>QWCK01014025.1_pt1 | contig 10041 bp, 11 predicted proteins | sample 1972571 | NCBI WGS metagenome assembly QWCK01 (sample SAMN09866710, study PRJNA288562) | Human gut metagenome isolate term2_stool, whole genome shotgun sequencing... | isolation source: gut | host: Homo sapiens | place: USA: California | reverse complement strand
TAAGGGAAAAATAGGAAGAATTAAATTCCACCTTTAGAAGTGCAACGTTTTGCAGGATTAAATTCCATAGAGGGGTGGAATTTAACTTTTCAATTGAGTTATGTTTACCAGCAATTGAAAAAACGCTAAACATATATTGTTACATTTGTAATTATATAGTATAATACATATGTTGTCGCTCCTAATCTGGCAACAGAAAGGGGGTGTGAATATGTCGATATTTATCTCTTTTCTTGTTTCCGTCGCAGCAAGTGTAGTTGGCTACTATGTTTGCAAATGGCTAGACGGAGATGACAGCGACAATTAGCCTGAATGGATGCTCAACCATCAAAAAAGAGAAGACCCCTCATGAGTTGGCGGCTCATGAGGGGTCATTTTTGTGTGAATATGTCATATTCATCTCTTTTCTTAGCTACAGTCACTATATCACATAATCGTAGCTAAAACAAGTATATGTTGAAAAATAAAATTTTATTTATCACATCTATGCTATGGTTTAAAAATGGGTGCTTTTCTTTTGAGAAAACAAAATCGTAACAAAAATGTAACATCTGTTTTTGCTAATATTCTGAAAAGGATACGAAAAACAGGAGAAAAATTATCATTAATATACAAATTAAGACAAAGTGTCTATGAATTTTTTTTTGAATCGTACAAATGTACAGAAATAAAAACAATTTTATTGTGGAAAATGCGCATAAAAAGAGAGCGGATTCTAAAATAAGAGCGAAAAACGGTTAAAAAAGTAATAAAAAATAGACAAAACGTAGAATAAAAAAAGAGCAAATTGAAATAAAAAAAGTGCTTTTTTTATGAATTTAACTTGTTGAAGTGGAACGTTGACAAAGAGAAAACATGGGAGTAATATTTAGTCAACTTTTCGGAGAACATGACGTTTTAATGCGATTATAAGCAGTAACATTTGCCATGCTGTATACGAAAAGTGACAAAATACAGCAATATACATTAGGTAGAAAGGGAGGGAGCAATACGGGAAATCTGGCAGACAATCTTATGGAAGAACTGAATTGTGAGAAAGTGTTCACACTTCCGGTTCTTGGCGGGATCAATGAATCTGTAGTAGTTACCTGGATCATCATGGCAGTGCTTGTGATAGCATCCATTATTCTGGTAAGAAACTTAAAGGTTGAGAATCCCGGAAAAGTGCAGTTGGCTCTCGAAGCCGGTATCGGCGCCGCTGAGGACTTCTTTGTCGGAGTACTTGGAAAAGAGAACAAGGGCTATGTACCGTATCTGATTACGGTTCTGTTATATCTCGCCTGTTCAAACACAATTGCACCATTGTTTGGCTTTAAGCCTCCGACGAAAGATCTGAACGTGACGGCAGCCCTGGCAATCATGAGTATGTGTCTCATTGAATTCTCAGGTATCCGCAAGAATGGATTCGGACACTGGGCAAAACATTTTGCACAGCCGATTCCAATTGTAGCACCGATCATGATTTTGGAAATCGTCATCCGGCCGTTGTCGCTTTGTATGCGACTCTTTGGTAACATGCTGGCAGGATTCGTAGTCATGGAACTTTTGAAAGCAATCGTTCCACTGATCATTCCGATTCCAATCAGTTTTTACTTTGATATTTTCGACGGCCTACTTCAGGCATACGTATTTGTATTCCTGACATCTCTGTTTATGAATGAAGAGATGGAGTAAGAACTTAACACATTCTATTGAAAAGAAAAGGAGATTAAAATTATGTCAACACTTATTGCTATTGGAGCAGCTATCGCAGTATTCACAGGTATCGGAGCAGGTATCGGTATCGGACATGCAACAGGTAAAGCAGTAGAAGCTATCGCAAGACAGCCAGAGGCAGAAAGCAAGATCAGTAAGAACCTTATCCTTGGATGTGCTCTTGCAGAGGCAACAGCTATCTACGGTTTCATCATTGGTATCCTGATCATCTTCTTCCTGAAATAAGAAACGAAAAGAATCTTATGAAAATGATGGAAGCAGATAACAGGAAAGGCAGGTGTAAAAGGTGCTTCAGTTAAATATGAACCTTGTCTATACCATTATCAACCTTATTGTTCTCTTCCTCCTGTTGAGACATTTTCTAATCAAACCGGTGAGTGATATCATGGAGAAGCGCAGACAGATGATCGCAGATGGTCTTCAGGGTGCACAGGATGCACAGAGTGATGCGCAGAAGATGAAACAGGAATATGAAGATGCTTTAAAGGGAGCAAAGCTTGAATCAGCAGCGATTGTTGAGAAGGCACGCTCAGAGGCTAAGACAGAGTATGACCGCATCGTAAGTGAAGCAGGAAGCAAGGCCGGAGATCTTCTGGAAGCTGCAAAAGAGAATGTACGTATTGAGCGTGAGAAGACAATGAAAGATCTTCAGACTCAGATTGCAGGACTGGCTATGGCATCCGCTGAGAAGATCGTGGGAGACAAAGAGCAGAACATTTATGACCAGTTTTTGGGAGAAGTAGGTGGGACAGATGAAGACACAGACAAGTAAGAGTCAGATTTACTGCCCGATGGCAGCAATCAGATATGCACGTGTCCTGTATGAAGTAGGTGTCCCAAAAGACAGATACTGTGATGAACAGAATCAGGTTCTGAACGCAGTTCTGACATGTATTCAGCCTCCGACGGAGGAACAGAAAAAAGGAATGGAGGCGTTCCTTTGTAAGAAATATGGCGCGAAGAGTGCTAAAATCGAAGTTCGCCAGGACAAAGCGCTGCTCGGAGGATTTATTCTCCAGGTTGGCAGTGATGAGTATGACTGGAGTATGAAAGGACGCCTGAACAGATTAGAACAAAGATTGACCTGGAGGTGAACAAGGTGAGTTCAATCAATTCAGATGAAATTATTTCTATCCTGAAAGAAGAAATAGAGAATTTTGATACAATGAGTAAGGACAGTGAAGTAGGTACTGTTGTTACTGTCGGCGATGGTATCGCCACAATCTACGGGATTGATCACGCCATGTACGGGGAAATCGTTACTTTTGAAAACGGCCTTAAGGGAATGGTACAGGATATTCGTAAGAATGAAATCGGATGTATCCTTCTTGGAAGCGACACAGGAATCCGTGAAGGCACAAAGGTAGCCCGTACAGGAAAGAAAGCAGGCGTTCCGGTTGGAGACGCTTATGTAGGAAGAGTTGTCAACGCCCTTGGTGAGGCGATTGACGGAAAAGGTGAGATCAAATCTGACGACTATCGCCCAATCGAGAATGAGGCACCTGGAATTGTTGATCGTAAGTCAGTAAGCGTTCCGCTTGAGACAGGTATCCTTTCCATTGATGCAATGTTCCCAATCGGCCGTGGACAGCGTGAGCTGATCATCGGAGACCGTCAGACAGGAAAGACATCCATTGCACTGGATACGATCCTGAATCAGAAAGGTAAAGATGTAATCTGTGTCTATGTTGCAATCGGACAGAAAGCATCTACAGTAGCCAAAGTTGTTAATACATTACAGACACACGGAGCAATGGATTATACGATCATCGTATCTTCCACAGCAAGTGACTGTGCTCCGCTTCAGTATATTGCACCATATGCAGGAACTGCTATGGCAGAGTACTTTATGCACAAGGGAAAAGATGCACTGATCATTTATGATGATCTTTCCAAGCATGCGGTTGCATACCGTGCACTTTCTCTTCTGCTTGGACGTTCCCCGGGACGTGAAGCATACCCGGGAGATGTATTCTATCTGCATTCAAGACTTTTGGAGAGATCCAGCCGTTTGAGTGATGAGATGGGCGGAGGTTCTATTACAGCACTTCCAATCATTGAAACACAGGCAGGAGATGTATCAGCATATATTCCGACAAAGAGATGGAAGTCTTCACACAGTTCAGTTCAGATCTTGATGCAGCTACGAAGGAAGAACTGGAATATGGAAGTGGTCTGATGGAACTTCTGAAACAGCCATTGTATCATCCGCTTTCCCTGCATGAGAAAGTAATCACACTGTGTGCAGCAACACATAAAGTACTTTTAGGTGTAGAGAAGACAAAGATTAAACAGTTCCAGTATGATATGCTTCAGATGTTCGAAGCAGAGCATCCGGAGATCGGTCAGGAAATCGAAGAGAAGAAAGTCCTGACAGAGGAACTGATCGACAAAATCGTAGAGACAGCGAAGGAATTTAAGAAGAGCAGGTGTTAATATGGCAAATATCAGAGAGATACAGAGCAGAATCAACAGTGTCAAAGACACAATGAAGATTACCAATGCAATGTATATGATCTCTTCTTCCAAACTGACACAGGCAAGAAAGAAGCTGGCAGATACAGAACCATATTTCTATGCACTACAGGGTGAAATCAGTCGTATTTTACGTCATTTACCGGAATTACATCACAGCTATTTCAACAAGAGGGAAAACATTCCGGCAGAGGAACGTAAGATTGGATCGATCGTTATCACGGCGGACAAGGGACTGGCCGGTGCTTACAATCACAATATTGTGAAGCTTGAGGAAGAGGTTCTTTCCAAGCCGGGGCAGCATAAGCTTTTTGTTGTGGGAGAGCTTGGACGTCATTATTTTGCAAAGAAGGATGTAGATATTGATACAAACTTCCGTTATACAGTTCAGAAACCGACCATGCATCGTGCCCGTGACATCTCAGCGGTTATTCTGGATCAGTTTAACAATCATGAGCTGGATGAAGTTTACGTAGTATATACACGAATGGAAAATGCAGTTCAGTCAGAAGCGGAAGTGTTAAAACTTCTTCCACTCGAGAGAGGGGATTTTGGTGAAATGAAGATGCCTTTGAATATGTATCGAGAGGAAATCGAACTGAATCCATCTCCTATGGATGTCATGAACAGTATTGTACCAAGTTATATCAACGGTATGATCTACGGATGTCTGGTTGAGGCTTATGCCAGTGAGCACAATGCCCGTATGATGGCAATGAAGTCAGCAACAGACAGTGCACAGGATTTGATTAAAGATCTGTCAATCCTCTATAACAGAGCAAGACAGGCTGCGATCACACAGGAGATCACAGAGGTTTGTGCCGGCGCAAGAGCTCAGCAGAAGAAGAGTTAAAATGTCGAAATGCGTTACAGACAGCAGGTTGTTGCAGTTTGTAATGACTGAAATATAGAAAGAGAGAGAGAACATGAATAAAGGACGAATTGTACAGGTTATGGGACCTGTCGTTGACGTAGTGTTTGAAAACGGTGATCTTCCTTTTATCAAAGATGCTCTTGAAGTTGATAATAATGGAAAGAAATGCATCATGGAGGTTGCACAGCACCTTGGAAACAATGAGGTGCGCTGCCTGATGCTTGCTGCAAGTGAAGGACTTTGTAAAGATATGGAAGTTACTGCAACAGGAGCCGGTATTCAGGTTCCTGTAGGCGAGCAGACACTTGGAAGACGTAACATTGCAACAGAGCATGGCGGATATTCCATTTTTACAGGAGTTGGAGAGCGTTCCCGTGAGGGTAACGACCTCTGGACAGAGATGAAAGAATCCGGAGTACTGGAGAAAACAGCCCTGGTATTCGGACAGATGAATGAGCCACCTGGAGCTCGTATGCGTGTCGCTGAGACAGGACTTACAATGGCAGAATATTTCCGTGATGAGCAGCATCAGAACGTGCTTCTCTTCATCGATAATATTTTCCGTTTTACACAGGCTGGATCTGAGGTATCAGCCCTTCTTGGACGTATGCCTTCAGCCGTAGGTTATCAGCCGACACTGGCAACAGAAATGGGTGAACTTCAGGAGCGTATTGCATCTACAAAGAACGGTTCTGTAACATCGGTTCAGGCAGTATATGTACCGGCCGATGACCTGACAGACCCAGCTCCGGCAACTACATTTGCCCACCTGGATGCAACAACCGTACTTTCCAGAAAGATCGTTGAGCAGGGTATTTATCCGGCCGTAGATCCACTGGAGTCAAGCTCCCGTATTCTGGAAGCAGACGTTGTAGGAGAGGAGCATTACGAAGTAGCTAACAAGGTAATTGCAATTCTTCAGAAATATAAAGAACTGCAGGATATCATCGCAATCCTTGGTATGGAAGAACTTTCTGATGAAGATAAAGCAACTGTTATGCGTGCAAGAAAGATTCAGAAATTCCTGTCCCAGCCATTCTTCGTAGCAGAGACATTTACAGGAATTCCTGGAAAATATGTACCGCTGAAAGAGACGATCCGTGGATTTAAGATGATCATTGACGGAGAGATGGATGCTTATCCGGAGAATGCTTTCTTCAATGTCGGAACAATTGATGACGTAATTGCCAAGGCAAAAGAGATGGAAGAAGAGTAATTGTTGAAATAGGAGAATGTGCATATGGATACATTTGGTCTGAAAATCATAGCAAGTGATGGTGTATTCTACGAAGGTCGTTGTAAGAAGCTGATCATCCCGGCTCCGGATGGAGAAAAGGGAATTCTTGCAAATCATGAGAATATGGTGATCGCTGTGAATGTCGGAGTTGCACATATGAGTTTGGACGGCGATGAATGGAAAGATATTGCAGTGGGTGTGGGATTTGTTGAAATCGTAAACAATCGAGTCACACTGATTGTTGATACAGCCGAGAAACCAGAAGACATCGATGTGCGACGAGCACAGGAGCAGAAAGAGCGTGCAGAGGAAAGGTTACGTCAGCAGCAGAGTATCCAGCAGTATTATCATACGCAGGCATCTCTGGCAAGAGCGATGAACCGACTTCGTGTTTCACAGGATAAAAAGTGGAATTTATAGATTTCGAGAGCATGTAGATGTGCAGAAATCAGAAATATCTGCAGGATATATCATTTAATTAGAGAAAGAGGGATAGATTTTCTGGAATGGGAAATCACCCTCTTTTTTTACATTTAAAAGTGAATTGCGAAACTTTTTTGTATTGCATTTTAATTCGTAGTATAATACAATAATCTTATCTGAGTGTCTAAAATTATAGAAAGACAGAGGAAAAATGATATGAGTGATAGAAAGAAGCCACGTTCTCTCTCAGAAATCGTAAATGATGTACTTCGTGCGGTACGTGATTATTATGATTCAGAATACGTGTACTATATTGAGAAAGAGTATGGGGATATTGAGACCATCTTTGAGTGGTGTGCAGAGAATGTTCCATGGCAGAGAGATAAGATAAAGATGCTTCCGGAAGAACATCAGCCAAAGTGGATGAAGCAGGAGATTACAAATTCAACAGAGGCCGATTACAGTGTGAGTTTACAGCTGGATGAGAATACAGTAGCAATTCTTGCAGCAGTTGGAGTTCACCGGGGCGGATGTGATGTTGGATTGCTTCGTACGGTGATTCCGTATATACCGCAGGCAATCGCTCTTCATAAACTCCAGAAACAGCAGGAGTATCTCAGTTATCATGATAATCTGACAGGAGTACTTAACAGAAATAGTTTTGTTGCATATCTGGATCATGTGGAACCGGAAGAATTGAAGACATTGGGAGCTCTTTCCGTAGACATTAATGGACTGAAGAATTTTAATAAAGAATTCGGAAGAGATTATGGAGATGAAGTTGTCACCAGAGTTGGTGAAGTGCTTTCGGAGTATTTCCATAATGGTAATGTATACAGAATGACAGGAGATGAGTATCTGGTTCTTGTAGAGAACGCTTCCTATGAAGATTTTACACAACAGGTACATGGTGCATATACAAAACTTGAAAACATAAGTCTGGGACTTGTTTCAGTAGGGTATGCCTGGGGAAAAGTGGACATAGATGTGAATGGTCTTGTGATCAGTGCAGAGAATATGATGCGGGAAGAGAAAAAGAAGTATTATAAAAATCTGCGTAAAGGTCATCATGAGCCAATCATCAAAAAGGATCTTCTAGAGGATATTGAACAGAAGAATTTTATTGTATGTCTGGTACCGAAGATTGATGTGCAGACCGGAGAAATTGCAGGTGCTGAAGCGATTGTCAGATATCATCATAAGGATCTTGGAATTATGGATCCGGGAAGATATATTAATCTTCTGGAAGAGACAAGGCTGTCACATTATCTCGATCTCTATATATTTGAACAGGTATGTCAGATCCTTCATAAGTGGGAGACAGAAGGAATCCAGATGGTGCCGATTTCAGTAAACTTTGCAGGTGAAACATTGAGGCAGGAGAACATTGCGGATCAGATGAGTGCGCTGATTGAGAAATATCAGGTATTATGCGAATATTTGGAAGTAGAAGTCTCCGAATCTTATACAGATACGAACCAGGAGATGCTGGCGGCATCATGCAGTAAAATCAGAAAAGCGAATGTCCGCGTAGTATTGGATCATTTCGGAGCTAAGAATTCCAGCTTTTCGATTCTGTCCATTATGGATTTTGATGGATTGAAGCTGGATGAGAGCCTTATTACAAATCTGGTTGGAAACAGAAGAAGCAGAGTGGTAGCAAAGGCCGTAATTGATATTTGTCATCAATTGGGATGTTCTGTTCTTGCGGAGAGTGTTGAAACACAGGACCAGCTGAATGTTCTTCAGGAATTAGGATGCGATTATGCACAGGGAACATTATTTAATAAACCGATCAAAGTGGAGACATTTGAAGTGCGATATCTGAAGGAATAGGATGATCTGCCGGGGGGAATGAAACGGAAGAGATTCTAAATATTACAGAGGATAAGATGAAAAATACAGATGGAGTTGAAATTAAATAAGATGAATAAAGCATTGTTCAGAGACAGAGCAAAGAAACTAATGCTTACAGGGGTTTTGGCAGGAGTAATTGCAGGAGTGGCAATTACTTCAGGAATCTCCTCAATTACATTGAAAAAAGCGGAAAAGAAGCTGGAAATCAGCAATGCAAAATTACAGGAGCAGACAAAGAAGAACGAAGAACTGCAGGCAGAGTTAGAAAGAGAAGAAGTAACAGAAAATACTGCAGAGTTGCTGGCAAGTGATGATGACAGATGGTGTCTTGCACTTGTGAATGAGAAGCATCCATTGGATACTTCTTATGTGCCGGCGAAGCTGACGGAGATAAGTGGTGGAAAACAGGTAGATTCCAGGATAGCAGACAGTCTGAATAAGATGCTGGATGATGGGAAGAAGGCAGGACTCAGCATGTATGTGACATCAGGATATCGTTCTTATGAGAAACAGAGAGATGTCTTTAATACGACGATGCAGGACTGGATCAATCAGGGATACACACCGTTAAATGCGTATGATGAGACAAAGAAATCAGTTGCAATTCCAGGAACAAGCGAGCATGCAACCGGTCTTGCTGTTGACATTATATCGACAAAGTACGGGGAGCTTGATGAGAAACAGGGAGATACAGAAGAGCAAAAGTGGTTGATGGAACATTGTTCAGAGTATGGTTTTGTTCTTCGGTTTCCGCAGGATAAATCTAATATTACAGGAATTATATATGAGCCGTGGCATTATCGTTATGTGGGAGTAGATGCTGCAAAAGAGATGACAGAGAAAGGACTTACTTTGGAAGAATATGTTTCTGCAAATTAAGTAAAAACCGTTCTGATCGACAGATAAGAGAGAAGTATAAATAATACATAAGGAGGAGAAGTAAATGGAAGATTTAACATTTGGAGAACAGGTGAAAATCGTCCTGGGAAGAAAAGGAATGACGATCAAAGAACTGGCGGAGACGATTGAGAAAGAGACAGGAAAGAAGATGTCACGTCAGAATTTAACACAGCGTCTTGGAAGGGATAATTTTCAGGAACAGGATATGAGACTAATCGCATCTATTCTTGGCTGTCCGTTTCAGCTGAGCATCATGTCAGGAGAGATTGCAGAGAGTGCAGTCGGACGTATCAGAAAGCAGGAAGTAAAATGGAATGAACAGGAACAGCCGGAAGAGAGCTTTTCAGAGGAAACGGTGGAGACAGAGAAGGAAGAACAGCAGCTTACAGGTGAAGAACGCGACATGACGATCGGTGAGATTTATGATATGCATGAAGAACTTGCTGAACTTGAAAAGAATGCAGTAGAAGCAGAGCCAACTGAAGATGTCAGAGAAGAACTTCAGGCAGAAGAAGAGGAATATAAGGAAGAGCTTCAGGAAGTGCCGGAATCAGATCAG
>QWCK01007225.1_pt1 | contig 10043 bp, 10 predicted proteins | sample 1972571 | NCBI WGS metagenome assembly QWCK01 (sample SAMN09866710, study PRJNA288562) | Human gut metagenome isolate term2_stool, whole genome shotgun sequencing... | isolation source: gut | host: Homo sapiens | place: USA: California | reverse complement strand
CACACGAATGGCTTTTGCGATCCGGCCCTGCTTGCCGATGACACGGCCCATATCTCCCTCTGCCACGCTCAGGTGGTAGACGATGGTGCCGTCCTCGCGGGGCTCGTCCACCGTAACTTTAACGGCGTCCTTGTCCTCCACGAGACCGCGGGCAACTGCCAGCAACAGCTCCTGCATGAGTCAGCCCTCCTACTTACAGAACGTTGGACTTCTTCAGCAGGACGCGGACGGTATCGGTGGGCTGTGCGCCGTTAGCGATCCACTGCTTTGCCTTCTCAGCGTCGATCTTCACCTCAGAGGGCTCCTTGTTCGGATCATAAGTGCCGATCTCCTCGATGAAACGGCCGTCGCGGGGGAAGCGGCTGTCAGCAACAACAACGCGATAGAAAGGAGCCTTCTTGGCGCCAACGCGGCGCAGACGAATCTTAACTGCCATGGTAATATCCTCCAATAAATGTTTTTGTGTTTTAATTTATCTGTACAAACCCGGCTTGGGTCTTATACCAACAGGAAAGAAAAACCTCTCCGTCACGGCTTTCGCCGTGCCGCCTCCCCTGGCAGGGGAGGCCTATGCGGAAATTTTATTTTAAGCCCTTGAACGCGTTCGGGTTGCCCATCAGGCCGCCCAGGCGGCGGGCAAAACCCTTGGGGCTCTTTTTGAACTGCTTCATCATCTTCTGCATCATCTCAAACTGCTTGAGCAGCTTGTTGACGTCCGAGACCTGGGTGCCGCTGCCCGCGGCAATGCGGCGCTTGCGCTTGGGGTTGATGATGGAGGGGTCTTCGCGCTCGGCCTTGGTCATGGAATAGATCATGGCCTCAATGCGGTCAAACGCTTTCTCGTCGATCTGGCTGGCGTCGATGCCGGACATGCCGGGCATCATGCTCAGCATGGCACCCGCGCCGCCCATCTTGCGGATCTGCGCAAACTGGGCCAGCATATCGTTCATATCGAACTTGTTTTCCAGCATCCGCTTGGCCGTCTCTTCGGCGGCCTTTTCATCGGCGGCATCCTGTGCCCGCTCAATGAGGCTGAGCACATCGCCCATGCCAAGGATGCGGCTTGCCATGCGGGAGGGGTGGAAGACCTCGAGGTCATCCAGCTTCTCGCCGACGCCCTGGAACTTGATGGGCTTCCCGGTGACCGCCAGCACGGAAAGCGCCGCGCCGCCGCGGGTATCGCCATCGGTCTTGGTGAGGATGATCCCATCCACGCCGACGGTCTCATTGAACGTCTTGGCGACATTGACGGCGTCCTGACCGGCCATGGCGTCCACCACCAGCAGGGTCTCGTCCACGGGGACAGCCTCTTTGATCTGGACCAGCTCCTGCATCAGAACTTCGTCGATCTGCAGACGGCCGGCGGTATCCAGAATGAGGATGTCGTTGCCGTAGTCCTTGGCGTGAGCCAGGGCCTTCTTGGCGATCTCCGGGGGCTTGGCACCCGGCAGGGTGAAGACGGGGGCCCCCGCCTGCTTGCCCACCACCTGCAGCTGATCGATCGCGGCGGGGCGGTAGATATCGCAGGCCACCAGCATGGGGCGGCGGCCCTGCTTGATGAAGTATTTTGCCAGCTTTGCAGCATGGGTGGTTTTACCGTTGCCCTGCAGGCCGCAGAGCATGAGGATGGTCTGGCCCTTATTTTTGATGATGAGCTTGGGGGCCTCCTCGCCGCCCATCAGGGCAACGAGCTCCTCGTTGACGATCTTGACCACCTGCTGGGCGGGGGTCAGGCTCTCCATGACCTCCTGGCCCATGGCGCGCTCCGAGACCTTGGCGCAGAAGTCTTTGGCAACCTTGTAGTTGACATCGGCTTCCAGCAGGGCCATCCGGACCTCGCGCATGGCTGCCTTGATATCGGCCTCGGTCAGTTTGCCGTGGCCGCGCAGCTTTTTGAACACACCGGCAAGGCGGTCCGTCAAAGATTCAAATGCCATTGTTCGGTGCTCCTCTCAAAGTTTTGTTTCCGTTCAGCTCTCGTTTACTTCGTCAATGGAGCGGATGAGGCCCAGCATCTTGTTCAGGGTCTCCACATACTCCGTGGTGGTGAGCTTTGCATAAGGGCCCGTGCACTCAAACCGTGCATCAATGACCAGCTGTTCCAGCTGTTCCAGCGTCTCCTGCACCCGGCGGTACCGGGCCGCGAAGCCGACTTTTGCTTCCAGCTCCTTGAGAGTGGTCTCGCCATGCTTGATGGCGTCCCGCGCCCCCTGCCGGGTGATGCCGAAGTTTTCTCCGATCTCGCTGAGGGAGAGGTCATCATTGTAATACTGGCGCAGCATCTCGCGCTGTTTGGGCGTGAGCACCTCGCCGTAAAAATCAAGCAGATAGCCCATTTCAAAATCCTTTGCCACCGCTCTGACCTCCGATGTTTGTAAAGGTTTTTTGCTTTACATACGGAGTATACCAGAACCAACAAAGCCTGTCAAGGGGTTTATGGGGCAGTTCGCCAAATTTTTCGGCAAAAATTCGCCGTTTTTGCCAAAACGCGGCTTGACGCCCCACCCGCTTTGCGTTACGATTAAATTGTATGTCGCCCACTGCGGAAAGGAGTGCTCCCCATGCCCATCTACCAGAATCTCTACCAGACCCTGCTGCCCTGCCCCATTGTGGAACTGCGGGGCTATCTGGCCGCCTGCGGGCTGCGGGGGCGGCTGTATGCCTATCTGGACTACAACGGCCCCACCGGCACGGCACGGGACAACCTGGCCGAGGGGATGCTGGCTCTGGCGGACGAGCGCGGGGCCCTCAAGCCCGGCCAGCCTGTCATCGAGGCTTCTTCCGGAGCCTTTGCGCTGGCACTGACGCTGGCCGGGCAGACGGCGGGCCACCCTGTGGTGCTGACCATGCCGGAGGACGCCCCGGCCCTGCGGCAGGAACAGCTGCTGCGGCTGGGTGCCAAGATCCTCCATGTCCCGGCCCGAGGCGGGCTTTCTGCCGCCCGGGCGCTGGCCAGACAGACCGCCGCCGAAAAAGGCTGGTACGATATGAACTGGCTGGCCAACGACGACAATCCGACGTTCCACCGCCGGGTGACAGGCCCTGCCATCGTCAAGTCCATTGCGCGGGAGGGTGCCAGCATCGTGGACACCGTCACCATCGGGGTGGGCAGTGCAGGCACCATCACGGGCGTGGGCGAGACCATCAAGGCCTGGACCAACGATGTGCGGATCGTGGCCGTGGAGCCTTATGAATCCCAGGCCCTCAGCGGCGGGCTGACGGGCAATCACGGCATCCCGGAGATCGGCTTTGGGCTGGTGCCCGAGAACTACAACGCCTACGTGGTGGACAACGTGGCCGCCGTGACCACGGCCGATGCCGCCCGGGCGGCCCAGCGGGTCCTCCGCACCGACGCCATCCCGGCTTCCATCAGTGCAGGGGCCGCCCTGCACGCCGCCGCCCAGCTCCTCGCCAACGGCACCAGCCGCTCGGCGCTGGCGGTGTTCAGCGGACGGCAGAGTTTATGATATGAGAAAGGAAAAAGAGGAAAACACCCCATGACAAAAGACATGACGACCGGCGCGATTACCCCGCTGCTGGTCAAATTCACCATTCCCCTCGTGCTGGGCAATTTGTTCCAGCTGACATACAACGCCGCCGACAGCATCATCGTGGGCAAATTTGTGGGCGAGGAAGCCCTGGCCGCCGTCGGCACCTCCAACCCGCTGATGACGCTGGCCATCCTCTTCATCAACGGCATGTGCCTGGGTGCGGGCATTCTGGTCAGCACCGCGTTTGGCGCGGGCGACCACAAGCTGGTGGAGCGGCAGGTCTCCACGGCCGCCATTGCGGGCACGGCGTTCTCCGTGGCATTCTCCCTGCTCTGCGTCCTGCTGGCCACGCCCCTGCTCCGGCTATTGCAGGTGCCGGCAGACATCCTGCCCATGGCCGTGCGGTATCTCCGCATTGTATTTTCCGGCCTGATCTTTACATTCTTTTATAATTTTCTGGCCGCCGTCATGCGGGCACTGGGTGACAGCAAGAGCGCCCTGTATTTCCTGATGGTCAGCTCGGTGCTGAATATCGGCGGTGACCTGTTCTTTGTCAAAGTGCTGTCCTGGGGCTCGGAGGGCTGCGCCCTCTCCACGGTGCTGAGCGAGGCAATGTGCTGCCTGCTCTGCGCCATCTACATCAAATACAAAGTGCCCATCCTCCGCCTGGGGCGGCGGTGGCTGGTGTTTGACGGCAAGCTGCTCAAGAAGATCGTCAGCTACGGCTGGGCCAGCGCCATGCAGCAGGCCACTGTGCAGATGGGCAAGATCGCGGTGCAGGGCATCGTGAACACCATGGGCGTCAGCACCATGGCCGCCTTTGCCGCCGCCAGCCGCATTGACGACTTCGCCTACACCCCGCAGCAGAACATTGCCCACGCCATGACCACCCTCATGGCCCAGAACCGGGGTGCCGGCAAAAAGGACCGGGTGAAAGAGGGGTTCCGCTGCGGCATCCGCATTGAGCTGGTGTATGCGGCCGGGCTCACGGTGGTCTGCTTCTTCGGGGCCGAGGGCATCATGCGGATGTTTGCCGAGGAGCCGGAGGTCATTGAGCTGGGCGCGCGTTTCCTGCGGCTCATCTCTCTGATGTACTTCCTGCCCGCGCTGACCAACGGCATCCAGGGCTTCTTCCGGGGCATCGGCGATCTGAAGATCACCCTGCGCAGCAGTATGCTGAGCATGGCAGCCCGTGTGCCCTCCGCCGCGCTGCTGGTGCTGTATTTCCACATGGAGATCGAGGCCCTGCCCTGGAGCTACGCCTTTGGCTGGTTCCTCATGCTGGCCTACGAAGTGCCGCCCATGCTCCGCTTTTTGCGCAGCGGCACGATGGAAAACGAATAAAATCGCAAGGGCTTCTTCTCTGCCAGGCCGAGAAGAAGCCCTTGCTTTGTTATTTTGTGCACTTTCTTCAAAATAAGTCGTACTCTTTTGTGGGTTTCCGCAAAATTGTGTATTTTTCGTTAACAATGTCCATAGACAACCTGTTTGCGCCCGTGCTACAATAGGCTTTGTTCTTTTCCCATTGCCGCGCGGGCAATGGGGAACAAAAAACACAGGAGGAATTTTTCATGCTTGAAAACATCTTTCACCTGAAAGAGAACCACACCGATGTAAAGACCGAGCTCATGGCAGGTGTCACCACCTTTATGACGATGGCCTACATCCTTGCGGTCAACCCCAGCATCCTGTCCGCTTCCGGCATGGACGCCAACGCCGTCCTGATCGCCACCTCTCTGGCATCGTTCGTCGGTACGGCCCTGATGGCTCTGCTGGCCAACTACCCGTTCGCGCTGGCCCCCGGCATGGGCCTGAACGCCTACTTCTCCTACACCGTTGTCCTGACCATGGGCTACAGCTGGCAGCTGGCCCTGATGGCCGTCTTTGTGGAGGGCATCATCTTCATCGTTCTGAGCCTGACCAACGTGCGTGAGGCCATCTTCAACGCCATCCCCATGACGTTGAAGAGCGCTGTCAGCGTCGGCATCGGCCTGTTCGTGGCATTCGTCGGCCTGCAGAACGCCAAGCTCATCATCAACAGCGATTCCACCCTCGTCACCTACCAGCACTTCAAGGGTGAGACGTTCCACAGCGTGGGCGTGGGCGCTATCCTGGCCCTCATCGGCATCGTCATCACGGCCATCCTGCTGGTAAAAAAGGTCAAGGGCGGCATCCTGTACGGCATTATCATCACCTGGGTGCTGGGCATCCTCTGCGAGCTGGCGGGCATCTACATCCCCAACCCGGATGCAGGCATGTACTCCGTCATCCCTACCTCCTTCATCAGCTTTGACTTCTCCGCCCTGGGCAAGACCTTTGGCCAGGTGTTCAAGGTCGATTTCAAGGGCGTGGGCATCCTGAACTTCTTCGCCGTCATGTTCTCGTTCCTCTTCGTGGACCTGTTCGATACCCTGGGCACCCTGATCGGCGTGGCCTCCAAGGCCGACATGCTGGATGAGGACGGCAAGCTGCCCCACATCAAGGGCGCGCTGCTGGCCGACTCCATCGCCACCTGCGCCGGTGCCGTGCTGGGTACTTCCACCACCACCACGTTCGTGGAGAGCGCTTCCGGCGTCACCGAGGGCGGCCGTACCGGCCTGACCAGCATGACCACCGGCGTGCTGTTCCTGCTGGCTGTGGTGTTCAGCCCCCTGTTCCTCACCATTCCCTCTTTCGCTACCGCTCCGGCTCTGGTCATCGTCGGCTTCTATATGATGGGTTCTGCCCTCAAGATCGACTTCTCTGACCCCAGCGAGGGCATCCCCGCGTTCCTGACCATCCTGGCCATGCCCACCGCTTACAGCATCTCTGAGGGCATTGCCATCGGCGTCATCTCCTGGACCCTGCTCAATGTCATCACCGGCAAGGCCAGCGAGAAGAAGATCAGCCCCCTGATGTATGTGCTGACCGTTCTGTTCATCCTGAAATACGTCCTGCTGTAAGCTGTTTCCCACAAGCTTTCCAGCAGCATGAAAAATGCCATCGTCTTGCGACGATGGCATTTTTGTTTTGCTTATTTTTTGTGGGGAAGATGGATCTCCGGGATGGCCACGTTATCGTAGTGGATCACCTCTCCCTGCCCCTCATGCTCCGGCGCGTGCTGGACCTTGCCGGTGTGGAACTCCGGCACCGCCACCGTCTCGTTCCGGTCATAAAGATACAGGTGATGCTCCTCCGGCTCATGCCGCTTCCAGTGCTTTTCCAGCCAGCGGACACAGCGGCGACGCAGCTCGTGTTTCATTGCGTGGAACGCCTCCTCTCGGCATTGCTCAGATCAGGTTGATGAACAGGGTGATGGCCAGGCTGTTCAAAAAATCCGCAAACAGACTGCCCACCAGCGGGATGATAAGGTACGCCTTGATGGAGGGGGCGTACTTCTCGCAGACCACCTGCATGTTGGCCATGGCGTTGGGGGTGGCCCCCATACCGAAACCGCAGGTGCCGGACACCAGTACCGCGGCGTCGTAATCGCGGCCCATGACGTTGAAGACTACCAGCACCACATACAGCAGGATGAACACCGTCTGCCCGGCCAGCAGCACCACCAGCGGGCCCGCCAGGTCGGCCAGCTGCCAGAGCTTGAGGGTGATCATGGCCATGCCCAGGAAGAGCGAAAGGCTGATACCGCCGATGTCGTTGATCTCGCCCATATGCACCACATAGGCTCCGCTGTACTCGCCAATATTGCGGATGCAGGCCGCCGCGATCATGGCCCCGATGTAGACAGGGAACGTCATGCCCGTGAGGGAAAGCAGCTTGGAAACGATGGTGCCGATGCCCATGGCAATGATGATCTGGAACGTGGCCGAGGGGTACATACTGGCATGGCGCTCATGCTTGATCTCCTCCTCCACCAGCAGGCTGTCGTCCTCAGGCACCACGGTCTTGAGCAGGTCATGCTTTTCGATGAGGGTCTTGCCCACCGGGCCGCCCATCATGCTGCCCGCGATCAGGCCGTAGGTGGCCGCCGCGGTGCAGAGCGTGGTCGCTCCCCGCACCCCAAAGCCCTCCAGCATGGGGCCAAACGCGCCTGCGGTGCCGTGACCGCCTACCATCGGGATAGAGCCCGTGCACAGGCCCACCAGCGGCGAGATGCCCAGCACTTTGGAAAGCCCGATGGCTACAAAGTTCTGCCCCACGATGAGGCCGATGACCAGCACCAGAAACACGATCATCTCCGTGCCGCCGCTCCGCAGCACCTTGAGGTTGGCCTGAAAGCCCACCGACGTGAAGAAGAAGACCATGCAGACTTCTTTTAGAATATCATCAAAGGCGAACTCTGCAATGCCCGTTCCATAGCATACGCAGGTAAAAATGGCGAACAGCACGCCGCCGATGACCGGAGCCGGGATGCAGAACCGCTCCAGCAGCCGCACCCTGCCCCGCAGGAAACGGCCCAGTGCCAGTACCACCACCGCGGCGGCGAGGGTCTGGTACATATCCAATGTAATTTGCAGCATAATTGTTTGATACTTTTCCTTTTCCTCTGATTGCAGCACCCGGAAGCCGTCAACGCCCCTTTTGCGCATTGCCTATGATACGCGTCCATCGCATGAAACGCAATCAGGATTCAGCCGCCGAAGAGGCCAAAAAAGCTGGTGTGGGTAAAGCCCAGCACCAGAAACAGGAGGATGAGGGCAAACAGCACCCCGATGATCCGGTCCATCTGGTGGACGGTCAGGGGGAACTTATCGTAGAGCTTTTCTTTCGGGTTGACGAAATCAGGGTCGTTGTTGTCCAGCAGTTTCTTTTTTCTGGTTTCACCCTGGGCTTTGGCGGCCTCAAAGGCGGCCTGCTCTTTTTCCAGCTGGGCTTCCCGCTGGGCCAGCAGGGCCTCCCGCCGGGCCAGCTCTTCCTCGCGGGTGGGGGTAGTCTTTTCTTCCATAGGTCTGTTCTCCGTTCTGTTTTTTCTTATTATAGCATAGGGTTTTGAACAAAAAAAGTGGGCCGCCCACTTTACCAGCAGGCGGCCCGATAGGCGCTCTCTTTGGGGTTACTTCTTTGCCAGATACTTGCGGATATCAATGGCGACAGCCACGATGATGACAAGGCCCTGGACGATGTAGGTGTAAGAAGAGTTGACGTTCATGAACTGCAGAGCAACTTTCATCAGCTCGAAGACCAGCACGCCGACCAGGATGCCGGGGACAGTGCCGACACCGCCGGTGGTGGAAACGCCGCCGATGGTGGAAGCCGCGATGGCGTCCAGCTCATAGCCCATTGCAGTGTTGACGGACGCGCCGCCGGACTTTGCAGCCAGCAGGCAGCCTGCCAGACCGAACATGCAGGAGGCCAGGATGTAGATGCGGATCTTGGTGAACATGCAGGAGGCCAGGATGTAGATGCGGATCTTGGTGGCGTAAACGTTGACACCGGCCACCTCAGCAGCAGCCTCGTTGCCGCCGATGGCGTACATATACTTGCCGTGACGGGTCTTATTGTACAGGAACCAGAAGCAGCAGGCCACGAAGAGGGCGATGATGATCAGCACAGGAACACCGAAGAGGGTGTTGGAGGCCAGAGAGGTGAAGTCCTTGTTCAGAGAGCCGATGGGGGTACCGCCGGTGTAGACCAGGCAGATACCGTAGACCACCTGCTGCATACCCAGGGTAGCGATGAAGGGCTGCACCTTCAGGTAACTGACCACGAGGGTGGGCATATTGGGGTAGAACTTGCCGGCAGCGCCCTCGGTCTGCGCAAAGATGCAGGCCAGGCAGGCAGCGAAACCAGCCAGACGGCCTGCGGACAGGTCGTTACCGGTGGTGATCAGACAGCCGGAAATGCCCAGAGCGATGATGTAGCGGATAGAGACGTTCTTGAACAGGTTGATGATATTGGCCAGTGCGAAGAAGTTGGGGTGGATGATGCCGACGATGAGGGACACGGCCAGCATCAGGACGATGATGGCGTTGTTGCCCAGCCACTTCTTTACAGACTTGCCCGTTACTTTCTTGGTAGCTTCCACGATAGACAGCCTCCTTGTTTACTGATTGGCCGCCGCCGCTTCGGGCGCGGTCTCGAACTGGGTCGCCAGAGCCATGATGTTCTCCTGCGTAGCATCCTTGCCGTCGATGAAGCCGGTGATGCGGCCATCGCACATGACCATGACGCGGTTGGACATGCCGATGATCTCGCTCATTTCGGAGGAGATCATGATGATGCTCTTGCCCTGCTTGGCCAGGTCGGCGATGATGCAGTAGATCTCATATTTTGCGCCGACGTCGATGCCTCGGGTGGGCTCGTCCAGAATGAGGACATCGGGGTTGTTGGCCAGCCAGCGGGCGATCAGCACCTTCTGCTGGTTGCCGCCGGAAAGGCTCTTGATCGCCGTTTTGGGGCTGGGGACCTTGATGGCCATCTTCTCTTTGTTGGTAGCCACCAGCTCGAGGATCTTCTTGTCGTCCAGCATGATGGGACCCTTGCGCAGGGCGTCCAGAGAGGCGATGGAGATGTTATCGGCCACGCTCAGCACGCCCATGATGCCGGTGGCGCGGCGGTCCTCGGTCAGCAGAGCCACGCTGTGCTGGATGGCGTCGCGGGGCTGCTTGATGG
>QWCK01006312.1_pt1 | contig 10047 bp, 8 predicted proteins | sample 1972571 | NCBI WGS metagenome assembly QWCK01 (sample SAMN09866710, study PRJNA288562) | Human gut metagenome isolate term2_stool, whole genome shotgun sequencing... | isolation source: gut | host: Homo sapiens | place: USA: California | reverse complement strand
CTGCTGCCGCTACGGCAGCATCCGCCGCAGCAAGGAAAACGCCTTCTACTACCGCGCCAACATGGCGTCCAGCGGTGCGGAGATCCGGATCAACGGCCGTGCCATCCAGCACGGACTGTACAACGAGATCTGGGGAAAGGCCCTGCACCCCAGCCAGAACCGCTTCCTCGCCCAGATCGACATTCTCAGCGATCAGGCGGAAGCCCTGCCGGATACCAAGTCGGCGAAAAACGGTCTGCGCGAGGATGATGAGAAGGTGGCGGCGCTGTTCAGCTGGATCCGCGCCAACATCCCCGAACCCTTCAAGGAGGAGGGGCGGGAGCAGATGCTGGTGCGTCTGTTGGCAGAGAAAAAGTCAGCGGAAGCGGGCGTTCTGCGGGTCTCCACGGAGAAGAACCTGTATCAGTGCCTGAACCTGCAGATCAAGTCGGATCTGTTCGTCAGCAGCACGGAGGGCGTTACGCTTTTTGAGGCGAAGGCCGGCGGCAGCAAGGCGGAGGATCTGTATCAGCTGCGGATGTATCACGACGGCTGCGTGGCGGACGATATGGAGGTGCGGGAGGCCGTGCTCATCGCCCAGCGCCACCCCGATACGGTGAAGGCGCTGCTGGCAGAGCTGAACCGCCAGAAGGACAAGAAGGGCCGCCCCTACCACTTTGCGCTGACCACCTGGGACGAGGAGGGCATCGCCCTCCCGCCTGACGCGGCGTAAGCCGCAAAACCAAAACTCCATAGAACCCAGCCGCGGCCGGAATCCTCCGGCCACGGAGAGACACAAAGACCCCCGGTTCGTGCGAACCGGGGGTTTTCTATATTCAGCGCAAGGGCGCATAGCCAACAGGGAAGGGGGCTTTTGTTCGATTCAATTTGACGCCGACTTTGAAGCGTTAGCCGAAGGCAAGGGTGATATTTTAGGCATATCTGCAATGGTATGGATTTGGCCGCGGCAAAATTACCGGAAAACACCCGGAAGCCTCGAAGCAGAGGCGTGGGCACAGTTCGGACGGGAATATTTCGACAATGCTCCCGATGTCAAGGAAATGTTCGAAGAACTCTTCCCAAATCTGAATAGCCATGCTATGATGGCACTGAAAGGGTTGATTTGATATGTGGAACGGTCTTGTTACAGAAGAACTCCGGGATCTTTCTCTCCAGTATGCGAATAAGTTTCGCGGTGCGTGTCCTGACGAATACGAGGATATCGATTATGACGATATTACCTATGATGAGTTTGTTGCATTTATCCGCAAGTGCCTGAGAACTGGAAAAGAGATTCCCGATATAGTAGATTGACCACCGTTGCCGATGGCGCCGGTGGTCTTCTTATTAAGGCATATCTGCAATGGTATGGATTTGGCCGCGGCAAAATTACCGGAAAACACCCGGAAATCTCGAAGCAGAGGCGTGAGCACAGTTCGGACGGGTATATTTCGACAATGATTCGAATGTCAAGGAAATATTAGTGTAAAGTTATCATTTTTATTTTCTTTAGTAGATGTTCTGCCCATTTTCTATTTCTCCTCGACAGTATATTGTGGCTTACGCCTATAACAGGTGCTGTATTTTTCGCGTGGTACCGTATTCTTTTTGTCTCATAACAACACATCGATTAATTCTTTAGGGCCGTAATTGGAACCACAAACACCCCATCCGGCCGCTGATAGGCAGCGTTTGCCATGCCGCATAGTACGCAGAGCACGGCCGGTGACTTTCCCTTAGTATCTTCTGAAATCTGCCTTTTGATCTCCAGCAGGTTGGCGGCGGCAGCGTCGATCTGGTTGGCTCCCAGTTTGATCTCAAACGCGCACCATTGGCCGTCAGGCAGTTCAATGACAGCATCGATTTCCTGATTTTTATAATCCTGATAGTGGTACAAGCTTGCACCGAAGGATTCTGCATAGATTCGAAGATCCCGCTCGCACAGGGCTTCAAACAGGAAGCCGAGTGTTTCCAGATCGCCCATCAGTCCAGCAGGAGTAGCTTTCAGTAAAGCACAGGCCAGAGAAGGATCGGAGAAGTGCCGCTTTTCGGCTTGCTTGATACGGACAGATGAACGGATTCCAGAGGAGAACGGCGGCTGATTGTCCGTAATAAACAACCGCTTGAAAATATCCAGATAGGCAGACACCGTATTGGAGTCGATATCCTCGTCATCCACGGCCTTGATGTCTTTCATTAAAGTCTTATTGGTGACGGTAGTGCTTTCGTTGCGAGCCAGAGAGCGCAACAACAAGCGCATCTTGGATGTATCGCGCTTCACACCGTCGATGCGGTACACGTCGTCATCGATAACAGCGTTGAGGTATTCTAAAGGGAGCAGAGTAGCCTGTTCAATAGGCAATCCCAAACTGCCAGGCCAACCGCCGCGGATAATCAGCTCAATCAACTTTTTCAGATCCACTTCGCCGGTTAATGCAGGTGCCAACTCACCGTGACACAGCTTTTCCAGAGAGACCTTACCGCAGGAATCCCCAGACTCGTATAGGGACATAGGACGCATCCGCAGTTTGGCAATACGGCCTGCACCGCTGTGCAGAATGCCCTTGTGGTTAGGAGTAGCAGAACCGGTCAGAATGAATTGTCCTTTTTCCGCAACCTGATCCACCTTGTATCGCACGGCATCCCAAATGGAAGGAACCTCCTGCCACTCATCAATCAGGCGCGGAGTTTCACCGTCCAGGATCAGAGCGGGGGACAATTCGGCCAGCTGGCGATTTTGAAAGTTGTTGGCAGGATCACCGATGTAGATCTCGCTTTTGCTGTGATAAGAAGATGTCCAGGTCTTTCCGCACCACTTGGGTCCCTCAATGCAAACGGCACCAAAGGCCGACAGATATTCTTTCACCTTTGCATCAATAACGCGGGGTTTGTAGTTCTGCTTATCCATAAACGTTCACCTCGACTATAAGCTGAGTCCACTATAATCCATTCAGCCGGATTTCGCAACTATATTCAGTCAAATTTCTGATTTTCAATCAGTTGAATTTTATAAATTGAGGCGGACGAAAACCGTCGGAGGCTGTTTTCTTATTTCAGCAACCACAGTCATGCCCTGATACCGTACTACCAACGAAGGCCAGCAGCCCGCCCGCTGCGGGAGTATGGAGAGCAATATCTTCACCATTATTGGGAACCGGATGAAGCACAACCGCACCTGCTGGAGCGTGGCTGGAGCAAACAATCTGGCAGCCTTGCTTGCGCTGCATCATACCGGCAGACTCCGGCGTGTTCTGCGCGGCTGGGAGGCGCACAGCAGAGCGGAGGGCAGCGGTTCGATCGTGACGCTGCCGCTTTCTGCCGCGAAGGCCAACAGGCTGGGGGAGGACATAACATTTTTAAAGGCGGCCTTCCAAGTGAACAGAAAATCATAAACAACGCAAGAGGACCGGGTGGTAAAATGGGCAGAAAAAAAGCCGACGGCATAAGCCGACGGCGCAGGCCAAAAGAATGAGACAGTTCACAGCTGACATTCTGGCGGCCACAATTTCCGGCCTCATCGTTCTGGCAGTTCAAAAGCTGCTGAACTGGTAAAGGCCAGGGGTACAGAGACCTAAACCTCCGCCCCCCAACTATAAAGCATGAGCCACTAAACTGTCAAGTGGGTGAAAAGCTTAAATATCTGCTTTTCGGGTCATATTCGCGGCAGTGTTTGTCCCGGTTCGCTGCGGCATTCGGGCGCTACAAACTTTATTAGAGTAGCAGAAATAAAGAGCCGCACAGGAGAAAGCGGGGGAGGGACGGTCCGCGCCGTACCGCCCGACGCGGCGTGACCCGCAAAACCCGAACTCCATAGAACCCAGCCGCGGCCGGAATCTTCCGGCCGTAGGGAAGAACAAAGACCCCCGGTTCGCATGAACCGGGGGTTTTCCTGTATTCAGCTATTCAGCGCAAGGGCGCACAGCGAGCAGGGAAGGGGGGAAATTCATCCCCGGCCCGCCCGCATATCCGGTGGGACAACAGCCAGGGGCTTTGTATGCTGGAAGATCAGCTCCCAGTAACCGCTCCTGTAATTTGCCCTCAGCCACCGTTCCAGCATGACGTTGTACTTCTCATAGTCCTCGCGCCATTCCTTATCCTGAATCATATTCGCATATTTGCCCGGATAGTTTCCGGTGATGCCGATCCGGCGGATCGGCCAATTCTCGTCTTCATCTTCCTGAGTCAGTTCTCTTATCAAGCCCCTGACTTGCTCTGCCTCAAAATCCACGGTATAGGGCGTCTCCATCGCCGTTTCCCACAATGTAATCGTCCGAGGGTGTCCATACGAATCCTTATAGCGGGATTCCTTTTCCACTGACGTCAGCACAACATACCCGTTATGCTCTTTTTTCGGCTTCAGACCCCGCTCCGCATTGGCCCGCTCTTTGGTGATCCGCAGCAGATTGGCGTTTAGCTCTCGCTGCAGAGCGCTTTCCTGCTGTTCTGCCGCCAATTTCTTTTCCCATTCTGCTGTATTATTCGCTATTTTCTTCTCAGCATCCGTTATTCTGCTCTGCGCTTCGCTCTGTATCTGGTGGATTTTTTTGTCCGCATTGTATTCTGCATTTCTTGCCGCCTGCTGTGCGCTGGAGATCTCCCGTTTCAGCCCGGCATACTCGCCTAACGTCAGAATCACATGGGTACACTCCGAATCGGACGATCCGCCTGTCACCGGCTTATACCCACCAATCGCGGGTTTCTTTACGAATTCAGCCATGGTGGTGCACCTCCTTACAGGCCCCGAATGTAGTTATCTGCCACAACGCTGATGCGGTTATGGCCCAGCGCCTTGCTGCAAACCAGCATAGCGGCCTTGTCCAGCTTTCTCCCGGCCTCATCCTTGCGGCAGGTGTACACCTCGCTTTGGTAACGCCGCCCCGTGCCGCGGTTAACCTTGTCATACGGGATGTCCTCGATGGCCCTGGCATGAGCCTTGTAGATGGCCGTGGCATACTCCGCCCGGTAGCCGTGGATATCGGCGCTGGTGTGGATGTGCCGCCAGACCTTTTCCTCTGCCGGCGTGTCCGCGATCCGCTCCACGATCTGATCCGCGTGCTTGCCGATGATCGGACTGAGACGCTCCCGTCCGCCCTTGCCGTTGCGAACATGGATAAAGGACTGCGCCTCCGGAAACAGCTGCGTGTCCCGGAGGATCTCAAGACGCCGCGCGACGCTCGGCGCTTGCTGCTCCTTGGGGATCTCCTCCAGCTCGGCAAGCTCTGCTTCGATCTGCTCCCTGGAAACCAGATCCTTTCCCCGCAGCTCCTGCAATTCTCTCCGCCGCAGGCCGGTCCCTCTGCAAAATTTTATCAGTTCATCATTGTTCGTCTTTGAGAAGTGTTTGTCCCGCACCCGGTCTCCGCGGCTTCGTTTAATATCCTGCCGGTTTCTTTTCGGCGGGTCAAAGTATGCCTCGTCATCCGGAGAGATCCCGTACAGCTTTCCCAGCGCCTTTGCCTCCAGCTGCACCGTCCATGCGGAGAGGCCCTGATCCACTCTGCTCTGCAGCCACTCGTTGACATACTTCTTTGCATTCTTCAAGGTGGTGCACTCAGGATGCTTCTCCTTGATGTATCCCAAAAAATATTTGATGTGCTTCCAGTAGTTTTTATAGGTGGCGTGAGAAAATATTTTATTCTTCGCCGTGTCGGTGGCCATTGCCTCTTTTTTGCTCTCGCCGAATGCCAGCATCCCTGTCAGCCGGTCATAGGCTTGCTGATGCAGGTCCTTGGAATATGTTTTGTTTCTGCGTCCCATTCCAACCTCCTGTCTGTTTATTTTTTAAATCTATTTTTCACTTTACAGAGTTCTTCTGCTCGTTCGTTAAAGCCATAGCCGCCTCCTGTTCGTCCCTTTCAGAGACGCAACAATCGGCAATACACTTTTTTAACCTGCTTATGTGCGCAGCTCAGGGATTCCCCTCAACACTTTTTTCTTGCTTATGTGTGCAGCCCTTTTTCGTTTCCACGGCAGTTAGGGTTCTGTCGGCCTCTTTCGTAGAGTGAGGCGTCTCTCCGGGAGATTTACAGCATCCCGGCTGCTATCACATAGGGTGGATTGGGACAGATACGTTTTTTTACCGACACTTTCACGAAGATTACTCATGCCGGGTCCGTGGCGCACTTTTCCATTTCACAACGGTTACTGCGGCGAGCCCATGCGCCATAAAGGTGTACCAGACCTGGTGCGGCTCCTGAATCACAATCTGAACTAAGCACAGTTTATCATATGTTGCAGAGGTTGTCAACGTAAACTTATAGTTTAATCACATAACGGTTTACCCGTTCACGCATAACGCTCACGAATTTGATGAGAAAAGGGCTGCCAAGACGCGGTTGGAAGAAGGTGAAAGATAGCCGCCCGCCTCTTTTTTTGTGGGAATTTTTGGCTCATCCGAGGTGTTGATCGGAAATTTTTTCGGCTCAACTGCTGCCTGTCAGCCCCATAGACGGACGCTTTTAGAGGATGAAACACAGCCGCATTTGCCATCATATTGCCGTCCGCTCAGGCAGCAATGCGGCAGAATTCCGACCGAAACGCGGCGGGGCTTAACCAGAAACCCGGTCTGAAATCGTGGCCGATAAGCGCCGTTGCCGCCGCTCAAACGGGGCAGCGATGCGTGTTTCTTCTTCATTTTTTGTGCGAAAAAAATCCGGAGAATGCTCCGTTCATTCTCAAATTTTCTCCACTTTTCGTGACTGCGGAGCATCAAGACGGGGGATATCTCCGCAGTTGAATTGCATCAAACCCAGTCAGGAGTACTCAAAAAAAGAGACCGCAGAATGTGTTTTTTTGCTCACGCAGGACACGCATTGCGACTCGCGTGGAACACATTCCGCCGTCTTTTTTCTCTCGTAAAAGGGCCGATAAATAAATTTTCCCGATGAAAATTCAGATGCTTTCAGTCGTCTTTGTAGAGCGTAAAGCTGTTGACTTCAAAGATAAAAATGCCGGTTGCGAGCGCAAAATCATCAGATAAAAGCTGCCATCGTTGGCGCGCTTGAGCGGAAATTCCGCAGCATTTTTATCAGCAACAGCAACTTGCATATTGCACGTGCAAGCAGCCGCAGATGCGTCGCTCAGCGGTCGAACTGCGCAGATCGCACAACTTCGTTCCGCCGGAAGCAGCGTCAATTCCGTCGAAAAACCGGCTGGGTTCTACGAAGAACTCACTCAAAAAACAGCGCCGAAATTCGTAAAAACGAGTTCAGTTTTCTTCGAAACCGACGATATTTTTCGTGCGTGTTCCGCTATAACTCATCTCCAAAAGCAGGGGACTGCCGCGTCAGAACCGTCGAATAATTTACGATTTCTCATCAAAAAAAGCGGCGAACACGCCGCCGGAAACGCTCGAAAAATTTGAAAACGCACATCTCATTTATATCAATTACATTTGCCGGCGAGCTTTCAGAAGTGCGAATTGCACTGCCGTTTGCTATTGCTGACGGCCTTTGTCTACCGCACGCAGCAGCGCCGCCGCTTGATTGTGATCGCGCAATCTTTCTACAAGTAGCGTGTCAGCGCTCTGGCGGATGTCGGAGGTGTGAAGGTGTTCCGGGCGCCTTCCGGATACGGCACTGTCGAACTGACCATCGTGGACAGTGAGTGGTCTGTCCCTTCCTCTACGATGATTTATGCAACTGGATTAAAAGGTGATGTTTGGCAAGCCCTATTAAATAGGGTATCCTACATACAAAAAGGTGGAGTAAAGTTATCATTGGCAAAATAAAAAGGGAAGCGGTATACGCCACTTCCCAAGGAACTCAAATCTCGTTAAAATGTGGTTTGACAAAAAACACTTCCGATGAGAGGAGTTCCGAAGTTATGATAGACCGCGTAGGATAACTGAAAGAATGCGATGTTTGTCGCAGAGGAACCGAGGCGGTATAACAGGTCATATACTTCGGTAATATCCGTTATGTCGTTCATGCAGCATCTGTCCCCTCCAATGCTTGAACCTGTTTCATAAACTGCTGAATCAGCACACGCTGCGCATCCGCCTCCAGCATAGAAAAAAGAAACAGCAAGGTCGGGGCGGAGGCGGCGTACTTCCCATGTTCCAAGTCGCTATATGCGCGGCTGGAAATGCGAAGCTGCTCTGCCATGGCTTCCTGCGTCAGCGACTTCTGCTGCCGCAGGGAATACAGTTCCTTGGAGAGAAGCTCTTCGAGTAGCGCCTGGTATGGTTTCATTCAGAAAACCTCCATAGTTAAATTGACTATGGAGATTTTATGTCGAAATGAAGTTCACTTCCACGAAGCACGCTTCATACTTCCCGTTCAGTCCTTGTGAAGAAAACCGAGTTAAAGTACGAAAAACAGTATTTATATAATGAAAATCGGCTGGACATTGAATGTGGTCATTGTGGAGGCAGCGCTGGCAAGAGATGAGCGAAAATGGTATCTGGAGCAGGCGCTATGCCGTGGATGGTCAAAAACGCAGCTATTGAACGCCATACGCAGTGGCATAGATTCCACAGAGCATTTAGAACAGTTCGACTCGCCCGAGAAGCAGGTCGATCAGGTTGCAGTAGAAAATCCCGTTTTCATCGTAGAAGTTATGCGGGATATCCATACGAACGATGATTTTTTTGAAAAAATCCTTGGTAAGCAGCAGAGAATCAAGCTCCGACGCAGTCTTTTGCTCCGTGTCCATCCGGAATGCAGACTGAATATAGACTTTCCGGTCAGCATCATTGACCACAAAGTCGATCTCCTTTTGCGTATTGGCACCCTTTGTTCGATCGGTTACAACGCCGACATCGACCGAGTAGCCGCGCCGCAAAAGCTCGTTGTAGATCAGGTTTTCCATGATATGACCGGGATCATACTGTCGGTAATTCAGCCGTGCATTGCGAAGACCGATGTCCGTATAGTAGTACTTATTCGGATAGTTAAAATAGGTCTTGCCCTTGACATCATAGCGCTTTGCTACGGAAATCAGAAACGAGTCAACAATATCCTGCACATAGTTAGAAACAAGCGCGGGATTGACCTTCTCGTTTTTCATGCTGGCGATAGCGTTTGCGATGTTCGTTGGATTCGTCAGGGAGCTGATCTGAGAGGCAAGGAAATTGAGAATGTCATTCAGAATATCCTCACGCTCGATGCCATTTCGCTCAACAATATCTTTTACATACAGCTCCGTGTAGAGAGAGGACAAATAATCCTTTTTATCCTTATCATCCTGCATGGCAAGCAGGCGCGGCATACCGCCGTACAGCATATAAGTGTCCAGTGCCTTGCGTTCATCACCACCGACAGCGGAGTAAAACTCTTCAAAGCAAAGCGGGAATACATGGATCTGCGTGGCACGGCCACGGAACTCCGTTGCAATATCCTTGGACAGTCCCTTGGAATTGCTGCCGGTCACATAGACATCGAGATTTTTATATGCTTTCAGCTCGTTGAGCATATCGTAGATCGTGACCTCGATCCCGCCGTTTTCCTGATCGATGACTTTAGCGGTGAGCTGAACTTCGTCAATGAACAGATAGAGCTTTTTATCCTGCTGTCCAAGCACCAACTGCTCCACGTACTCACAGAGCGTAATGGGATTGCGGTATTTATAATACCGCCGCTGATCCAGTTCGATTTTAATGATTTGCGTGGCATCCGTTCCGTGATTGCGGAGATATTCATCGAACAACTCAAAGAGCAGCACCGATTTTCCGCATCTGCGGATGCCGGTAATGACTTTGATCTCGCCATTCCACATATTACGAATGAGCCGATCCAGATAATAGTTGCGTTGAATCATTTCTTTCACCTCGAACTTGTGACGCATACGTCGCTACTTATAGGGTAGTATACCACGCAGGGAGGATATTATCAAGGTAGGGGTACACAATTGATGGTAAGCAAATTCACGGGGAATAATTCGTGAGCAAAATTGTCTTATGTAGCCAGCAGGTAGGCGAACCATATCATGCCGGATTCCGAAGTGACGATCAAGGCGGCCTTTCTGAATGCGGCCGACGTGCCGGTCTCCTTCGCGGACGTGTCGGCGGACGATTATTACTATGAAGCGGTCCTCTGGGCCGTAAGCCAAGGGATCACCCTCGGAACG
>QWCK01006575.1_pt1 | contig 10055 bp, 6 predicted proteins | sample 1972571 | NCBI WGS metagenome assembly QWCK01 (sample SAMN09866710, study PRJNA288562) | Human gut metagenome isolate term2_stool, whole genome shotgun sequencing... | isolation source: gut | host: Homo sapiens | place: USA: California | reverse complement strand
ACGATGTTTATCCATATAAAAAACACCCTGGCAAAGGCAGAAATATCTTCCGCCCTGCTTCGGGTGTTTTTGATTTATCTTATTACTTTACTACGATATTGATGATCTTCTTCGGTACGTAAATCTCTTTGATGATATTTCCGGAAATCTTATCTGCAACTGCCTTCTTTCCTTCGGCAATCGCATCTTCTTTGGAGATTTCTGCCGGAATACTGATAACAGCCTTGGTCTTGCCGTTGATCTGAACCGGAACCTCGATCTCATCATCCTTCATAAGCTCCTCATCGTGAGCCGGCCACTGTGCATGGAAAATGGAATCCTCATGACCAAGCTTCTCCCAAATCTCCTCTGCGCTGAAGGCCTCAAGTCTGCTGGTGATATCGTATACCATCTTATGACGGGTCTTCTCCATCTCTTTGGTCGCCGGGATATCTTTCTCAATGCTGTCAAGAGCCAGATTCCAGAAACGTTTCAGGAATCTGGATACACCATCGATTCCTCTGTCATCCCATTCTGCATCCAGTTCCGGCGGTCCTACGAACAGCTCATACATACGTAAGGAATCACATCCGTAATCATTTACAAGATCATCCGGTGAAATAACATTTCCTTTGGATTTACTCATCTTGATTCCGTTTTTACCTGTGATCATACCCTGGTTGAACAGCTTGACAAACGGCTCATCGAAATCAATAGCTCCGATATCATACAGGAACTTGGTGTAGAATCTGGAGTACAGAAGATGAAGAACAGCATGCTCTACACCACCGATATACATATCTACCGGCAGATATTTATCAGCTTTCTCTTTGGAAACCAGTTCTTTATTATTCTTATTATCTACATAACGGAGGAAATACCAGGAAGATCCTGCCCACTGAGGCATGGTGTTTGTCTCACGTTTTGCAGGAGCACCACAGCATGGGCATGTGGTATTTACCCACTCGTCAATAGCTGCAAGCGGTGACTCTCCGGTTCCTGTCGGCTGGTAGCTTTCTACCTCCGGAAGTCTTAACGGAAGCTGATCCTCCGGTACCGGTACCGCACCGCATTTCGGGCAGTGTACGATCGGGATCGGCTCACCCCAGTAACGCTGACGGGAAAATACCCAGTCTCTCAGTTTGTAGTTGACAGTCTTACGTCCGATACCCAGCTTCTCGATGATATGCGGTGCTTCCTTCTTCAGTACGGAAGACTCCATTCCATTCCACTCACCGGAGTTGATCATGGTTCCGGAAGCCTCTGTGTAAGCTTCTGTCATATTCTGAATTTCTTTACCATCTTTTGCGATAACCTGGATGATCGGAATATCGAATTTCTTTGCGAACTCAAAGTCACGGTCATCATGAGCAGGTACACACATGATAGCACCTGTACCATAATCAGCAAGTACATAGTCAGAAAGCCAGATTGGAAGCTTCTCGCCGTTCAGCGGATTGATCGCATAAGTACCTGTGAACACACCGGTCTTCTCTTTATCCTGAAGACGGTCTACATTGGATTTCATGGAAGCATCAAAGATATATTTCTCTACAGCCTCTCTTGTCTCGTCTGTTGCAAGAGATTTTGCAAGAGCATGCTCCGGTGCAAGTACCATGAATGTTGCTCCATGAAGAGTATCCGGTCTTGTTGTATAGACCGTGATCTTCTCTTCTCTTCCCTCAACCGGGAAATCGACCTCTGCGCCGTAGGATTTGCCGATCCAGTCTGTCTGCATCTTTTTAACCTTCTCCGGCCAGTCCAGTTTATCCAGATCACTTAAAAGTCTGTCTGCATATTTTGTGATGCGGAGCATCCACTGACGGAGGTTCTTTTTGGTAACCGGAGTGCCACAACGCTCGCAACATCCGTTTACAACCTCTTCATTTGCAAGACCTGTCTTACAGGAAGGGCACCAGTTGATCGGGAACTCCTTCTCATATGCAAGCCCCTCTTTGAACATTTTTACAAAGATCCACTGTGTCCATTTATAGAATTCCGGATCTGTTGTGTTAACCTCCATATCCCAGTCATAGATCGCTGCGATATCGTTGATCTGACGTTTGATATTTTTGATGTTTGCTGCTGTAGATACTGCCGGATGAACACCCATCTTGATAGCATAGTTCTCAGCCGGGAGACCAAAAGCGTCCCATCCCATCGGATGGATCAGGTAATAACCCTGGAGCATTTTATAGCGGCTCCATACATCAGAGATCACATAGCCTCTCCAGTGTCCTACATGAAGACCGTTTCCGGACGGATACGGGAACATATCCAGACAGTAGTATTTCGGTTTCTTGCCATCATTGACATTTACCGGCTTTTTCTCCCAGTTTGTGCGCCATTTCGCTTCGATGGCTCTATGGTTATAAGGTGCAGCCATTTTTTTATTCCTCCTGACAAATTACTCAGTATTAATACTTTAATGCTTTCACACACTGCTATTAATTTTAACTACTTATGATGTATTTGTCAAACAAAAATCCAAAAACAGCCCTTTTCCATCAAAATATACATGAACCTGCAATCCTGGCCTGGTTTAGTTGACGCTTCTTTTTTCACATGATATAATTTCCTGCATGTATTTTCCTATATTATACATACCATACATATTTATCTTAGGAGGGAACGCATAAATGAAATCTTTTTATTCCTGGTACCGGAAGCATATTACCGGTGCGATCTTTACAGGACTGATCCTGGGTATCCTCACAGGACTTTTCCTGGCCGGACGGTTTGAACCTGTCCTCACTGTGACCAGTCTGATCGGAAGTATCTACATGAACGCCCTGAACATGATGATCTTTCCCATGGTCTTCTGTTCCATTGTCATTGGAATCTGTTCCATCGGAAACGCACGTACTACCGGCAAGATCACTGCAGCATCCATGATCTATTTTCTCTGCACAACGGCACTTGCCAGTCTGTGCGGACTGATCATCCCGAGACTGATCCATCTCGGAAAGGGAGTCAAATTTGAGATGGCAACAGCCGATATCCAGGCTACAGAAATGAGCAGTATCCTTGACACCCTGAAAAACCTGATCCCTTCCAACCCAATCGCCGCATTTGCTGACGGAAACATGCTCCAGGTTCTGGTGTTTGCCCTGATCATCGGTTTCACACTGATCGCAGTCGGTGAAAAAGGAACTCCATTCCTGAATCTGATCGATTCCGTTAATGAAGTATGTCTGAAAATCATCACAACCATCATGTACTTTACACCCATCGGTGTTTTCTGTACCATCGTACCAGTTGTGGAAGCCAACGGAACTGAAACGATCATTTCCCTTGCAACACAGCTTGTCATTCTGTATGTGGCATTCTTTGGCTTCGCTATTGTAGTGTACGGTCTCTCTGTAAAGCTGATCGGCAAACAGAGTCCTCTGAAATTCCTGAAAGCGATCCTGCCAGCAGCACTGAACGCCTTCGGAACCTGTTCAAGCTCCGCAACCATTCCATTAAGCAAGCAGTGTATGGAAGAAGAAATGGGCGTATCCAACCAGATCACCAGCATCGCCATTCCTCTTGGTGCTACCGTTAATATGGATGCTGTATCTATCCTGATGTCCTTTATGATCATGTTCTTTGCAAACGCCTGCGGGATCCATGTAAGTATTCCTCTTATGATCATTATCCTTCTTGCAAACGTACTGCTTTCCGTTGGTACTCCAGGTGTTCCCGGTGGTGCTATCGCATCCTTCGCAGCACTGGCAACTATGGCCGGACTTCCTGCCGGAGTTCTTGGTGTTTATATCAGCATCAATACCCTCTGTGATATGGGCGCCACCTGTGTCAATGTTATCGGTGACATGGCATGTTGCTCTGCACTGAAAAATGTTATCAAGATTGAGGAAGAAGCATAAACAAATCTTTCTGAAGTGTTATTTAAACAGAATGCAAATTACTTTACATAAAATATTTTATGTAAAGTAGCAGTAGCAAAAGCCGTAAGATATATGTTTAAGAAACTTTTACATATACTTACGGCTTTTCTGTTTATCAACTGTTCACATCCTGTATTCTTTATACTGTTTAACGTAAATGATGTAACACAGAAATTTATATTTCATTTTGCTGACTTTATTTTTTCAGAACACGGTAATTTTCTTCTCTGTCGTAATCCTTATGGACCCCATCGTCCTCATATAAGGTATACTCCGCACCTTCATATCCGAGAAGCTGCATATTTTTTGTATCCAGAGCTGCCACACATTCCGCTGCTTCTGCAACCGGAATACATTTTCCCTTCCGGATAAACAACGGAATCTCATTCAGTGCCACCTCTACATAATGAACACCCTTTTCAAGGATCTCCTCTGCAATGGTTCCATCCGGAAGGAATTTCACAAACTTCATCTCCTCTGGAAGATATACATAACGGCCTCTTGCGTTCTGTTCATAAACCGGAGCGATCATGATCTCATTTCCAAGAAGCAGCTGGTCTTCCACATGTACGGCAATCTTATCCTCCGGATAAACAAAGCCCAACGGCCGGAAATACATATCATCGTTCAGAGCCGCCTTCATATATTCACTGTAAAGATATGGAATAAGACGATATCTTACACCGATCACATGACGGAAATCCTCCACATTTTCAAACTGGTAGCATTCCTGCTCTCTGGTACCGATCGCTGTATGATCACGCATCAGCGGTGTGAATACTCCAAGTGCCAGGAAACGGAGCAGCAGCTCTCTTGTGGTATCAGCGCCAAATCCCCCCAGATCTGCTCCTGCATACAGGAAACCACACATATTCAGAGAAGGCATCATCTTCAGGTTCAAAAGGATATGAGCCCACCAGGATTTATTGTCACCGGTCCAGATTCCACCATAGCGGTGCATACCAATGTAAGAAGATCTGGAGAACATCAGGAAACGTTTCTCCGGATCGATCCGTTCAAAAGCTTCCCCCGCTGCCCTGGTCATATTGTAGCCAAACAGGTTGTGCACTTTGTCATGGCGGATCTTTTTACCATCTACATTATGATAAAATCTCCGGTAATCTTCCGGATTGTTGGCAGCATCACGAAGGGCACTCTGCATCTTCCAGATATGGATCTTTCCCTCTGTATCTTTTGCAAATTCCCCGGCAAGCTCTTTGACCTCTTTCATTCCCTCTGTGGAATAAAAAATTGCCGGCTCGTTCATATCGTTCCAGAAACCGTCGATTCCCTTCTCAATCAGGAAACGGTATTTGTCACCGAACCATTTTCTGGCATCTTTATTCAACACATCCGGGAAATGGGTATCTCCAGGCCATACAGCTGCCACAAAGTCACTGCCATCCTCTCTCTGGCAGAAATAACGATTTTTAACCCCTTCCTCATAAACATCGTATCCCGGCTCCACTTTGACGCCGGCATCAATAATGGGGATCAGACGGATATCCTGATCTTTCAGTTCCTTTACAAACTCCGGAAAATCCTGGAAATTCTCTTCGTTTAATGTAAAATCTTTATAGGACTGCATGTAATCGATATCCATGTAGATCATATCAATGGGGATATGGTTTTCTCGATAGCCTGCTGCAACGTTCCGGAAATCTTCTTTTGTGGTATAGCCCCATCTGCTCTGGCCGAATCCAAAGGCAAATTTCGGCGGGATATAGCTTCTTCCGATCACATGGCGGAACTGCTTTACAATATCATAGGGACTCTCCCCCTCGATCACATAAAGCTTCAGGTCTGCATTTTCGCAGGTTACCTTCATGGTATCCATTCTGGTATAGCCAATGTCAAAGGTGATCGCTGCCGGATAATCAAAAAACATTCCAAAGGTTTCTTTTCCGGACACAATGATAAGATTATGTGCACCGTACAGGGAATGTTTATCCTCTGTATGCTCCGGATCATCGGTACAGTTACTGGTATAAATGAATCCTCTCTTGTTGATACCGCGGTTGGATTCTCCCAGTCCGTAAACGATATCCTCTTCATCCATGATATAAGTAAAAGAAAATCCATCTTCTGTGCAGATTTCTCCATATCCTGGCTTTCCTTCTGCTGTTTCAAGGGTTTCTGTCAGTGCCTCAGTTTCAAAGGGCTCTCCATATACATATTTTTTTATCATTTTTCACTCTCCTGTTACAGATTTCTGTAAAGAACAAATGCCTCATAAGGTTTCAGGATCACTTTCTTCCCAAAATCCTTTCTTCCAAGATTGGTGATCAGGCATTCTGCATTTTTCTGAAATTCTTCCGGGATTTCCATTTCTGCCACATGCTCACTGAAATTGCAGACTGTAAGAAGCTTCTCTCCCTCAAGGGTTCTGGTATATGCAAAAATCTGATCATGATCTCTGTAAAGTGCCTCAAATGCACCGTAAACGATCACCGGTTTTTCTTTTCTTAAACGGATCAGCTTCTGATAATAATGGAAAATGGAATCCGGATCCGAAAGCTGCTGCTTCGCATTGATCTCCTTATAATTGGAGTTTACCCTGATCCATGGCGTTCCCTCCGTAAAGCCAGCCTGATGGGAATCCTCCCACTGCATCGGTGTTCTGGCATTGTCACGTCCTCTCAGCATCAGGCACTTCATCATATATTCCGGTGTATAAATACCTGCTTCTGTGTATTCATGGAAATACTGAATGCTCTCGATATCACGGTAATCCTTAAGGTCTGTAAAATAAGCATTGGTCATTCCAAGCTCTTCTCCCTGATAAACATAAGGAGTTCCCTGCATCATATGAAGGCAGGTTGCCAGCATCTTGGCTGAAGTTTCCCTGTATGCAGGATTATCATTTCCAAATCTGGAAACACTTCTTGGCTGGTCATGATTTCCCAGAAACAGACTGTTCCATGCTTTCCCGGCAAGCTCTTCCTGCCATTTGATCATAACCTTTTTAAATTCCTGGAAATCGTATTTCTCGGTAGTCCATTTACCATGGTCTGATCCCTGATCCTCTACATGCTCAAACTGAAACACCATGTTCAGCTCATTTCTGTCCTCACCTGCATATTTCTGTGCCTCTTCGATAGTCACACCGGAGGTTTCTCCAACTGTCATCACATCGTATCGGGATAAAACCTCTCTGTTCATTTCCTGAAGAAACTCATGGATCCTCGGACCATGGACGCAGTAAGGACCAAAATCACCGTATAATCCTCCATTCATTTCTCCATCCGGATATGACTGATCCTTGGAGATCATGCTGATCACGTCCATTCGGAAACCGTCGATTCCTTTTTCACACCAGAAATTCATCATATCGTAAACTTCCTGACGAACCTTTTCATTTTCCCAGTTCAGATCCGGCTGCTTTCTGGAAAACAGGTGAAGATAATACATCTCTGTCTGAGGATCATATTCCCATGCAGGGCCTCCGAACGCACTTCCCCAGTTATTCGGTTCTTTTCCATTCACCGGCTCTCTCCAGATATAGTAATCCCTGTAAGGATTATCTTTGGATTTCCTACTTTCAATAAACCAGTTGTGTTCATCGGAAGTATGGTTTACGACCAGATCCATGAGGATCTTAATGCCACGTTTATGTGCTTCCTCAAGAAGCTTTTCATAATCCTCCATGGTTCCATATTCATTATAGATCCTGCGGTAATCGGAAATATCATAGCCATTGTCATCCTGCGGGGATTCCAGCATGGGTGAGATCCAGAGAACATTTACTCCCAGCTCCTTCAGATAGTCCAGTTTTTCTATAATTCCGGGAATATCGCCAATTCCGTCTCCGTTGCTGTCCTTAAAACTTCTCGGATAAATCTGATATACCACGCTTTCTTTCCACCAGTTTTTTTTCATGGTAAACGGCCTCCTTTTTTCTGTTTGATCCTGAAATCAGCATATCCTATCTGCCCTTTAAAATCAACAGGTTTCTCGTGAAACTTAAATATCTGCCAAACTTTTCTGTTTTTTTTATGCAGTTTTAACAATAAGTCACTACTGTCCGGTGAAAGAATTTCCACCGTATCCCGATGATGTCCCAGGAAAAGTCGTCACAAAATAAAAAAAGAGATCCTGCTACTCTTTTACAGAATCTCTCTTTACAAGCCAGACAGGGCTTTTTACATTTTTTTTGGCAGGTTCCTTTCCCTCTGCCATAAGAAGCAGCTTCCGTAAGGCAAGAACTGCTTTCTGATGAACATCCTGATGAATGGTGGTCAGCTTTGGCCTGACGATCTGCGCATAAAAATTATCATCAAAGCCGGTAATGGAAATCTGATCCGGAATCCTGATTCCTCTGTCTGTAAAATAATTGATAGCTTCCACAGCTGTGTAATCAGAAGAAAATGCCAGTGCCTTTGTCTCCAGAAAATGTGGCAGCAGCTCTTCATATTTTTTCAGTCTGCGCCGGGGTTCCTGGGGAACCACCACATAGCGGGAGCGGCTGCAGAAGCCGCCATTTTTTTCCATAGCATGTTTAAATCCAAGCCATCTGGCATAATCACTGTCCTGCTCTGTTTCCGCAACAAAAAGTGCCCGGTGGTATCCACAGGAATGCAGATATTCCCCGATCTGATATCCGCCGGAATAATCATCCACTCCTACATTCTGAAAGCTATATCCACCCTTCGGATAGGCATCGATCAATACCATTTTTTTATTCAGCTTTCTGGAAAGCTGATGATACTGTTCTTCATTATACCCTATAATGATAAGACCCTCTACATTCCAACGGGATGCCATATCTACCACATTATCGATCCGTTCACCGCCAATGAGCATAATATAATAGCCTCTGTTTTCTGCTTCGACCTGCAGCGTTCCGGTGATCTCTCCCACAAAAGAATCCTGCAGAGACTGCATACCATGAATGAAGGAAAAACCAAGAACCACTCCAATGATCCTTGAGCCGTGTCCGGATAGCATCACAGATCCCATGTGGGGAACATAATTCTGCTCCTTCAGGATCGCCGTGATCCGGTCAATGGTGCTCTGTGAAACCCGTTTTGTATTTCCATTGATCACATTGGATACGGTTGTACGACTGACACCTGCCATATCCGCGATATCCTGCAGCCTTATCATTTCATTGAATACTGCATCAGCTCATAATGAAGCTCACAGCCCTCATAGATTTCTGCCGGAAGTAATGCTCTGGCAACCACTTTCAGTTCCTCCTCCGGCTGATCCACACGCTTCAAATGTGCATAATCTCCGTCAATCTGTTCCACAATATAATCACATACTAACATTTTTTGTCCTCTCTCTTTTCTTTTTTGCTCATACTTCAATAACCTGTATGAGCGCAATTCGTTTCTCTGACTGCTTATTCACGAATACATCTAAAAACAGGCTACAGCAAATGCTGCAGCCTGTCAACTCTTTATTCTGCCCTCAAAAAATATCTCTGTTTATTCGTCAGCACTGTCAACCTTGCTTGCGCGTGCCGCGATCTCTTTCTCCTGGATATCATTAGGAGCCTGCTCATAGCGTGCAAATTCATAGGAGAAATCTCCGCTTCCACCGGTCATGGAACGAAGGACAGTGGAATAACCATAGATTTCAAGAAGCGGAACATCTGCCTCAATGATGGTATTTCCTTCGTGGTCCGGATTCATTCCGAGAACACGACCACGTCTCTTGTTCAGATCTCCCATAACATCGCCGGTATATTTATCCGGAACTGTAACCTTCATGGAGATGATCGGCTCAAGAAGTACAGGAGACGCTTCCATAAAGCCCTTCTTGAAGGCAAGGATAGTTGCCATCTTAAATGCCATCTCAGAAGAATCTACCGGATGATAAGATCCATCGTAAAGGGTTGCCTTCACACCAACAACCGGATATGCAGCCAGAGGTCCCTTGAGAACACATTCCTGAAGTCCCTTCTCAACAGCCGGGAAGTAGTTCTTCGGAACTGCACCACCTACAACTACCTGCTCAAATACATAAGGTGTCTCCAGATCGCCAGATGGCTCAAAGCGCATCTTAACGTGGCCATACTGTCCGTGTCCGCCGGACTGTTTCTTATGTTTGCCTTCTACATCTGAATTCTTACGGAGTGTTTCACGGAACGGAACCTTCGGTTTGGAAAGCTCCACATCCACTTTATAGCGCTCCTTCAGCTTGCTGACAACGATATCAAGATGCTGATCACCCATACCG
>QWCK01006306.1_pt1 | contig 10061 bp, 13 predicted proteins | sample 1972571 | NCBI WGS metagenome assembly QWCK01 (sample SAMN09866710, study PRJNA288562) | Human gut metagenome isolate term2_stool, whole genome shotgun sequencing... | isolation source: gut | host: Homo sapiens | place: USA: California | reverse complement strand
ATAAATACTTAGTATTCCATAATTAAAGGAATTGAAGAAAAAAGCTTCAATTCCAAATAGGATGGCAGCAACAGCTAATCCGATTTGGCTGGAAACTTCACCTGCTTTTTTAAAAATATCAACCATCATCTCATCGTGATATTTATACTCCTCACGACTTCTTGCTAAAACTTCATCTCTCTTCATATTTATTCTCCTTTATTCTTTTGACAAGTTTACTTGGTATTTATATTATATCATGCCAAGTTTTATTGTCAATAGATTAGAATAAATATTTTACTTTTCTAATGATATTCTTTAATATCCCCTTTGAACCCGTTTTTTTGTGAGTGAGAGGTCGGAACCATGGGTGTTAAATTTTGCTATATAGAAGTTGACTCCACCTCCCCTCAATACTTTTCATTATAAAATCTGTCTCTATCTCTGCATGAATTTTAGAGTGACAATACTTACAAACACTCATCAAATTAATTTTATCATGACTTCCACCAACTGATAAAGGTTTAATATAATGGACGTGTTCAACTTTTTTCATTATATTTTCTTTTAAACATCTTTCACGAATAGGATGCTTGTTTATATATCTTTTACGAATAATTCTCAATGCTTTACCATAACACTTATGTGTTTCTATGTTTCTTTTATATCGTTCGTAGTTTCTGTTAAATTCTTTCTTATTTTCTTTACAGAATCTTATATCATATAATTCAGGATAACCTAGATAGGAACATGTCTTTTAGGTTTTCTTGGCATTATATCACCCCATAGAAAAAGCCCTGGAGATAGAATCTCCAAGGCTTGGAATTATTTTTCTACTATAAACATACTACATTTTTATACTGACTTTCAATGACATATTCTATTCGATTGTTAATTAATCTCACTTAAATTAACTTCGTATTTATATTTGTCAGATTTATAGAAAATTTCAACATATTCTACAATATTATTTTTTCTATCCTTTGTTAATCTTTCAATATACAATAAAGGAGAATCTTCTTCAACACTCAATATTAGAGCTGTATCTTTGTCTGATTTTATTGCCTCTATACTTTCTTTTGCATTGTTTACGATAATCCCATTTTTTTCAAAAATCTTATATAGAGATGAATAGCAATCATAAAAATCATCTTTCTTCAGTCCGATAAATTTTAAAGGTATATAAGCTATGTTTAACCCATAAATCTCCCCCTTTATAAATCTCTGTCTAACTAACCTATAAACTTTATCATCACTATTTAAATTCAATTCTGATTTTATCTTTTCATTTGGTATTATTGTGCTTAAATCTATTAACTTAGAAGTTACATTATGATAAAAATTATCCCTACTAAATCCTCCATAAACTTTAATCTGAAGTATTTCCTTATTTGATTTCACAATTGTTGGCTTTCCCGATGACTTTTTTATTAATCCTTCATTTTCAAGTCTATCCATGGCTTTTCGTGCCGTTATTCTACTAACTCCATAATTCTCCATTATTTCTTTTTCTGAATAAAACACGTCACCTTCATAAAACTTTTTAGATAGTATCATTTCACGAAGATCATTGAAAATATTATTGTATAAAGACATAATCCTCCTATTTTTATAGATTTATTTTTTCTATTTCTCTCGCTAGTTCTCTAATTCCCATTTTATTTTTTTCTTCTAAAATATCAATCATATTCTCAATTTTGTCATTGATTTCATAACATATTGAACCAGCCATAGTACCTGTTATTATAGCCACAGTATCAGTATCATAACCAATATTTACAGCATCAATAACTGCTTCAAAAGGATTATTTTCATTAGCCTTTAATATGCCAAAGGAAATAGGTACTGCTTCTGAAACATGCAAGCCACTTCCTATTATATCATATAAATCCTTCATAATTGAATCTTTATCTTTAGATTGTGATGCAATTTTTAATGCTAACTTTATTCTTTCAGTCACACTAGCACCACCAACTTCTCTTGATACTAGTATTCCTTTCTCTTCTCCTATTATAGAGCCTTCTATACCTGACTTTATTATATCATTAATGTTAGAATTTTCTTTAAGCCCAGTGCTAATAGCAGACGCTACAGCACACGCTCCAGAAATCGCTAAATGATTATCATGCGTAACTCTAGTTATTGTTATGGCATCTTCAATAGCTTTATTTGGATTTCCCGGATTAAAAAGCCCAGCTGGTGAAATTTTCATTGCTGATCCATTTGTAGCTTTAGAAGAATAATCTACAGTTACAGCTCCAGGTGCTTTCTCTAATTCCTTAGCACCTGTTTTAAACATTTTTACTGCACTTCTAGTTGTTGGGCCTGCAAACCTATCAAAATATTGAGGCATATCTGACCATTCCAAAATTGCTAATTTTACAATTTTTTCATTTATAACACCGTTATTTTCTAAGATTTTTCTGCACAATAAATAAGTTTGAGAAAAATCATCTGTAACTTGTCCAGCTTCATTTCCTAACGCAAAATTTGCTTCATCTGGTTTTAAAAATTCTTGAACTTTGCCATTAAATTTTTTTCTTATTTGATTAAAAGATAAATTTTCAGTTGCAGCACCCATCGCATCGCCTATTGCCCCATATGCTAAGCTATTTAATATTTTACTCATCTATTTCTCCTTTAACTTTATTTTCTTCTTTCCAACCTAATAATAATGTCAATATCATGCCACCAAAGAAAGCTATAGCTAATCCAATACAATAAGCCCACAAAGTTGGTCCAGCAAATGCAGGTATTGTAGTTAAACCTCCGAAAACAAAGGCATATCCTACTACATTGAATGCTCCCATAAAAGCTCCACCCATCGCTGCTCCTAAACAACCAGCAATTAATGGTGTTTTAAAAGGTACTCCTAATCCATAGATTGCTGGCTCTACAATTCCAGATAAGAATACCGACATTATTGATGAAACTGAGAAATTCTTTAATTTTTTGTCTTTACTTTTTAGAAAGATTGCAAAAGCTGCCCCTGCCATACCAAAATTAGCTGTAGCCCCATATGCTATCAATGGAGAAGATCCAGTAGTTGAAATTTGTGGTATTATAACTGTTGTATTAGGTGCCCAATGTACACCAAACATTATTAAAATATTCCATATACCACCAACAATTGCGCCTGTAATTATGTTATTCCAAGATGTAATTACTTCTACAAATTTTGCAATTCCAATACTTATATAATTTCCAACAGGTCCTATAACTACTGTTAATAAAGGAATCATTGTGATTATTAATATAGTTGGGATTGCTACAAGATGTAAACTACTTGGTAAAACCTTTTTCAACTTATTCTCAATTTTACTCTGAACAAATACTAATAGTATTGGTGGGATCACTTGACCAGAATATTCAAATACTGGCACCGGTAAACCAAATAGTGAAACAACTGTACCTGGATTGCCATTCATTAAATTCAGAAATCCTGGCATTGATACTGCAGCCATAATTGCTGCTGCAATTGGCATACTACATTTAAGTTGTTTAGCAGTTGACATAGCTACTAAAATTGATAAAATACTAAAAACTGATGTTGCTGCTGATGTCAAAATAATATCAGTAGTACTTCCTCTTTCTAATATTCCTAATTCAATAGCTAAAATAGTAAAACCTCTTATCAAACCAGAACCAGCAAATAATGGTAATAAAGGACGAAAAACACTCACAACAAACGATATGAATCTATCTAATATACCTTGTTTTGATTCCTCTAATTTCAAATCATCCTCTATCAATATATCAACTTTCTTCTCTGAATTAATATTTGAGTTGTCTATAATTTGATTATATATACTTTCTACATTTGTTCCAATTATTATTTGAAATCTATTCTTATCATCAACGACTCCAACTACACCATCTAATTTCTTTATTTCATCAACTTTAACCAAATCATATGATTTAAAAGTAGGCCTAAGCCTTGTTGCGCAGTATGTTAATTTGATTATGTTATTTTCTCCGCCCATTAAATCAAGTATTTTTTTACCTAGAGAATTCATAGATACCTCCTAAATATAATAATGTTATAACGTTATAATCTTTATTTAAATGTAACATATTCAATCACTAATGTCAACGTTTTCAAAAAGAATATTTAATTATATATCTTTTCTAATTTGTCTAAAGCGATTTTGTATAGCCTATATATATGTCTAACATTATAATTCATATTCTGTGCAATTTTTCTTATGTATTATAGTTTAGATATCTTTTCTCAAGTAGCAATTTTAACTCTTCATCATTAATATCATTTATTAAACTGTAAATATTAGATTTTAACTCCATAAGTTTATTGATATCATTATTAATATCTTTTTATAAATGTAATATTTTACATATCAATTCTTCATGTTTAAATATTATACTAGTATTACTTGGTATATATGAAAATATCACCGTTGCTTTTGTCAATAGTTTATCTAAGGTTTCTGCAAGTTCCAACATTGAATTTATCATCTTGTCTAAATAAAAAGCTTGCTTTAAATATTCTTTTATATTCATTTCTTACCTCCATAAGTTTTGAGGTAAGTTATCCATATAACTTCTACTCATTTTAGATTTTCTTTTACTGCATCGATTAATGTAGCTTGAGTTTTATTTTTTCTTTCTAATGCTTTCTTCACGTTTTCATCAATTGTATCCTTTTCTAAGATGTGATGAATTACAACTGTTTCTTTCTGCCCCTGCATATAATGTCTAACATTGGTTTGCTCATATAATTCTAAGGACAAAATAAAAGAAAACCAAATTAATATTTATACACCTACTTGAAGGTTAAGTCTATGACCTACTGATGCTGGATTAATAATAGATAATGGGACTATATACTGATTCCATTCTTTAAAGTCCTTACTTGTTTTAAGATCCCTTACATCAAACCTATCTTTATTCTTTTTAAGTCTGACTTATACCAATAGGCTATCGGAACAGGTTTTCTATTTGCACCCTCTATTAAATTTTCTAAAGCATCAATTTTTCTATCATGAATACGGATCATATTTTTATCTTCATCATAAACTGAGCCTTATGCCATTTGCAGTAACTTATTAGAAAGGGCTGCAGAATTAACTGCATCTATATCTTTTTCCTTAATACTAACAACCAAGTCTTTTTTAAGGTCTCTAAGATATCTCTTTCTTTATCTGATAGATTTACAAGACTTCATTGTTTATCTTCTTTGGCATTTTTAGATAATCTTCAGATTTCATAGAAACTGTGATATCTGATATCTTTTCATAGATTGCATCTTCAGCAAAAGGTAATAGTTTGTAAGAATAAATGATTGGTCCATTTCTCTTATCTGGTTTGATGTAGATTTCCCTGTACTGACCAATAAATTTTCCAAGTCTCTCTCCCATATTAAGCAGCCTAAACTCAGCCCATAAGTCCATTAGTCCGTTAGATGATGGAGTTCCAGTAAGACCAACTATTCTTTTTACCTTTGGTCTTACTTTCATCAAGGCTTTAAACCTCTTTGACAAATTAGACTTAAAAGATGATAGTGGCTTGAAAACAAGACCATCCAGCTACTTGATAAGCTAGGTTTATTCAAGTGTTAAATCAACCTAATCCACCTTCTTATCTTTTAATGAGTCAGTAATAACATTGACTTCAGGAATGTACTTCTCAAACTTCTCCTTTTTTCCCACTTACATTATTTCTTATTGCTGCAATAGATCTTTTTATTTGTCAAATTAAGCTTGGCATAGACCACTAATTCCTTAAAACATATAGATATATTTATAGTTTAAAGATTTTCTTGGATATTATTTAGACAAGTCATCCCTTATTAACAAGTTATTAGAATTTTCATTCATCACTCTATATCTTTGTCATTATGAATCTATGAGAATAAGTATATAAAATTATCTCATATATTTTCCAATATAAAAATTATTTTTAGTAATCTACTAGAAAATAATTGCAGATATGTATAATTCTAATAATTTTATATATGTACACCTTCTTATATAGTCATCATTCTTGCTATTATATCAAAGTTTGCATAGCAAGATATATCTTGGTAAGATTGATTTAGCATTATCTTAAATTTAGTTTTGGTGATATTAAAAATAAAATATCCTGGGAAAGTTACAATAACTTGTCTATTCTGTCCACTCTTCCTAAAAACATCTATACTGTCTACATGCCTCTATAATTCTTGATATTGATATGTTCCCACAAGGTATTTTCCAAAAAGAAAAATTGCTTTTAGGATTTCTTTTAAATCCTAAAAGCAATTTATTTCAACACTTTTATAGCCTGTCATCTTATTTTCTTGACATCAATACTACACACTCCACATAGGACTAGTGAATACTAAGTATGTCAAGTAGTCCTGTCTGTTTGTGGTAACATATATATAAGCCTTTTAACGATATAGAGAATCTATCGTTAAAAGGTATCAACTCGACAAACTGGGATATGCAATTCTACAAAAATTCCAAGACACTTAAAATAACACTTGACGCTGCTAATAATAAAACTCCAATAACTTCTAGTAAATTTTCAATATTTTTGTATTTTTTATATTTCTTGATAAATTAAGAAGATATGAACCCTAATCCTACACCAAATAGTAGAAAGCCAATTCCTTTTAACCTTTTATTGCTCCATATTAATTATTATATTCAAATTTTATGCGAACAAATGCTTCAAAGTTTCCATGCATTTCAAACATATAAGTTCTATTTTTCTTTCCAAGTCTTTCCCTGGTTTATAGATTCATACTTGGTTTGATTGTTATTAATATCCGTAAATATTAAATGTATTATTCCTTCAGAATCAATTTCCCCTACAACTTTAGGATCTGTATCTGGAGCCTCGGAAATAAAAATCATCCTATTATCTTCAATTCTTACAAAATACCACAAACTTTTAGCCATAGCTCTATCCACTTCTATAAGTGCATAATTGGATTCAGGTATTATTATAGCATTTTCAATAGATAATCCATCTAATATGTCTTGTTTAGATGATGGTTTCTGAATATTATGATTTCTCGGAGGATTAGACATATCATTTTCCTCATAAATAATAGGCTTTACATTTGAATTTAAACTCTCATGTTTAACATCCCTATCACTATCCCCTAAGGAAACTTTAACTACATCCCATGTCCTAGTCCCATGTTCATCAAACACCGCAAAATTAACCCTATTTCCATCCCACTTTATCCAATATTTACCCGCTGAAACAGGAGAAAATCCATCATCAGTGGATGCTCCTGCACCTAAATCTTCAATAAATAAAAGATTTTTCCTTTCATATAAACTAACATCTCCCAAAAGTAAGAATGAAGTCTCTTCAACTACTAAAGTATGTTTTCTATCAGGTGAAATAAAAGTATAGTAGGAATTTACAAGGTAATCGCCTAAAAAAATTAAAGACCCAAATAAGAATCCTACAATTGATAATATCCAGCCTATTATCAGAAAAACTCTAGCAATTTTACTAGAATATTTCTTCCAAAATAACTTTAAAAAATAGATAAGCCAAATTACAATCATCAATAAAAGAATAAAAAGCACACCTCCTTGCCTTAGTTGAAGGCCACATAAATCAATTAATATTCTATAGCCAGTCCTACTTTTTATAAGTAAAAGTATCATGGAAAATGCTAGCCATATTAATGTTATTGCTAATAAAATGTATGTTTTTATCTTGTTATTTTTTTCTTTTCCCATGTTTTATCCTATAAATTCTAATTTGTATTAATTATACCATAAAAAATAAACCTACAGATTTTACTCCATAGGCTTACTCTATCTTTCATATTATCTTATTAACTTAGTTTTGAGCCTCTACATAATCATACTCTAAAGCTTCAAGTATTCTTTTTCTAACTAATAAATTTCCGAACTCCCATTGAATTATATCCATTTCTATCTTAGTGATGTTTTTTCTTTTTAATTTTTCATTAACTAGCGTTTGAACTTCTTCATAATGATAGCGAACTTTAATTAGATTAAGTCTTCTTCTATTACCATTTCCCCAAAGATCTTTTAGAACTTCATCAACTAACTATCAATAATTTATTTTCAAGATATTATTTACACAAAGTCGTGTTTTGAAATATTTTTTGTAAAATAAAATCCATATAATCCTGTTTCTTTTTCATTTGCTAATTTATCCCTTTCAACAGAATTGCCATATACAAAATTATCATTTTCTGTTTCAACTTATGCATAAATATCCCAATCTCTAGGGTTACACTTAACAATTATATGATCCTACCGATTCTAATTTTTCTTATCCTTTTCTCAATCCATACGTTGACACAACCTACCAAAATATCTTAAGTGTTGCTACAAGTAAGTATTTGAAAGATATTTTTGAACAATAATTCTAAAAAATTAATAATATAATTATTTAGTTCAAAATTCATAAACCTATTGATTTCAAGGCTTTCAAAGTCTAGTTATTCATTTTTTCTTGTCATCAATACTACACTCTCCACGTGGCTCGGTTGTTCAACGAAAAACATACTCAACCCCTATTGTGCAAGGGAATGGTGGAACGCACCTTTTCCCTTAAAATCTAGTGGTTCGAGTCTGTGATAACCTTGAATTGCCCTATAATTTGTATGGGCAAACAGGGTAAAGTTCTGTCACTTAAACTTCATTTTTCATGTCATCCCTACAAACTTGAATTTAACCAATATCATTTTGCGTTCTTATACGAAAGCAGAATATGACTTGGTGTAAACAATGTTGCTGCGATAAGCAACAGAATTGATCGGCTCATAATTCCACTAAACAAGAACAAAACTGAAGGAATAACAGATAGCGCCAGTGCTCTGAATATGCTACTCTTCTTAAAGCAAATTATCCAAATTGCACAATATAACACTACTAATATTGTATCCACAATAAGGTATATGGCAAATGCTTCGTCAGACCACCACCCGTACCATGTTCCGGGAATGTTGATTATCATAAAACCAAAGCAGCCAAACCTTCCTATCTGTTCTGCAACCTCAATAAATTTATTGCTCCACTTGTTTTCAAAACCCTCTTTGCATCTAATTGCAAAAATAATATTGGGTATCATAATGACTGCAATCATTATCAGTCCGAATATATTTAACCAGTCCATATACTCCTCCGCAAATTCCACTTTGTCAATTTCATTAAATATGTATATTATCTTTCTCCAGTGGATACAGATATGTAATCGGATTCTGCGCCGACTGATTCAACTTAAATCCAGCTATCGACTTTCCTAAATAGAATTCTTCATTCTCATCAAGTGGAAGTTCCTGTTCGTATCTTTCATCCACGAAGAACACTCTGTTTTCAGTTTTTGGTGTAAGAACAATATCCTGCCTTGGGAGTTTGTCCTTTGCCTCTTTGCATACAAACCACTCTGACGGCTTATATACGGCAACAATCAAAGAGTTGTAAACACCGAAAACATACTCAACAGTTTTAACCTTTTCCTTTGATGCTCTCCAAATACCACGAACAGCATCATATAATACCTTCTCATCCATACCTCTCTGGTAGAGTCTGTTTATTTTGATGACAAGGATTCTGTGCTTGATGTCTTTTTCTTCAAGTGGGGTGGCACCGTTTATTCTTTCATACTCATCAACCGATAAAGCCTCTGCAGAATGGTGTCCGGCAACAATATTAGTTAGTCCAGCATTACTGACATAATTAAACGCATTAATTAATGATGCCTCTGCAGCAAATGCCTCTTCTTCGGTTAAGTTTGAATTGATGATTATTTTCTCAACCTCAAGTCCGGCATTCTTAATATCCGCAATAGTCTTCAGTTTCAACTTCCTTTAATAGAACATTCATCTTTTATTGTTAGTTCCAGTGTTTTCTTTTCATCAAGTAATTCTTCTTTTTGCTTTGTAAGTTTTTTATACTTTTTAGCATAAACTTCTTCGTCTATACTATCTTCTAAATGAAAATCAACTAACTTTCTTTCTTGACTAATGATTCTATTTAATTGATTTTCTATCTTTTTCAAATCTTTGACTAAAGTATTATCATTTATTTCTTCTTCTACAATTTTTAAAAAGTCATCTATTACTGTTGAATCTGCATGGCATA
>QWCK01006302.1_pt1 | contig 10068 bp, 8 predicted proteins | sample 1972571 | NCBI WGS metagenome assembly QWCK01 (sample SAMN09866710, study PRJNA288562) | Human gut metagenome isolate term2_stool, whole genome shotgun sequencing... | isolation source: gut | host: Homo sapiens | place: USA: California | reverse complement strand
CGCATCGTGGATCAGATGGAGCAGCTGTGGTAGTCTCTTATATTACTTTGCAAAGACCTTTCTCTAACGCATGAGTTACGTTTATCTTATAGGTATCGGAGGTGCTGGCATGAGTGCTCTAGCGCGTTACTATCACCTCAAGGGATACAACGTGTCGGGCTACGACCGCTCGCACAATATGTACACGGACGAGCTGGAGCAGCTAGGCATCGTTATACATTATGACAGCGACGCAGCGTGGCTGGAAAGTGCTCCGATGACTCCTGATAACACCTTAGTCATCTACACGCCTGCTATACCGCACGACCACCCTGAGCTGTGCTATCTACGTAGTCATCACTTCCGTGTCTTGAAGCGCGCTGAGGCGCTGGGTGTCATAGCCGAGAACTATCGCACACTGGCTGTTGCCGGTTCGCACGGTAAGACCACGACGACCAACATGCTAGCGCATATCCTAGATGGTGCCAAGGAAGTGGGCTGTACCGCATTCATCGGTGGACTGGCTGTGGATACAGGCTCTAACTTTATCTACTCCGACCACTCCGATCTGCTGGTGGTAGAGGCGGACGAGTATGACCGCTCATTCCTACACCTCAACCCCTATATGGCTGTAGTGACCTCAACCGATGCGGATCACCTAGACATCTACGGAGACTATGCGGGTTACCTGGCAGGCTTTGAGCAGTTTTGCAGTCAAATACAGCCTGGCGGTACACTGCTGATGAAGGAAGGACTTCCGATCAAGCCACACCTAGCCGAGGGAGTACGCACATTGACCTATGGCAATGCCTCGACGGCGGACGCTTACTACGACCATGTGACGGTCGGAGATGGTACGATCCGCTTCGACTGGCACTACCCAGAGGCAGGGCTTCATCTAGAGCAGGTGCGTCTCGGAGTACCTGTACGTACCAATCTAGAAAATGCTACGGCTGCTATGACCATCGCTTATCTCAACGGGGGCACTCCCGCTGACATCGTACGAGGTGTGGAAAGCTTCCGAGGCACCAAGCGACGCTTCGAGCTGGTTCTGCAGACGGACCGTCACCTACTCATCGATGACTATGCGCATCACCCAGTGGAGCTAGACAGCTCCATTCGATCGATCAAGGAGATCTACGGTTCGGAAGATGTATTGGCTATCTTTCAGCCACACCTCTACTCGCGTACGGCAGACTTTTACCAAGACTTTGCCAAGAGTCTTTCGCACGTGGATCAAGTGATCGTGCTAGACATTTACCCAGCCCGTGAGGAGCCTATGCCTGGTGTTACATCTGAGCTTATATATAAGGAGTTGACAGCACCACATCGCTGGCTATGTACCAAGGAGGAGCTACTTCCTCTACTGCGACAGATAGAGTTGCCACGAGTGGTGGTCACTGTCGGTGCGGGAGACATTGACAAGCTGGTTTTACCGATCAGAGATTATCTAGCTACACTATAATAAGGTATGCGCTACTTATATCTCACCTTAGCTGCTCTCCTCGTGGGAATACTCTGCTACATGGCGGTCACCCCCCCACAGATAGTGCCGGCACGTATTGTCGATGTGAAGGCGGATATTAGGTATGAGGGTGAGCACCCATTGATGCCGGAGCGAGACCTAGTGAGCGAATTGAAAGCACTGGGCTTCCACCCCATAGGTCAGTCCGTAGACTCTCTCTCCACGATGGCTATTGAGTCACAGCTGATACGCAACGGACTCTTTAGCCATATAGATCTTTACACCACTCCAGGTGGCGTGCTACACGTATCCATGCTACAGCGTGAGCCGCTCTTCACGCTTCTCACACCACGGGGGAACTACTTCGTCTGCAAGGATCAGACAGTGGTACCGATAGATCGTAGCGAGGATTACTATACCACCTTCCTGCCTGTCAGCGGCAGTATATCTGTAGAGCAGGCATCTCACGAGCTCTACCCGCTGATGCAGCTGATTCTCTCAGATCCTCTCTGGCGAGACTTACTGATACATATTTACGTAGACCCACTGAGAGGCGTGATAGCTACACCACGCGCTAGCAATACCGAGATAATTCTAGGAACTAGCCCAAACTGGGAAGAGAAGCTCGACAAGCTAAGACTCTTCGTAGAGCAGGTGATCCCCATATTTGGCTGGAATAGCTTTATTTCTGTACATTTGGAGTACAAAGACCAAATAGTAACTGTCCCGTCAGATGAGGGAGCTTTACAAAGATCTTGATAAAGCCTCCTGAATCTGCCTTAATATATAATCGAACACGCTTAACGCACTCTAATGTCATACAACGAAGATCTCTACACTGCCATAGACTTAGGCAGTGCTACCATACGGGGTATGGTAGGTACCAAGAAGGATGGCAAAGTCCTCCCTATCGCAATAGCCGAGGTACCCACAAGCAACGCAATCCGCAAGGGGGTCGTCAACAATATGGAGGAGCTACACAACAAGCTCAAGGTACTTATAGACCGTCTCAACGAGCAGCTCCCAGACCAGCACTCTGAGATCAAAAAGGTCTACGTAGGCTTCGGTGGTAAGTCCCTTATGTCGCGATCCTACAAGATCAATCATAAGATGGACAATCCTGACGGAGAGGAGATCAGCGACTACCATATCAACCTCATCAATGAGCGAGTTAAGAACTATCGGCTCAACGCTCATGAGGTACTGGATGTATCGGACCCTTACTGTCTCGTCGACGGACGTGTAGAGAGAAACATCAAGGGACTGCTCTGTACGGAGTTTTCGATCCACTTCAACCTTATCACGACTCGCTCTAGCAATGTTAACTTCATCCGTATGGCTATCGAGGATCGCCTAGGACTCGAGCTAGAGGCTATACTTCCCTCTCCATGCTGTGAGGCGGACGTAATACTCTATCCCGATGCCAAGACGCTCGGCGTAGCTCTAGTCAACATTGGTGCTGGCACTTCCTCTGTCGCTATTTACAAAAACGACACGCTCAAGTGTCTACGGGTCATCCCCTTTGGTTCGAAAAACATAACCAACGACTTGATGTCTCTCCACATCACCTACCCCGAAGCTGAGAAGATCAAGCTGGAGGAGGCTCACCCCTTTACCGATGCCTACGATGACGAGTCTATCACGCTCAGCTCTCCAGATGGCACTCGTGAGCGCGAGATCAAAATGCGTGACATCAACAGCCTCGTGACAGCACGTATGAAGGAGATCACCGCCAACGTGCTTCGTGTCATTCGTGACTTTGAGGCGGGCGCTCGACTGGGCTCTGGCATTGTTCTAGCTGGGCAAGGCGCACTCATGAGGGGCTTCATAAACTACTTACAGAGCGAGAGCAAGTTTGTCTCACTAGCTCGTGAATTCAATGATAAGGTGTACAAAGACGATACGCCGCTCTCTAGCGATGTGGACTACGCTGGCTGCGCAGGACTCATCTATCGTGCCGAAGTCAATTGCGTCGGACCTATTGACCTAACCCAGAATACAGTTTCTCCGTCAAGCAAGGTTTCCACACCAACTCAGCCTGCAGCTGTACAAGCAGATAGCACCAAGGGAACTCCTGATGAGACGACTAGCACCGCTGCACCTGAAGAGACTCCTGAGGAGCACACACAGCAGCAGGCCCAGGCATCGCTTTTTGACCTGACCGACATCGACCAGCCCCATAAAGCTACAAAGCGGGAGCCTAAGAGTGCCAAGCGTAAGAAGTCCTTCAACTGGTTCTCCAAGATTAAGGATGTACTGACCAACGATGATATTGACTAGTCAATCACTACCTCTCCCCAATTTATCTAACCTCTTACCTCTTTCGACAAATGGATAACGCAGACAAGCTCGTCAACTTCAAATACAACAAAGCGGTTGCTCAGAAAAAGCTCATCAAGGTGATCGGTGTAGGTGGTGCTGGAGGCAATGCCGTCAAGCACATTCACGCTTCTGGACTTCAAGGGGTATCCTATCTGCTTCTCAACACAGATGAGCAAGACCTCGCCAAGAGCGGTCTAAAAGATGTCGCTGTCATCGGGCAGAAGCTAACCCAAGGATTGGGTGCGGGCAGTAAGATTGAGGTCGGCGAAGAGGCTGCCTTAGAAGACCGAGAGCTCATCCACTCTCTCCTTGACGACAATGAGACGCAGATGGTCTTCATCTGCGCTGGTATGGGAGGCGGCACTGGTACTGGAGCTGCGCCTGTCATTGCAAAAATAGCGCGCGACATGGGGCTGCTCACAGTGGGCTTTATATTCATGCCTTTCGTCCGTGAGGAGAGACAACGTATGATCAAAGCGGCACAAGGCGCCGAGCGTATGCGACAAGAGGTAGACTCGCTGGTTATCATTGCCAACGAAAACATCAACCAAGTCTACGGTGAGCTACCCTGGGACGAGTCTCTCAACAAGGCAAACGAGATTCTTGCCAATGCCGTACGGGCTATTACGATGGTTATCACCAACGAAATGGAGATGAACCAAGACTTTGCCGATGTACGCACCACACTCAAGGATGGAGGCATCGCACACATTAGCATTGGCTACGGTGAGGGTGCCGACCGTGTGAGCAAGGCTATCGACTCTGCTCTCCGCTCTCCACTGCTCAACAATGATGACATTACCACGGCGACGAGGTTACAGCTTGCTATCTTCTACGATCCGTCTGACGCACTGACGACTGACGAGATGGACGAGATCAAAAAACTGACTTCCTCCATTCGAAATCTGCAGAACAACAAGTCAGGGCACGCTTTCAATGAAGAGCTGGGCAACAAAGTGATGGTTGTCATCATCGCATCAGGCTTCCAAAAGGAGGCACACATGCCTATGACCGCTATGGATGTAGAGGACTATGTGCGCCAGACGGAGATCGAGAAGGAGCAAAACAAGCTGCTCAACCAATACTACTCCGAGTTTGATCTAGAGCCACGCAGTTCTTTGCCCACCTTTGTGCCTATCGTGCTAACCGACGATGAGCTAGATCGTGACGACCTGATCGACTACCTCGACGAGGAGCCCGCTAAGAACCACAGCTACTCAGAGGTGGAGGAGCGACGTGCCAAGTACAAGTATGGCAACCAGACGCCTGCTATGTCCCAGACGCTCGACACCTCAAAGGTCGCTCAGCGCTCCACACCTACTCGGATGCCTGGCGCTGACGTAGAGGAACTTCCTAACGTCGATACGACGAAGGAAGGTACAGAGCCTAACACCCAACCAGTCAACCAGCCCAAGATCATCAAATTCTGAGCGAGAGCTCTAGCAGCATGTCCCCTTCCATTGTCTTGCTATGCGCTATGGGCAAGGAGCATATGGAGATACAGTCCGCTCTGCAAGCTCTAGCTCCCACTGTCAAGCTGGTGGAGCGCACCTTGGTCGAGAAGGCTCCTTTCGCTGTCTATCGTTACACCCTACGACTAGAGGAGAGTGCTTCTGAATGGATCTTTCACCTCATTGAAACGGGCATCGGGAAGGTACATGCAGCTCTTGCCACCCAGCTGGCGATAGATCGCTACCAGCCCAAGCTTTTAGTCAACGTGGGCGTGTCGGGAGGACTTTACGCAGGAGCGCAGGTCGGCGACATTTGCCTCTCTACAACTTACCGCTACCACGATGTGTGGTGCGGTGAAGGCAACGAACGTGGACAAATACAAGGCTTGCCAGCTCAGTTCTCAGCAGATGCGACAGCCATGGAGACCGTGGCTAAGCGACTACGCATACCGCTCCACGAGGGATTGCTTCTCTGTGGCGATACGTTTATTCCCGACGCCGATCACTTAAGATCCTTCGCACAGCACTACCCCGACCTAGTCGCAGTAGATATGGAGAGCGCCGCCATCGCTCAGACAGCTTACCTGTATCAGACGCAACTCGTCAGCCTACGCATCGTCAGCGATACCCCGCTCACGGAGCAGGATCATGGCAAGCAGTACACAGACTTCTGGCAGCAGAGAGACCTTTTCCTACCCCCCTTTGCAGATGCTATGCGCCTCGTCTGCACACTCGTAGGGAGCATTTAGTATACCCAAAGGTGCTTATACCGATTCGTTTCACTATCTTTGCAACAAAGTCAATTAAAACCAATCATATTATGAATCACTTGTATCGCAATCTACTCCTACTCTGTATTCTCAGTCTAGGGTTTCTAAACTCTTGTCAAGAGCCAGACGCTATTGTGCCCTCCGATTCAGAGGAGATAGCTAATAGTCAGCAAGTCAGTGGTGGAGTCGCCGGCTTTTACCTTCTTAATGAGGGCAACTTCCAGACAAACAACAGTTCGCTGGACTACATGAACCTAGTTAGTGGCACCTATACACGAAACATTTACGCCACGCTCAACCCCAATGTTGTCAAGGAGCTTGGTGACACGGGCAATGATCTACAGATCTACGGCTCTAGACTGTATGTCGTCCTCAACAGTTCTAACAAGGTAGAGGTACTCCATGCTCAGAGCGGCAAGCGTATCGGTCAGGTAGATATACCCAACTGTCGCTACATCTGCTTCAAGGGCGACAACGCTTACGTATCCAGCTACGTCAGCACGAGCACACGGGACGCTCAGGGGCAGGTACCAGGAGCCGTCTATCGTGTTAACCTCAACACGCTAGCTATCACGGGACAAGTGGTCGTAGGCTACCAGCCTGAGGAGGTAATTATCAAGGGCGACAGACTATACGTCGCTAACTCAGGAGGATATATGGCTCCTAAATACGAGCGTACCGTATCAGTCATTGACCTTAAGAGCTTCACCGAAGTGGATAAGATCGAAGTAGGTCTGAACCTACACCGCCTCAGAGTGGACCACAACGGTAGACTATGGGTTACCTCTCGTGGTAACTATGGTAACGTACCCTCCAACCTCTACTACATAGACATCGATCCAAGCACTCAAAAGGTTGCAAAGCTTGACTCGCTCAATATACCTTGTGCTGAGATGGCCTTCTATGGTGACAAGCTCTACTACTACAGCAGCATCTGGGACAATGAAGCCAAGAAGATGAAGACAGGCTTCGGACTCGTCGACATCAACGCGGCTAAGCCTCTCGCCGAGAGCTTCATCACCGACGGTACGGATGCAAACATTCAGACCGCTTATGGTCTTGCTATCCATCCCGCTTCGGGCGACATCTACATCACGGATGCCAAGGACTTTGTCTCTAGTGGTACGCTATACTGCTACACACCCGATGGTAAGCTCAAGTGGCAGACCGGACGCACCGGTATGCTACCCGCTCACATTGCATTCGTAAAGCAATAACTAGACAGCAACGAGGCACACGATTAGTGCCTATACCTGTCCGTTAGACAGCTACGTAGGGGCGGACTCTTAGGGAGTTCGCCCCTACCCTTTTTATGTACAGGTCTCTATCTCGATGACTACTCTCATCTTCTCTCTCATCCTCCTTTGCGCTGCCACTCCTTATATATATGGGCAGCAGTACACCTCTCCAGATAGCGTATCGACACACCATCTGGAGACAGTTGTCGTCCGGGCTCCCCGTGAGCCAGACTACAAGCGAGGAGTCATACCCGCACAGCAACTCTCGGGGCAGGAGCTCAAAGCGCTCAGTTCCTTTTCCATAGCAGATGCGCTACGCTCCTTCTCGGGCGTCCAGGTCAAGGACTTTGGAGGAGTAGGTGGACTCAAGACGGTCAACATACGCAGCATGGGCACCCACCACGTCGGTATTTTCTACGATGGTGTGGAGCTGAGTAATGCGCAGAACGGGCAGATAGATCTCGGCCAGTACTCCCTCGACAATATGGAGGCGATACAGGTCTTCAATGGACAAAAGGGTAGCTACCTACAGCCCGCCAAGGACTTTGGTTCTAGCGGTACCGTCTACCTTCAAACACGCAAGCCAACCTTTACCGATGGTGCACAGACCAATCTGAGAGCGAGCCTCAGGACTGGCTCCTTCGACCTCTTTAACCCCGCCATACTGATCGAGCACCGACTGGAGCCCAGGGTCACCATGTCCTTCAATGCGGAGTGGATCAAGAGCAGCGGCAAGTACAAGTTTAGGTACCAAAAAGTCCTTCCCCTCACCCACGAGATAGCTTACGACACCACAGCCGTACGACACAACGGAGACATCAACGCCACGCGACTAGAGGGCAATCTCCACATCGGGCTCCCAGACGGACAAATGCTCGTCAAGCTCTACAACTACAACAGCGAGCGAGGCATACCAGGCGCTATTGTCAATAATGTGTGGCGTCGTGGCGAGCGGCTCTGGGACAACAACAGCTTCGTCCAGACCACCTACGAGCAGCAGCTCAGCGACCGCATACGTCTACACGCCATAGCCAAGTATGCCTACTACCAGACCCACTTCGTGCGCAATGAGCCGACAGCAGCCTTCAAGGTGGACAACCTCTACCAGCAGCAAGAGCTATACGGGTCGGTCGCCTCAGCCTTCCAATTGATCGACCATTGGTACCTCTCCGCTGCCTATGATCTGCAATGGAACAAGCTCGACGCCAATCTCTACGACTTCGTCTACCCGCACCGTTTCACCCACCTACTAGCTCTCGCCTCGACCTATACAAACGACTGGATCAATGCACAAGCCAGCCTCCTCGGCACGCTAGCTCAGGACAAAGCGCAAAAGCTCACCAAGGCTCCCCTCTTTCGCAAGCTCACGCCTGCAGCGATCCTTTCGATCAAGCCGTGGCAAGCCGTAGATCTACGGTTCAACGCCTTCTACAAGCAAAGCTTTCGCCTACCCACATTCAACGACCTATACTACACCGAAATAGGCAACGTCAAGCTCGACCCAGAGCACACAACCCAGTACAACGTGGGACTGCAATACCAGCTCGCACCGCAGAGACCGTGGATACACACCCTGGACTTCAAGGTAGACGCCTACTATAACCTCGTCACCAACAAGATCATCGCCTACCCCAAGGGACAGCAATTCCGCTGGACTATGATTAACCTCGGCAAGGTAGACATACGTGGCGTCGATGCGCAGTGCACCTGGAGCCTGGTACCGATCCGAGACCTGCAATTATCGCTGCGGACTCAGTACACCTACCAGAGAGCCATCGACATCACCGATCCTAAGGAGAGCTACTACCGCCACCAGATCCCCTACATCCCCTGGCATAGTGGCTCCGCCACGGCAATCGTTCAGTACAAAGGGTGGCAGCTCAATTACAACTTCATCTACGCTGGCGAGCGATACAGCCAGTTGGAGAACTTCCCCGAAAACCATCTCCAGCCGTGGTACACCAACGACCTAGCCCTCGCATACGAGCGCACCGTCCGAGGATACGGGCTACGTCTACAGCTCGAATGCAACAACCTGCTAAGCCAAGCCTATGACGTCGTTGCCAACTACCCCATGCCACTGCGCAACTACCGCCTCACACTCGTCGTGAGTCACTGATCCCGCAACAGAAGCCACTCCACCACCTCCGCTCCTTAGAGAGCTCCCTTCAGACGGCTATGGAAGCACCCGCCTCCGTAGCCGTTTTTCGTTGCACCATCCCCGTTCCAAAACAGTGCCACTTAGATGAAACTCCGAGCCTCTAGAAGAAGCGGTTGGCGACTCCAGGGCTGACGCATTATAATCAGTCTGCTAGGAGCAGCACATGAAGACAGCTAGGATACACGGTTCGAGTATTGCCATTCGGTGCTTACGAATCCTCTCTAATTACGCCTACCTCTCCGAAAATTCGGATTTCTTCCGAGGGACTTCCCAAATAGCTCCCGAAGAAATCGTCCAATTCTTCGGAAGAAAGAAAAAATTCTTCGGAAGAATCAAATGATACTTCGGAAGAATCAAACGATACTTCGGAAGAGTTTCGCCATTCCTTCGGGAGAAAATCAAAAATATCCCCCGATATATTTGAACATCGGGAGAGATTGAGATGAGCTTATTCAGTTTATATTATAATGCGTCAGCCCTGTTGGAGACTCCCCAATAAGTGCTAGATAGGACCTGCTCCTTGCTAGTTCACTCATGGCAACTTGTCATCCGAATCGGGCAGTTCATTCATCTTATAAAGATATTTGCCAAGAGCACTTGTCAATTGAAGAAGTTTGCGTACCTTTGTCCTACCAAGATATAGGTATCTAGTCCAAGCATCAAGATAAAGTAGTGGAGGCAC
>QWCK01013878.1_pt1 | contig 10069 bp, 8 predicted proteins | sample 1972571 | NCBI WGS metagenome assembly QWCK01 (sample SAMN09866710, study PRJNA288562) | Human gut metagenome isolate term2_stool, whole genome shotgun sequencing... | isolation source: gut | host: Homo sapiens | place: USA: California | reverse complement strand
AGCTATCTTATTTTAGAAGCTGAACACCGCCACACCATACGCCGGAAGTGCATATGCAATCCGATATGGCTGGCCATCGCATTCTCCCTCTTTGGCACGATAGGCTACCTGGCGTTTTTCGGTCGGACCGCCGTATTTCATATCGGAGCTGTCGAGTATCAGGCGATACTGTTTTTTGCGCGGTACGCCACACATATAATCCGGACGCTCGACCGGCGTGAAATTGCAGACAAACAACAGGTTGTTTTTTCCTGTCGGTGACCAGCGCACAAAGCTGTAGATGCTCCGGTCGCCATCGTCTGCGTTGATCCACTGGAAGCCTTCGTAGCCACAGTCATTCGCATAAAGTGCCGGGTACTTTCTGTACATTTTCAGCAGGTCACTAAAGAAGCTCTGCAAATGCTGATGTCCCTCTTCTGCCAGCAGGAACCAGTCAATCTCCCGTTCCTCGCTCCACTCGCGGAGCTGTCCGAAATCTTGTCCCATGAACAGCAGCTTTTTACCGGGATGGCCAAACATGAAGGCGAGCATTTCAAGTGGACAACCTCATCGTGCGAGAGCACCAGAATGTAGTTCTCGGAAAATGCATAGGTCATGCCGAAGGTCATCTTGTTATGGTTGTATTTGCGGAAGTATGGATCGAGCTTCATGTAATCGAGGAAGTCATGCATCCATCCCATGTTCCATTTGTAGGAGAAATGCAGGCCGCCGTCCTCTACGCTTCCCGTTACCTTCGGCCACGTTGTGGACTCCTCGGCGATCATGATAACGCCTTTGTTTCGTCCGCGCACCAGGGTATTCAGGTGTTTGAAGAACTCGACGGCTTCGAGATTTTCATTTCCGCCGTTCTTGTTCGGCACCCACTGGCCCGGCTCTTTTCCGTAGTCGAGATACAGCATCGAAGCAACAGCATCGACACGGAGACCGTCTACGTGGTACTCTTCTACCCAGTAAAGCGCATTTGCCAGCATAAAGTTTTTCACTTCATTTTTGCCGTAATCAAAGATCTTCGTTCCCCACTCCGGGTGCTCGCCCTTTCTCGGGTCGGCGTACTCATACAGCGGCTGGCCATCAAAATCAGCAAGGCCGTGCGCATCTTTCGGGAAGTGTGCCGGTACCCAGTCCAGAATAACACCGATTTTATTTTTATGCAGATAATCAACAAGATATTTAAACTCTTTCGGTGTTCCGTAGCGGGAGGTCGGTGCGTAATAGCCCGTTACCTGATAGCCCCAGGAGCCGTCAAACGGATGCTCTGCAATTCCCATCAGCTCTACGTGGGTATAGCCCATTTTTTTTACGTAATCGGCAAGCGAATGTGCGAACTGAACGTAATTGTAAAATCCGTCCGGGTTGGATTCGGACCACGGATGTTTCATCCAGGAGCCCGGGTGCACTTCGTAGATGGAGAGCGCGGATTTCTGAACGTCAAATTTTTTGCGGTTCGTCAGCCATTCGCTGTCACCCCAGCGGTAGCCTTCGATTTCCGCTACTTTTGACGCGGTACCCGGCCGTTTTTCGGATGCAAATGCGTATGGATCTGCTTTGTACAGTTCTCTTCCGTCCGGTGTGCGGATGTAATATTTATACATCATTCCCTCGGTCACGCCCGGAACGAACACTTCATAAACGCCGTCCTCGCCGACTTTCCGCATCACATTGGCATGGGCATCCCAGCCGTTGAATTCGCCGATGACAGATACTTCCGCCGCATGCGGAGCCCATACGGTGAACCAGGCTCCTACTTTGCCGTCTTTTTTGTCCAGGTGCGCACCCATTTTCCGGAAAATATCGTAATGGGTTGCCTGGCCAAATAAGTACTGATCCAGTTCAGAAAATCTTGGCTGATAGCCCGCCGGTTTTTTTGGCGCTTTTCTGGTTTTCGCTGTTGTTTTTGCCGTTGTTTTCGCAGTTTCCTTCATAGAAAAAATCCCCTTTATGCTTCTTTTTCAATCAGAACACAGCCGCACGGAGGTACTTCAACAAAAAGTTTTCCATTTTCCGGAGAAATGGCTTCTCCGGTTACCGCATTTTTCCATGTTCCGTCGCAAGATGCAGGAATCCAGACTCCCGCACTCTGGTTTTCATCATTATTTACTGCTGTGATCAGAGCGTCTGTCTCATCCAGGCGTGCAAAGGCATACTGGCGGTTGGTCAGCATGAGTTCGCGGTATCTTCCCGTTCGTGCTGCAGGATGTTTTTTTCTGACGTCTGATAATGTTTTGATCCATGCCGGAAGTTTTTCTGCCGGCGGATTTTTCTCCAGTTCTTCCAGATTCAGCGCCGGACGCAGCGGATCGTCGTTTCCGCCTTCTTTTCTTCCCTCGATGCCGAATTCCGATCCGTAATAGATGGACGGGATGCCCGGCAGGAAGTACAGCAGCGCATAAATTGGAATCATGTTTTCTTTTACGTTCAGCTTGCTGGCCAGACGGTCTACGTCGTGGTTGTCAACGAAGCTGTACAGTTTCTTTCCTTTGTAAATGCCGCCGTTTTCGTCAAATTCGCGGCGGATCGTATGTGCAATTTCGAAGTAGTTATGATCGTTATGTCCCGAATAAAGTCCTTTGTGAAGCTCGTAGTTTGTGACACTGTGCAGCAGATGCTGGCCGTCTCCGATGTAGCGCGCATAGTCGCCGTGGATGACTTCGCCCATCAGCCAGAAGTCCTGTTTTTTGGCGGATGTGCGTGCGCGCATCTGCTCCATGAAGCCGAAATCCAGGCAGTCGGCGCAGTCGAGACGGATGCCGTCGATGTCGAATTCGTCGATCCAGAAGTCGATGACATCAAGGAGATAGTCGCGGACCTGCTGGTTCTGGAGATTCAGGTTGACGAGTTCGAAGCAGTTTCTCCATGCTTCGTAGGAGAATCCGTCGTTATAGCAGGTGTTTCCGCCGAACCAGATTCCTTTGTACCATCCGCAGTACGGGGACTGTTCTCTTTTTTCCTGAATGTCGCGGAAGGCAAAGAATTCGCGGCCGGTATGGTTGAAGACACCGTCTACGACGACTTTGATGCCGAGTTCGTGGGCTTTTTTTACGTATGCGGCAAAGTCCGCGTTGTCGCCTAAGCGGCGGTCTACCTGTTTGTAATCTTTTGTGTCATATCCATGTGTGGTTGATTCAAACAAGGGGCCGATATAGATTGCGGTACAACCGAGATCTGCGATGTGCGGAAGCCACTGTTCCAGTGTGGAAAAGCGGTGTACGGTTTCTTCCGATTCATTTTTTCTCGGCGCGCCGGTCAGTCCGATCGGATAGATGTGATAAAATTCTGCCTCTTCATACCATGGTGCCATTTTGTTTGTCCTCCTTGTTTTTGGGTTATGAGTAAATTCCATACATGAACTGGTGTACCAGACGGTAGACTTCTTCGTCCCGGACGACGAGGTTGGAAAGATCGGATTGATCTCCTGCTGTCATCATCAGGTAGTGCATCAGGATTCCGGAGAAGCCTACGGCGAATTGTTCCTGACGGCCGTTCATGTTGCCGAGTTCGGCGCTGGCGTTGTCGAAGACGTCGACGCACAGGTGATAGAACCGGTCAATCATGGGGTATACGGTGCGGAAGCCTTCGCTTTTTCTTCCGGAATAGAACAGTGCCATCATCAGCATATGAAATTTCGGGTCTTCGGAGGCTCCGTTGAAGAAGGCACGCGCGATGCGGTACAGTTTTTCGGGGATGTTTTTCCCGGTTTCGGAGGCTTCGATGAGTTTTTGTTCCATGGGCTGAAAGTGCTCGTTTAGCAGGGCTTCGAGGCGGAGTCTACGATCTGCTGAACACCGACGGCGTCGTACCCGCTTTCGTAGAAGAGGGTCAGAGCTGAGTTCATGATTAGCTGACGATTGTCCATTTTGAATCCTCTTTGTTGCGGAAGGGACGCTCTCTGGAGTTCGCCTGGCCGCGGTGTGTTTGGGTGGTTGTTTGTTACGTGTGAGTTGGCATTTGTTTTGGTTTAAAATGCTTTTGTTGATTTTGTATTTAAGAAGTCTGCTTTTGTGTGTGATGGTCGAATTGCGTGAGTTTTTGGCAATTTTGACGAATTTTGTTGGATTTTGCAGGTTTCTTATGTGTGTTTCTGTTATCATTATACCAATCGGTATATAAAAAGTCAAATCGGCGGATACGCCTGTTTCTTAGATCTTGCGCGGATACGCGCTTCTTCCATGCCGGATACGGCAGGTCTCCACATAACAGGTAGTCCACGGTATATCCGCCTGTGTTTATGCTGCTTTTCGCAGTTCCATTTCTGAAATTAAGTCTCTCAAATCCGCATAAACACATGAGGTTCTACTCTTTACTGCAGGAACTTTTGCCTCCAGCAAAGACCTTTCCGTTGCCGGTAAGGGTTTTAAAATTTCACGGATAAAATATCTTGCTCCAATATTGTACGATGCAGATAATCCTCCTTCTGCATTTTTTTGCATTTTCTCTTTTTGTTCTCCAATTGCTGTTTTCCTTCGGATGCCGTATAATGGAAACAGCATTTTTCAAATTCAAATTAAGGAGAACATAAACTGATGATACGATTTAATAATGACTACAATCACGGTGCGCACCCGGAGATTCTGGAGGCGCTGGGGGCTATTAATGGGAACAGTTATGGTGGATATGGGGAGGATGAATGGTGTGAGAAGGCTGCGGAGCTGATTCGGGAGAAGATTCATTGTGCGGATGCGGCGGTTCATTTTTTTCCGGGGGCGACGCAGGCGAATTTTATTGTGACGGCGGCAGCGCTTTCGCCGGTGCAGAGTGTGATTGCGGCGGATACCGGACATATTAACTGCCATGAGGCGGCTTCGATTGAAAATACCGGGCATAAGATTCTGGAGCTGCCGAATACGGATGGTAAAATTTCGGCGGAACAGATTGCGGCGTGTGCGGCGGCTTATTATGAAGGCGGTGAGCCGGAGTATCTGACGGAGCCGAAGATGGTATATCTTTCATTTCCGACTGAGCAGGGAACGCTGTATTCGCTGCAGGAGCTGACGAAGATTCACGAGGTCTGCCGGAAGTATGATATGTATCTGTTTGTGGACGGGGCACGGCTTGGATACGGGCTTGGATCAGAAAAGAATGATGTTTCTCTCGAGGATCTCGCTGCTCTCACAGATGTTTTCTATTTCGGCGGAACGAAATGCGGTGCGCTGTTTGGTGAGGCCGTTGTGCTTACAGCTGACTCGCTGAAAAAGCGGTTCAAAGCCTACATGAAACAGAACGGCGCTGTCCTCGCAAAGGGATGGCTGCTCGGACTGCAGTTCCACTGCCTGCTGGGGCATGATCTTTATTTCACTGCGACACGCCGCGCCGATGAACTTGCCATGAAACTTCGCAAAGCATTTGCGGCGCAGGGGATTCCATTCTGGGTGGAGAGTTTTACGAATCAGCAGTTTGTGATTCTCACCGATGCGCAGAAGGAAACTCTGGAAAAACGCTATATTTTCGAGCCAATGGGGAAATCCGCGGACGGCGGAAATATTGCGCGGTTCTGCACCAGCTGGGCAACGACGGAAGAGGAAGTGCAGACACTGATTGATGACCTCAAAGCTTTATAATTTTTGTCCAAAACGGCATTCTGCAAACACCGGCGATCTCTAAATCTGCTTTGCAAATTCAAAGAAAAAGCTGTACCGGTGTGCCACGAAAATGCAGATTTTGCCTTGTTTTACTCCGAGAAAGGAATCTTTATGTCTCATAAAATTGGTATTACCGCCTGCTCCAATCCCATGCATCCTTCCTTTTCCGCCGATCTGGCGCGTCTCTGTCAGATTCTGCGGGAGCTGGGCTTCGATCCTGTTTTAAGCCCCTGCCTCTACGACAACGGTTCCGGCTTTTCCGGCACGGGCGCAGAGCGGGCGGATGCGTTGATGAACCTTTACTGTGACCCAGAAATCACGGATATTTTTGATGTTTCCGGCGGCGATATGGCGAATGAAGTTCTGCCGTATCTGGATTTTTCTGTCATCGCCGCCTCCGGCAAGCGCTTCTGGGGATACAGTGATCTCACGACGATTGTCAATGCTGTCACGACTGCGACTGGAAATGAGTCGATGCTGTATCAGGTTCGAAATCTGCTGTACGACCACAGCGCCGAACAGATCACTCTGTTCCAAAACGCTTTTTCCGGGCAGTCTCCCAGCCTCTTCGACCTCCCTTGCACATTTCTGCAGGGCGATCACATGGAAGGTGTAATGATCGGCGGAAATATCCGCTGTTTTCTGAAGCTCGCCGGAACGGATTTTCAGCCGGATTTCCGCAGAAAAATCCTGCTCCTCGAAGCCATGGGCGGCGGCGTTCCGCAGATGGTTACGTTTCTGTCCCAGCTGAAAATGATGCATGCCTTTGAACAGATCAATGGTATTCTCCTCGGAACATTTTCCCAGATGGAACGCGACCAGCTGACGCCGGATATGCCGCAGCTTGTCCGCCAGGCGGCCGGACCGGATCTCCCGATTGCAAAGACTCCGTATATCGGCCACGGCACGGATGCACATGCCGCCGTGATCGGCAAATTTTATCAGATTTCTTCTGACTGATATACATCCGCGTAGCGCACGCCGAACTCCTCTGCGTCTGCATGGCGTTCCATATAGATATCAATGTGGCCGTACGGCGTGCCGCGGTCCTCGACCGTGTAAATTTTTCCGCCGATATTCAGCTTCGTTCCAAACGGCAGAACGCCGGTTGCAATGGTCCGGCCCTGCACCGGCATTTTTCCGGATGCGGTCGGGCCGCCCGCCCAGCGGCCACAGCAGACGGCGCAGTTGCAGTAAGCGGTCAGTTTAAAATTGCCGAGATATTTTCCCGAAGCGCTTTCCAACCGATCACCTGCGGTACTGTTTTCTGCACTTGTATTCTGCACATTTTCTGCTCCCGCCTTCTGTTTTCCACCATTCCCGTTTTCTGTTGTCTGGTTATCCACAGAGTTTCCTTCTTTTCTCCCATTATCCACATCTCCCGTTTCTATTTTGCTCTCACGTATTTCCTCCGAAATCACCCGCACAGCAAATTCTGTCGATTTCTCATAGTTAAAATCTGAAATCAGAATCCCCGTCGCCTCGCTTCCAGCGTGGATTACTTTTCCATCACCGAGATAAATCATGACATGGTAAATAAACCCGCTCTCCCGCTGGTAAAACAGCAGATCACCAGGCTTTGCCTCCTGCACCGGAATGCGTGTTCCAGCTTTCGCCTGCTGGCGTGAGGTTCTCGGAAGGGTATACCCGAAATTAGCAAAAATCTGCTGGGCAAAGCCGGAACAGTCGCAGCCGTTTGTAAGACTCGTCCCGCCCCAGACGTACGGATTTCCCAGGAATTTTTTCGCGTACTGCAGGACCTCGCCGCGCGCTTCGTCAGAAGAAAGAAGTGTTCTCGTCGTTGCATATGTATAGGTGTACGCCTTATTATTCCATGGCTTCACCCACATTTCCGCCATGGGAAAACTTTCCTCCTGCCAACGGTTTACCTCTTTTTCAGCCTCTTCTCCGCGCAGGAGATACCGCGCGCAGACAAATCCACGGACATCGCCGGATTCCACATAAACCCAGTCAGAATCCGCATCCGCTAAAATATAACAGAGGCTTCCCTTCGGCAGGATTCCGACGATTTTCTGATTTGTGCCTTTTCCTTCGCGGACGTGAAGCCAGGAATTCACATCGGCGATAGCATATGTTTTTTCAACCGTATGAAACAGCCACGGCATACGGGAAATCGTGACTTTTTCAGCTTCTGCCGCCTGCCACTCACTGTAGCTTTCCCGCGTGCGCTCAGCTTCCTGCTCTGCCGAAAAGACGGGCTCAGCCTCGGCGGCTGGCGGTTCCGCAGACTGTGATAAATCAGAATCCGAAGAGACTTCTGCCGTCTTGTCCCCACCAGCTGCATCATCACTTCCTGCAGATCCGTTTTCTTCCTCCGGCGGTTCCATCTGCTCCCCATCTCCGCCGCCGATTTCTTCCTGCCCCGGCCATGGATCGTTGGAAATATCTTCCCCTTCGCCCGGCCACGGTCCATCCATTTCACTGTTTCCCGGTGTTTCCGGCATGTCTCCCTGATCTCCCGGTTCTGGATTTTCCGGCTCCTCTGGCTCTGTCTCGCCTGCCTCTCCCGGTTCTGCATTTTCCGGCCCCTCTGGCTCTGTCTCGCCCGTTTTTCCCGGTTCCGTCATTCCTGCATTCTCTCCGCCGTCAGGCTCCTGCGGTTCCGGTTCCTCCGGGACTGTCTCATCTTCTTTTCCCTCGGATCCACTTTCCTCTTCCATCTCATCATTCTGCGTACCTTCCGATTCTGTCACCTCTTCCGCTTCCGCAGGTGCCTCCTCCGCCGCATCTTCCTCCACGCAAAAAGAAGCAGCCCCAACGGCTGCTTCCCCTGCAATCTCAATTCCAATCTGTCCCGGATCGGCCGTTTCCTCTTCTGCTGCATAAACGGCTGTCGGGTTTCCCAGTGTCACTGCGAGCGCACCGATCATCGCGGCGCGCACCAGCTCGGCGCATTTGTCGCCCATCATTGTTTTATCAACCATTTTCGCTTTCTCCTATTCAATTTGTCCGGCCAGACGGAATTGATCCGAACAAATAAAACAGAAGAAACACCTCTGGTATCGCTTCCTATTCCTCTGCTCGAAACAGTCTGACCGCATTGAATTTCGTTTTCCCCGGTACGGAACCGGTGCCAGATACGGACTGTCTGTTTCCAGCAGAATGCGCTCCATCGGAGCCATCTGAACCACTTCTTTGATCTTCTTTGCATTTTTGAACGTCACCACGCCGCCAATGCCAAGATAAAATCCCATTTTCAGGTATTCCTCTGCCATCTCCACAGAGTAGGAAAAACAATGAATGACGCCGCCGATCTCCTCCGATTTTTCTTCTTTCATGACGCGGAGCGTATCGGCCGCCGCCTCCCTGCTGTGAATAATCATCGGAAGTTTTTCTTCCCGAGCAAGCGCAATCTGACGGCGGAACCAGTATTCCTGCTTCTCATGATTCTCCTTGTCCCAGTAATAGTCAAGGCCAATCTCACCGACCGCGACCGCCTTTTCCATGCGGCAGAGTTCCAGCATCCGCGCCATCACGTCCTCGTTCAGATCGCCCACCTCATCCGGGTGAAGGCCGAACGCGCCGTAGATGAACGGATACGCTTCCATCAGTTTTCTTGTATTTTCCAGTGATTCCAGATTTGCCGAGACATTGATGATACGCCCGATCCCGTTTTCCTGCATCGAGGAAAGCAGCTCTGCGCGGTCTTCATGTTTCAAATATCATATCCGAATTTCTCCTTAAAAAAACGAAACAGAAACGGAAGAAAGCTCTGCATAGCCTTCCCCTGTTTCCGTTTCCACGTTTATCTATCCTGTCGTTCGTTGTTTTCGTAAAAGTAAAGTGCGCCGCTGCGCCTGTGCTTATTATAACGCATTCATTTTTCCCGCGTCAACCAGGAAACGAAAAAATATGCCGGATTCCGATAAGATCACCGCCGTGCCGCAATCTCGTCCAGCAGGCAGCCAGCCACTTCGTCTTTTCCCATCAGCGGAAGCTCCTTGATGCCGTCCTTCGTGATCAGCGTCACCACATTCGTCGCCACACCGAAGCCGGCACCCTCTGTCTTCAAATTGTTTGCCGCGATCATGTCCAGATGCTTCTTCTCCAGCTTTGCACGCGAGTTTTCCACCATGTTCTCGGTTTCCATCGAGAAGCCGCACACAAACAACCCCGGATGACGGTTCTTTTCCACCCATCCCAGAATATCGTCGGTGCGCTCCAGCGGAATGCTCATGTCACCGTCCTTCTTTTTGATTTTCTGATCCGCCACCGTCACAGGCCGGTAATCAGCAACCGCGGCCGCCTTAATCAGAATATCCGTCTCCGGCAATGTCTCCCGCACCGCCTCCAGCATGTCCTTCGCCGTCGTCACCGGTCGCATCGCAACGCCTGGAACCGGGGCTAATGAAACCGGGCCGGAAATCAGCGTTACCTGCGCGCCGCGGAGCATCGCCTCCCGCGCAATCGCGTATCCCATGCGGCCGCTGCTATGGTTCGTCAGATACCGCACCGGATCGAGGGATTCCTGC
>QWCK01006299.1_pt1 | contig 10072 bp, 9 predicted proteins | sample 1972571 | NCBI WGS metagenome assembly QWCK01 (sample SAMN09866710, study PRJNA288562) | Human gut metagenome isolate term2_stool, whole genome shotgun sequencing... | isolation source: gut | host: Homo sapiens | place: USA: California | reverse complement strand
ACAAACGAGTACATACCAAAACAAAAAAATTGACATAAAAAACGCAGGTTTTATGCGACCTGCGATAACTTTTTTAAATATTCAACTGTCAAACTCCCGATTATTTTCTTAATCATAACAGACCTTTTTCTAAAAATCATCTTTTTTGTGATTTTAAACGGAATGTGATATACTAACCACGTTATTATTTGATATTTCTGCATATTTGCTGTGCAATTTTATATTTATGAAAGGTTCATCTATGAAGGAAAAAATCTTTAACATTATTCAGATTGGCGACAAGAGCAACCGCCTCAGCCGCGCTTTTGATATTTTTATCACAATCCGGGAATGAGCAAGTCCAGAGCCACGATCCGTTTCCTCGTTTCTTTTGACGGTATTGTGGATCTGCTCACGATCATTCCTGCTTTTTTCCTGTCCGGGTTTGTCATTTTCCGTATGCTGCGCGTGGCAAGAGTTTTCCACCTGTTCCGTCTGAATGCCAAATATGACTCTTTCAACGTAATCACAACTGTTTTATATGAAAAAAGAAATCAGATCATCTCCTCTGTTTTTATTGTGCTGATTCTCATGCTCGCCAGCAGTCTGTGCATGTACAGCGTAGAACACGATGCACAGCCTGAGGTATTCCGCAACGCTTTCAGCGGTATCTGGTGGAGCATGTCAACGCTTCTCACCGTCGGTTACGGTGATATTTACCCGATCGCAACACTTGCTACCTGTGCTTCCGCAAAAAGACACGATTTTGAAATTGAATGATATTATTATTATACGTGGGGAAAATGGTTAAATATACGAGGCAGCAATGACTCTTGCTTTGTCACAAAAAGGCATAGAAAAGGATGTATCCCTCTAAATTGCACTTTGCATATTTTCTGAAAATTCGGATTGACAACTACACTATTTTGATATAGTATAAATCGCAGGAAATGAGTTTTTCAACCGTACAGTTTTTACTCATGCGGCTCACTCGTTTCTTTTTTTATTCTCAAAATATCATATAAATATAATTTATTATCTTGGGCATGTCTTATTACCATTCTGCCTTTAAAAATATTATATCCTGTTAATTCACCATCATTATTGTATTTAGGAACAGCAAATCTAGTATCATATCGATACCATCCATACTTTGCTTTACTATTGTGCTTACTTTTTTTATTTTCTGAAAAAGTCTTATTAGCAGCAATTTGAATCAACTCCCTAATTGCCACAGAAGCATTCGCTTTTGCATATTCATTTGGTCCTCTTAATACCTTGGTATCTTTTGAATGCGAGTACTCATCGGGGAAGTCACTCCCAATATAAATCAATTCATTTGTGTCAAGGATTTCTGTACAAGAGCCTATATATTCTTTCAAATAATTCTCTACCATATTCCAGTCAACATTTTTGCTTCTCTTAAATCTAAGATCGTTAATAACAACAACTTTTTTCCCTTCTGCATCTGATATGACGGAAATATTACCTGTTGGCAGCTTAATTTCTTGCTTTCGTATCCATCGTTCGAGATAACTGAATACTCGTCTTTTCATTTCTCCAGAAGACATCATAATACTATCAATTATAAACTGCTCGCCAACTACATAGTCTGCTCTTGAAAATTCATTCTTCTTATCTTCTTCATCACACAGTAAATCAACAAGCGACATATCCAGTGCCTTACAAATCGCAACTAGCTTGTCTGCCTGTGGATTTATCTGTTTCTTTCGCCAATCACTAATTGTACTAGTAGCAATGCCTGTCCTTCGGGACAGTTCAATCTGACTCATATTTATTTCTTCTAGTCTTGCAAAAATCTTTTCGTATATATTCATGATACAGCCTCTTTTTCCGACTTTTCGGATATTGTATCATTTACAATATATCTTTACAAGTTTTTCTTAATTCATCCTAATACTTTCTTTTTTCTCTCAATCATTGTCTCGAAAAAGGCTCGCATATCCACACAAATCAAAATTTCTTTGACAAAAGACAAATTGCCTCCACATGTTTCGTGAATGGAAACATGTCGCAAGGCTGGCACTCGACAGCCTGATATCCATGTCTTGTGAGATATTTTAAATCCCTCGCAAGTGTCTCAGGATTGCATGACACGTAGACCACTTTTTTCGGTGCAAGTTTTACTACTGAGGATAAAAATGCCTCATCGCTTCCCGCTCTCGGTGGATCCATGAATACGACATCCACTTTTTTGTTCTGCTCAGAAAGCTCTACCATAAATTTTCCGGCATCTGCATTGTAGAACTGTTCATTTTTGATATTGTTCCGTTTTGCATTGATGACCGCATCTTTCACAGCATCACGGTTTAACTCCACGCCGATCACTTCTTTTGCCTGAGACGCAGCGATCAGACCAATGGTTCCCGTTCCACAGTACGCATCGATCACTTTCTCTTTTCCGGTCAGTCCCGCATATGTGATTGCTTTGTTATAAAGGATCTCTGTCTGTACCGGATTCACCTGATAAAATGATTTTGGCGAAATACGGAAGGTACAGCCACAGAGCGTATCCTCAATATAACCTTTTCCATAAATAACAGTTTCCTTTTCTCCAAGAACCATGCTGGTCTGTTTATCATTTATGTTAACCACAACTGTAGTTATTTCAGGATGAAGCTTCCGCAATGCTTTCACAAAATTGTTTTTGGATGGAAGAATCGGGGAACCGAGCACCAGCACTACCATCACCTCGCCGCTGTGGAAACCACGGCGCACGAGAACATGCCGGAGCAGACCGTATCCGGTGTCCTCATCATAAGTTTTTATTTTAAACGAATGTAAAAGTCCTCTGATATCGCGGATGATAGTGCTTGAAAGCTCATCCTCGATCTCACAGGAATCAATGTTGATGACCTCATGGGTTCCGGCCTTGTATACACCGGAGATCACGCCGCCCGGTGCCGCCTTTGCGTGTCCGTTGCCTGCGGTACGTCTGCCGCCGTTTGCATGTTTTCCCCTGCGCTCCACATCAAACACTGCGTGTACTTTATTTCTGTAATGATACGGATTTTCCATTCCGATGATCGGCATGACTTTACAGTAATCCCCAATGTTTTTGCGCACATAGGTCTGTTTTTCCTGCAGCTGTTGTTCATAGGACATTCCCTGATAATCACAGCCGCCACATTTTTTTGCATACGGACAGACTGCTGCCGGTTTCTTTTTTTGTTTCTCTGATTTCCATGCGTATTTTTTCTGCAATGCCCCCGCGTTATCTATGATTTTTTTCTTTCCTTTTGTCTGCATGACTGCTCCTTTTATTTTGGCTTGTTACTTTTCATCTCTATGTGTTTATGCTATCATAGGAACCCGTAAGAATCAAAATATTTTTAGTGAGGTTATGAATATGAATTTTATTAAGAAGAATTGGAAAGGTGTGCTGTTATGCCTGATGATTGCGATTCCAAGCTGGATTTTAGGAAAAATTTTCCCAATTGTAGGTGGTCCTGTCTTTGCGATTCTCCTAGGAATGGTCATTACATTATTGGTCAGCGATAAATCTGCTCTACAGAGCGGCATCACATTTGTGTCCAAAAAGATCCTACAATATGCTGTTATTTTACTTGGTTTTGGAATGAATCTCTCTGTCATCCTGCAGACAGGAAAACAATCGCTTCCAATCATTCTTGCAACGATCACAACATCCCTTGTTGTTGCCTGGGTATTACATAAAATCCTTCATGTTCCCGGAAAAATCTCCACACTCATCGGTGTAGGTTCCTCGATCTGCGGAGGCTCCGCAATTGCAGCTACTGCTCCTGTCATTGACGCTGATGACGAGGAAGTTGCACAATCAATTTCCGTCATTTTCTTATTCAATATGCTTGCCGCTTTATTTTTTCCTATGCTTGGCACCATTCTCGGTTTTTCCCAGACAAGCGGAGAAGCTTTCGGCATTTTTGCCGGAACTGCTGTGAATGACACCTCTTCCGTTACCGCTGCTGCCTCCACCTGGGATTCCATGTACAACCTTGGTTCGGCGACTTTGGATAAAGCTGTCACCGTAAAACTTACAAGAACACTGGCAATTATTCCAATCACGCTTGTCCTTGCTTTTCTTCGAACCAGAAAGGAACAAACGGATCATAATAAAGTGGATTTTAAAAAGATTTTTCCAATGTTCATTCTCTATTTTATCATTGCATCCATTATTACAACAATAGCAGTGAACTTCGGTGTTCCTGCAGCTGTTTTCAATCCGCTAAAAACTTTGAGCAAGTTTTTCATCGTTCTTGCCATGAGTGCAATTGGTCTGAATACCAATATTGTGAAATTAGTGAAAACAGGAGCCAAGCCTTTGCTTCTTGGATTCAGCTGCTGGATCGGTATTACCTGTATGAGTTTGCTGATGCAACACGTATTAGGTCTGTGGTAAAATTATGAATCTTTTTGATAGGAGGAAGCGGTTTTCGCTCCTTCTATTTTTGTATTCTGGCAAATAGAAGCGCTATCGCCATCAGAAAGCATCCCACAAACACAAAGCACCACTGGATTCCGATTTTTGTCAAAAATGCTGATGCTGACAGCGTCAGTATCTCCACCAGATTCACGCCCATATTAAGCACAGACAGCGTTGCCGCACGCTGGCTGCCACACTCCGCTTCGTCCACAAACTGATTTTCCAGATTCATCAGCAAATATTCCGGAAGATTTAAAAGCAACGGCAATATCAGCATTAGTAGCAGTACGGCTGCCCTGAATTTTACCACTCCAAAAAGAAGAAATGCCACCCCTGCTGTGGTAGCTGTAACTTCGGGCAGTTTTTCCCTACTGGACTTTCCGTTTTTTCCGTCAGACAATTTTCCTAAAATGGGTTCTGCCAGCATCTGTACGGCTGAATAGATCAAAATGATCAATGACATCCATTCTACCGGCAAACCGCAGTTTTCAAGTTTTACCACATAAAAGAAGTTAATCAGAAGCCATGCGATACTGAAAATCGCCAGCGAAATCACAAACAGAAATGCTTTTTTGTTTTTAAATATCGCTAAAATCTGCCGTATCGAATCCTTTTCCTGCTTTTTCTGCATAGTATCACCGCTATTCTCCTGCTGTCTGGTGTCTGCCTGGAGCTGCATTTCTTTTCTATCTGCAATTATGGTTTTACTGCTTTCACTTCTCAGGAAGAACGAGCATACAACCGCTATAATATCCATGACTACAGTTGTAATCAGCAAACCTTCCATACCGCTTATTTTATAAATCCCGGCATACGCAACTGTACTGATGATAAAACCTGCTGTTCCGAAATTTCCTGCGTGTGCCGTTTTTGCAAGATATCCGTTTTCTCCATACAGAGCGTACAAATACGCGCTTCCCGTCCCGGAGGTAAAGCACGCCGCAATTCCCTCTACAACTGCCTCCACGACAAACAGTGCAAGTGACCGGCTCACAAAGGCTGCGAGCAATAAACTTCTCGCACCAAACAGTAACACCTGTGCCCAGATCAGGGATTTCCGGTATCCAATTTTATCTGTTATAAATCCTGTTGGAATTTCCCCCAGAAAAATCACGCCTGACAATAATGCCTGAAGGAGAAAAAATATGTGTTCCGACACACCAGCCTGCGTTCTTACCAGCAACGCAACCGGTGCAAAAAAGACAAGTCCATTCAAAAAACAGACTCCATCATAACTATCAAATTTTAATTTTTTCATGAGATATCTCCTTTTTTTCTAATTCGTAATCAGTTGACCGATCTTCTTTTTTGTAACCAAAAAAAAGATTACATCTGTCTGTAACCTGATTTAAAAACTGTGCCATCTTTGATTTCTGCCAGTTTTTTCATCATTGAATTAGAAAAATATCAATGTCTCATGTATCTGATAACCTCCGGAGTCTTAATGCTTTTTGTAAAAAGATATAAATTACATCGGTGACAAAAACCACCGATGTAATTTAAAATAGCATACTTGCAACAGATTTACAAGATGCTCAAAAATTTCCTATTCCACATTTTTCAATGCCTGATCCATCGGAATACGCTTGATCCTTCTGAAATCCAATACCATGACAAGCAGATATCCGATCAGGATAAACAGGAACATTTTCACATAGCCCATCGTGCTTATGCGGAAAGCGTACCATCCACTGTAGGAAAAGAGCATGATCCTCCAGACAGCCTTCATGATGACGACACCTAAAATCACGCTGGCAACATCAATCACCACAAGAACGATGGTCGTGGACAACAGATATAAGCTTGCAATCTCCCGGTTCTCATAGCCCAGGATTTTTGTCATGGAAATTGCATTTTCGTTCTTCTCGATGATCAGCTTCGTGAGCAGGTAAATCAATACTGCGGATAACAGAATGCACAGATACTGGAAGTAGGTCATATAAGAGCCCATGGAATGATCGAGCTGGTCACACATTTTCGTAATGTCGTGTTCTGTGATGACGGTTGCGATCTCATCCTCATCAATATCTGTGATCTCTGAATCCGAGAGATAGCCTGTGAATGCATCACTGTCCATGTCAAAGATTTCACAATACTGCTCATTGGACAGAAATACTGCCAGCGCCTGACTGTGATCATAGATTCCTGCAACCTCAAACTCATACTGTTTGTTCTCATATTTTTCGTCAAGAACCACTGTGTCGCCCACGCTCAGGCTGTATTTATCTGCATAGGAAGCAGAAATATATGCCTCGTTTCCTTTCAGGGCAGACAGGTCACTGATTTTCACATACCGGCTGTCATCCTCGATTCCGTAGACAGAAATCTCCTCATCTAACGTATCACTCTTATGCTGCAGAGATGTCATATTGAATTTCTCTGCATCCTTATTGTTCGTTGTGATAATGTCTCCATCCTCATTCTCATAAGACTTTAACACATACTGGTAGTTCGTGAACATCATATCTGAAACATTGGACTTGTAATAGTCGAGCGTCTCCGGCATACCGACCGCCATTGCAAGCATAATGCTGATAAACAAGATACCCACAAATAAAATCAGGTAATTCGTCACGTTCTGGAACATGATACGCAGGCGGAAACGGCTTAAAAAGCTCCATTTTGGCAGGCGCATTGCTTTTTTACGCTTTGTTTTTTTCAGATCATGACGCAAAAACTGTAATGGTGTATGCCTCATCATTTTTATAATGACGACAAGATTGACCGCAAGCATTAAAACAACCGGAATGATCGTTGTCTTGAAAAAGGCATCCGGGTTCCAGACTGTCTGATAAGTCGGAAGACTGTAGCTGTTATAATACATGCCGACAACCACATTTTTAAATACGGTATAGCCGAGGATATTTCCAATGCACGCTGCGAGAAGTGTCACGATCACCGGCATGGAAATATAATGTCTGACCAGTTCACCTCTCGTATAACCGGAAGCTCTCAGTGTTCCGATCGTAGAAGCCTCCTTCACGATCGTGTTGCTGATGGTCACTGCAAAAATAAATGCAATGATCACGATCAAAATATCCAGTAAAACACCACCCATAGCTTTGTCTGAACCCATATCATCCGTTGCAAAATTAATAGCCGGATTTGCATAGCGCGGCATATAGTCCTCTAACTCTTTGTCAGCACACACAACCTGTGTGAGCAGTGCTTTCATGAAATCATCGGATTTTGCTTTCTGCTCCACTTCATCTGCAGGAGTATCCACATAATTCCATGTGTAAGAATAATGAACAGTTTTATGTAAACTATTAAATCCTTCCTGTGTGACCATAGCCACATCGAATTTGATCGCATCAAACATCATATCCGTTGACTTCTCATGCAGTGTCGCATAATTGACATAGGCGATCAGTCCGACAACTTTGAACCTCTGCCCGCTGACAGAAATCTCATCTCCCACTTTGACGCCGACATTGTCTGCATGCATACGGTCAATTGCGATCTCATCCGCTTTTTCTGGAAATGCTCCGTCAAGCAGGCAGGCAAGATCCACGTTATCATTTTTTGCATAGACACGGATGTTTCCTTCTGCCTCGCCGTCATTGTTGTAATCTTCCTCCTCATTTCGGAAGAAGTTCTCATATACTTTTACCGGAACTTCTGTAAAATCAGGATCGTTTAACTCATATTTTTCTTCTGCGTCAGTATATTTATCATCGATTTCCTCTACGATTTTATCCCATGCCTCGTCGTAGGCTTCCGGATAAGCCTCATCATAAGCCTCCTGATAGGCAGTATCGTAGGCTTCGTCATGTGCCGACTGGTATGCCTCCTTATAAGCGGTATCATAAGCACTCTGGTAATTTTCTTTTTTTGCTGTGTCATAGGCACTCTGATATGCCTCTTTGTAGGCGGTATCATAAGCACTCTGATAAGTTCCGTTCTGTTTTGCCTGTGCAATAGCTCCTGCAAGCATAGCATCCGCACTGCTCTCATCCAGTCCCTGTGCGAACAGTGTCTGTTTTACCTGCGCACCAAACTGTATGTCAAACTGTGCTCCAAAGTTTGCATCAAACTGCTGTTTGAACATACTTTCAAACTGTTCATCGAATTTGGACTGAAATTCGGAATTGAACTCTTCTTTGAATTTTTCCTCAAATTCAGTGTTAAACTTATCGGTAAACTCCTTTTCAAATTCATCGTCAAACTTTTCGTCCAGCTCTTTTTTCGCTTTGTCAAGATAATACTTTTTGACGTCCGCCTTTGTTCCTGTCTCAATGGCGGTGAGCAGCGTCTCATCTGCTTTTTTGTCCAGCTCAAAATGTCCATCCTCTAACTTATATTTTGTCACACCCTCATTTGCTGCAATAAGCATACTCTCATTTGCAACATACATACCGGAAACAAAACCAATTGTAAGAATGAGGAATAATGCCACCACAAGATATTTTTTCCAGTCACCGAGCAATTCACGCGGAATGCGCTTGATGAGCGGATTTTTAATTTTTTTCTTTTTCATAACTGCCACACTCCTTACCACTCAAGATCTGCTGCTGAAATCTTGTGTTCATTTCTCTCGTTGTGGCGCACGGCTCCATCACGAAGTTTGATGACATGATCTGCCATGTTTCTGATCGCTTCGTTGTGCGTTACCATGATGATCGTATTTCCATATTTTTTGTTTACATCTTCGATCAGTTTTAAAATCTCTTTAGAGGTGTTATAATCCAAAGCGCCGGTTGGTTCATCGCAGAGCAGGATATCCGGGTTTTTCACGATTGCACGACCGATGGAAACACGCTGCTGCTGTCCGCCGGACAACTGATTCGGCAGCTTGTACCGGTGTTCGTAAAGTCCAAGTGTATGTAACAGGTCGTCGATATCCAACGCATTGTCAGAAAGGTACGCTCCGACCTCAATGTTTTCCTTCACGTTCAGATTAGCAATCAGATTGTACATCTGAAATACATAGCCGAGATGTTTTCTGCGGTATTGGGTTAGTTTCTTCTCACTCATATCTTCGAGCTTATCGCCGTTGATCGAGATGTAACCGGAATCGGCACTATCGATTCCTCCGATAATATTTAATAAAGTTGATTTTCCCGAACCGGACGGTCCAAGCAGAACACAGAATTCTCCTTTTGCCACGGAAAAGTTCATTCCGCGCAATACTTCCTGACGTGTTTCTCCACTTCCAAAACCTTTTTTCAGGTCAACGATCTCCAAAAATTTTTTCTCTTCCTCTGACATATGCTCCCCTTCTCAAAAAAACGTATTTGGCAACTGCCATTTTCAATATTTTAGTTAGTCATAACTAATCTTAAGAGAATTATAGCACATGATATCGGGGATACAAGGAAGAGATATAGTTGTTGAGAAATTTTGTCAGTTACAACAAGAATTTTAATTCCATAAATATGATTGCACCATCTATATTTTATGCTATGATACTATTAGTTAGATTTCCATTTTTTACGATATGGAGTGTTTTTATGAATAACCAAAGCGTTATGATCCCTTTGAAAAAATATCAAGTGCTCCCAAAATCTATTGTCTTGAATAAATATAAACACAAAACATTCGAGGAACGCGTTGCTGAATATAACGGTGAAATTGATACGTGAACAATCGGCGTCAGGACAGAGAAAAAAACAGCTTACCATCTTTTGATAGCTGCCCTTTTCTCTGGACTGCACACCGATTTTTACC
>QWCK01006291.1_pt1 | contig 10079 bp, 9 predicted proteins | sample 1972571 | NCBI WGS metagenome assembly QWCK01 (sample SAMN09866710, study PRJNA288562) | Human gut metagenome isolate term2_stool, whole genome shotgun sequencing... | isolation source: gut | host: Homo sapiens | place: USA: California | reverse complement strand
CCCAACCACATGCCTAACCCTGAAAATGAAGAAGCCATGGATTCTCTTAAAAATGCGGTTTTGCAAAGTAAGTCCGATCTCGGTGTTATTTTTGATACCGATGTTGATCGAGCTGCTTGTGTTTTCTCAAACGGAAAAGAAATAAATAAAAATGCTCTGATAGCTCTTATGACTTCAATTGTTTTGAAAGATTCTCCGGGTGCTACTATTGTTACCGACAGCGTTACATCCGATGAACTAAAAAAGTTTATTGAAGATCTCGGAGGCAATCACCACAGATTCAAGCGCGGATATAAAAATGTTATCAACGAAGCCAAAAGGCTTAACTATTTTGAAAGCGTTGACAGTCCGCTTGCGATTGAAACATCAGGACACGCCGCTATGCGTGAGAACTATTTCTTAGATGACGGAGCATATTTGATAACAAAGATAATCATCGAAGCCGCTAAACTCAGAAAAGAGGACAAAACTTTAATGAGCTTGCTACAAGGTTTCACAGAGCCTGCATACGCTAAAGAAGCGAGAATTAAGATTACAAGAGAAGAATTTAAAGACTATGGAAACAAAATAATTTCTGAACTCGAAGATTTTTGCAATCAAACTCCTGATTCTACTGTTGTCGCAAAAGACAGTCATGAGGGTGTCAGAGTCAGTTGCCCGCAGTCTATGGGCTGGTTTTTGTTGAGACTCTCGGTTCACGATCCGATTTTACCTTTAAATATTGAGGGACACAGTGAAGAAGGAATTAAAAATATGGCAAAATTTGTCTATGATTTTTTAAATAAATACAGTGATTTAGAATTAAATAAACTATCGGAGTTGATTTGAAGTGAAAAAAGACATTAAAGACTATGTGAGAACGATACCTGATTTTCCGGAAAAGGGAATAATGTTTCGTGATATAACAACAATTTTGGGCGACGCAGACGGCCTTCATCTTGCCGTCAGTCTTATGGAAAAACAAGCCGAAAAATATGATTTTGACATAATTGTCGGTCCGGAAAGTAGAGGATTTATTTTCGGTGTGCCGATAGCATATAACCTTTACAAGCCCTTTGCTCCAATAAGAAAAAAGGGAAAATTACCCGGAGAAACAGTTCAAGTAGAATACGGACTTGAATATGGAAAATCTGTTTTGGAAATACACAAGGACGCCATAAAAAAAGGTCAAAAAGTTTTGATTGTCGATGACCTTATGGCTACAGGCGGAACAATAGACGCGATAGTTCAACTTGTAGAAAGTTTGGGCGGAGAAGTTGTTGCCGGAGTCTTCCTTATGGAACTGAAAGGCTTAAAGGGCAGAGAAAAATTCAAAAACTTCCCGATTGAAACCATAATTGCCTATGAGGGAAAATAGATAAAAACACATCGTCTTCGGACGGTGTATTTTTTTGATTTATTGGAATAGTTTTTGACTTTTTTTTCATTATAAAATACAATGACTTTGCGACCGATTTGGGCAGTCGCGTACAGTTTTTGTATGAGGAAAGTCCGAGCTCCGCAGAGTAGGATAACGGTTAACGACCGCCGAGGGTGACCTTAGGGATAGTGCAACAGAAAATTACCGCCTGCGTGCAGGTAAGGGTGGAAAGGTGAGGTAAGAGCTCACCGGCACATGTGAGAGCATGTGGCCGTGTAAACCCTATCCGGAGCAACACCGACTTAAATGATTTGCTCGATCAATATTTAGAAGGGTGGCTTGAGGTCTGTGGCAACACAGATCCCAGATAGATGATTGCCTTAAATGACAGAACTCGGCTTACAGAATCGGTCGCATAGGAGAAAAATTGGAAGAAATAAATGCAACGGTTGAAGATTTAGTCTTTAGGAGATCCGACACATCATTTACAGTTGCCGATGTCGTAAGCGACGAAGGCGAACTGATAACAATTGTCGGTACTTTGCCGGAAGTTTTGCCCGGAGAAAGTGTTACAGTTTCCGGAGAATGGATTGACGACCGTAATTTTGGTAGACAATTTAAAGTTAGCAAGATAAGCCGCAAATTTCCCGAAAACGCAAGCCGAATGCTCAAATATTTAAGTGGCGGAGCGGTTAAGGGTTTGGGGCCTAAGACTGCGCAAAAAATTGTAAATAAATATAAAAATGAAACCTTTGAAGTTTTGGCAAATGAGCCACAAAAACTTACCTTCATAAAAGGTGTCTCAATTGAAAAAGCGCAGCAGTGGTCAGCTGATTTTAAGCTTCGATTTGAAACACATCAGACACTTATGCAACTTGAAGAATTTGGATTTTCTGTTTCAGAGTCTATTAAAATTTATTCGGCTTTTGGCAAAGCGTCAATAAACATAATCAAAGAAAATCCGTATATTCTTTGTACGAATCCCGATATTCAAATTTCTTTTATTCAAATTGAAGAACTTGCTGCAAAATTTAATCATAGGATAAATGAAAATTACAGAAAAGAAGCCGGAATACTTCATGTTCTTTCTCATAACAGCTTAAACGGACATACATGTATTCCCAGAGAAAAGCTTTTTGCGCCTTGCGCGGCTCTGCTTAATTGTTCCGAAGATGAAATTGACATCTGTCTTGATGAAATGTCTGAAAAGTCAAAGGTGAAAATATACAGACGATTAAACAGAGAATATGTTTTTTTACCCGATCTTTTTCAAGCAGAATTAAAAAGTGCCGAAAAACTGCTTTCACTTTTAAAATTCAGTCCGAGAAACATTGAAATTGATAACGATGCTATAAAAGATCTCGAAATAAGACATAATATAAAATATGATAAGGCTCAGATTGAGGCGATAAAAATTGCCGCAAACAAAGGACTTTTGATTTTAACCGGTGGGCCCGGTACCGGAAAATCGACGGTCTTGAATGCAATTTTGGAAATTTACAGTGCAGACGGAGTAGACTGTGTTTTGGCTGCTCCGACCGGAAGAGCCGCAAAACGATTGAATGAGATAACTTCATATCCCGTTAAAACGGTTCATAGACTTCTTGAATGTGAAAAATTGGAAGATGGGGATGTTTATTTCAATAAGAACGAGCAAAATCCAATTGACGCACAGGCAATAATAATAGATGAAGTCTCCATGATGGATATATCTTTGTTTAATAGCTTGCTGAATGCCGTCGGTCCCGCAAGCAGACTTATTTTAGTCGGAGATTCCAATCAATTACCGGCGGTAGGTCCGGGTAATGTTTTGCCGGACTTGATAAAATCAGATTTAATGCCGGTTGTTGTATTAGATAAGATTTTCAGACAATCGGGTGAAAGTGCCATTGTCGAAAACGCTCATAAAATAATAAACGGTGAGATTCCCGATTTTGACGAAAACGGACGAGATTTTTTCTTCATAAAAAGAGACAACGAGCTCAAAATTAAATCTGATATTGAAGAGCTTTATAAAAAAAGGTTGCCTAAAGCCTACGGCTTTGACACTCAAAACGATATTCAAATTTTGTGTGCCACAAAAAAAGGTGTCTTGGGAAGCATAAACTTAAATTCAATACTCCGAGAAATTGTAAATCCTCATTCTAAAAATAAGGTTGAAATTAAAACTCAAACCGGTCTGTTTCGCGAGGGCGATAAAATTATGCAGACAAAGAACAATTATAATATCAAGTGGAAGTTTAACGGGGAGTCGGACAAAGGAATATTTAACGGGGATATCGGATTTATTAAAAAAATAAATAAGAGAGCCGAAAAAGTCACTATAGATTTTGACGGTAAAATTGCAAATTATTCTTTTTCCGAGCTTTCTGAAATAATGCATGCTTATGCCATAACGGTTCACAAAAGTCAAGGAAGCGAGTATGAGGCTGTTATTATTCCGATCTTTTCAATACCATATAAATTGAGATACAGGAACTTGCTTTATACGGCTGTAACGAGGGCTAAGCAAATAATGATTTTAATAGGCGATACAAGGCTTGCCGAGCAAATGGTCCACAATGAGAGCAAGAATAAAAGATATTCGGCGCTTTTCTATTTTTTGGAAGACAATAGATGAAATTTTTAGAAATATTTTTTCCAAATATTTGCCCCGTCTGCCTTGAATGTATGGAGATCGGAAAATCTATTTGTCCTGTTTGCAAAGAAAAAATTGAAAAACAGATAAATTTAAGCCCGCCACAATTTTTTTCAAATAAATATTTATACGGCGAGCACTCTGTGTTTTATTATGAAGACGTGGTTAAAACATCAATCGCAAATTATAAGTTTAAAAGAAAAATCGGGATACACGAGTTTTATAAGCCATATTTTAACAAGGCCTTTAATAAATTATCTGAAGTATTTGACTATGATTATGTAACGGCAGTTCCCGTTTCAAATAAAACACTTATTACGAGGGGCTTTGATCAGTCCAAACTCTTACTGTCCGATTTGAATATAGACAAAGACAAAAAGCTAAATAATTTAATCGGAAAGAAAAACAATGTTAAAAGCCAACATTTTCTGTCAAAAGAGGAACGCAAGGAAAATGTAAAGGATGCCTTTTATCTAAAAAAGAGAAGGCCTAATCTTGAATGTAAAAACATTATTTTGATTGATGACATAAGAACCACAGGCAATACAGCAAATGAAATTGCCAAACTTTTGATAAAGAAAGCTGGAGTAAAAAATGTATTTTTATTTACTCTTGCAAAAACTTCTTAGATTTTTAGAACCTGAGTTTTATTTGATTGCGGATGATTTTCATCTCCGCAATATTTATTGATTTATTCAATAATTTACCTTATTATATATATGGTTAACATCCGATAATTTTAAATAAATTTACGAGGTGCCCTATTGATTGGAACAAATATAGGAATTGATTTGGGGACTACTTCGGTAATTGCTTATATAGAAGGCAAAGGAATAGTTTTAACGGAACCTACCGTTGTCGCATACAGTTGTAATAACGGAAACATGATTTCCGTAGGCGAAAGAGCCAGAAGAATGATAGGCAGAGAGCCACCGTCAATTGTGACTGTGAGGCCGTTAAAAGACGGAATAATTTCCAACGCCTATGTAACCGAGCAAAAGCTGAGGTTTTTCATTAAGAAAATTTGTGGAAATAAAATATTTAAGCCGAATGTAATAGTTTCTGTTCCCGCTTTTGTAACTTCGCTTGAAAAAAGAACAATTTTAGATGTTATTACTTCCTGTGGGGTTGCCAGAGCCTGCATAATTGAAGAACCGCTCGCCGCAGCTATCGGTTCGGGTGAAGCAGTTTCTTGTCCGAGTGGTGTTTTTGTTGTTGACATTGGCGGCGGAACAACTGATTCGGCAATAATAACAATGAACTGTGTTTCGGTATCATCTTCAATTAAGATTGCCGGAAATGAAATGACACAAGACATAATCCGATATGTAAAAAATGAAAAAGATATTGTAATAGGTGAGTTGACAGCCGAAAATATAAAAAAGTCTATCGGAAGTGCTGTGAAAAGGCCTGAAGAGCTTGCTATAATAGCAAAGGGCAAGGATTATGTGACCGAAATGCCGCTCAGCTTTGAGATAACTTCAACCGAGGTTTATGAGGCACTAAAGGATAACGTGAATAAAATTTGCGAAAGTGTAAAATCGGTGTTTGAAAAGACACCTCCGGAACTTGTCAGTGATGTGTCCGAAAAAGGAATAATTTTAACCGGAGGCGGTTCCCTGCTATATGGAATGAATAAAGCGATTGAGGATACAACGGGCATAAGTGTAAAAGTTGCAAAGGATCCGCTTGATTGTGTAATTCGTGGAATCGGACAAATCATTTCCGACGAAGGATTTTTATTTGAAAACGGATACTTCTTTAAGACAAGAGATGACTTTATAGATTATTTGGGAGAGGATATTCAGTAGGTGAATTATGTTTGATGCAATGCCACAGGGAATAGAACCCGGCGGTTTGAGAGATCGCAGCGAAATAAAGATTTTAATCTGTTATCTTATTGATAAAATTGACTTTGGAATAACTGCCGATGATATCGGAGATTTTGCGGTAAAGTCCGAAACGGCTAACTTTTTTGAAGTAATGAGTGCGATAAAAGAACTCATTGAAAATGATAGAATTATTGCAGACGAAAATGGATTTTTAAATTTAACGGAAAGAGGTCAGAGAGCGGCTTCCATTTTATATAAAGAATTGCCGAAAACTGTCCGAGAGAAGATATTGAATATCGCAATTTCGGATCTCACTTATCGAAAAAACGCCGGGGAAAACCCGGTGGAAATAAACAAGACGGATGACGGATATGAGGTTTCCATCTCTTTGATAAACAGAGACGAAAAGTTGATGCAGATAAATCTCTATGTTTCAAATTTAGAGACGGCGGAAAATTTAAAGACTAATTTTTTGAAAGATCCGATAAAAATTTACTCAAAACTTTATTCTTTACTGTTGAGCGATGAAGAGTGAAAGGTTAGATTTATTAGGTCTGAATTCGCCCATAAAATAACAGGGTGGAAATTATATTTAAAATTTGATATAATAAGCAAGTTTTACAACAGTTATAGGAGGATTTAGCGTGAGCTTAAAAAACAAGGAAAAAATCGGTGCAAGTGAATACAAATTAGAAATTGCAATCGATGAAAAAGAATTTGCAAAAGGTATTGACAATGCTTATAAGTCAATGAAAAAAAAGATTTCGGTTCCGGGATTTAGAAAAGGAAAAGCCACAAAGGGCTTGATTGAAAGATACTATGGAAAAGAAATTTTCTACGAAGAGGCTTTTAATCAAATTTATCCGGAAACTATGGAAAATATTATCAAAGAAAATAAATTTGATATAGTTGCAATGCCTGAAAATATTGATATTAAAGAAATCAGCGCGGAAAAAGGTGTACTTTTTACTGTTGACATTACTGTTAAACCGGACGTTGAAATTTCAGATTATAAGGCAATCGAAGTAGTCGAAGAAGAAACTTCGGTTAAAGCAGCTGATGTAAATAAAAAATTAGACGAACTAAGAGATCGAAATGCAAGAATTGAAGATAAAGAAGGTAAAGCCAAAAAAGGCGATATCTGCGAAATCGATTTCGAGGGATTTGTAGACGGAGAAACCTTTGAAGGCGGTAAGGCTGAAGATTATGAAATTACAATTGGTTCTAATACATTTATCCCAGGATTTGAAGATGGTCTTATCGGAAAAGAAGTATCCGATGAATTCGATCTTAACTTAAAGTTCCCGGAACAGTATGTTGAAAATTTAGCGGGAAAAGATGTTGTTTTCAAAGTTAAAATGAAATCCATAAAAGAAAAACAACTTCCGGAACTTGACGACGAATTTGCAAAAGATGTCAGTGAATTTGATACTCTTAAAGAATTAAAAGCTGACATAAAGAAAAAACTTACAGAAGATATGAAAAAAGCTGCTGAAAGTAAGATTAATGAACAAATTTTATCTAAATTGCCTGAAAAAATTAAGGTTGACTTACCCGATGCAATGATAGCAAGTCAAATTGAAAACTCTTTGAGAGATTTTAGCTATAATTTACAGTCTCAAGGAATGAATCTTGAATCTTATCTTAAATTTACAAATTCAGATATGAGTGCTTTCAAAGATCAGATGAAACCGAGAGCTATTGAACAACTTAAGATTGATTTAGCACTTGAAGAAATTTTCAAAAAAGAAAATCTTAAAGTAGAAGATAAAGATTTCGATAAACAATATAAAGACTTGAGTGATATGTACGGAATGTCTGTAGATGACATAAAGAAAGCTCTTCCGAAAGAGCAATTGCAGTCAAGTCTTGAAAATACAAAGGCTATTGATTTCTTGAGAGAAAATGCAAAATTTGTAAAAGCAGACGAAAATAAAAAAGCTGAAGAGAAATCTTCCAAAACTACAACAAAGAAAGAAACAGCAAAAAAAACTACTACAAAAAAAGAACCTGCAAAGAAAACCACAAAGAAAACCACTGCAAAAAAGACAACAAAGAAAACTGAAGAAAGTAAAAAGGAGAATTAAATGAGTTTAGTTCCTTACGTTATTGAACAAACAAGCAGAGGAGAGAGATCTTATGATATTTTCTCGAGACTGCTAAATGATAGAATAATTGTTTTATCCGATGAAGTTAACGATGCAACTGCATCACTGATTGTTGCTCAACTTCTTTACCTTGAAGGACAGGATCCCGATAAAGATATAAGTCTGTATATCAATTCGCCCGGCGGCTCTGTTACATCCGGATTTGCAATTTATGACACAATGCAATATATCAAATGTGATGTAAGCACAATCTGTATGGGACTTGCTGCTTCCATGGGTGCGTTTTTGCTCTCAAGCGGAACAAAGGGCAAAAGATATGCTCTTCCCAACAGTGAAATTATGATTCATCAGCCTTCGGGCGGTGCGCAAGGTCAGGCAAGTGATATTAAAATCGTTGCCGATCATATTCTGAAAACGAGAGAAAATCTTAACAGAATTTTGGCTGAAAACACAGGACAACCTTTGGAAAAAATTGCAATTGATACTGAAAGAGATAACTTTATGAGCCCGAAAGAAGCTTTGGAATACGGACTTATCGATAAAGTTTTAGATAAAAGATAAACGGAGGAGTCAATGCCTAAAAATAGTACTCTATATTGTTCATTTTGCAATAAAAGTCAGGACGAAGTAGATAAACTGATCGCCGGACCTAACGGTATTTATATTTGCGATGAATGTGTGGAAATATGCTATGAAACTATCAATGAAGACACCCTCTATAAGAGACCTTACAATGGTAAAAAAGAGAAAAAATCTCTTTTGAAACCTGAACAAATAAAAAATCTATTAGATGAATATGTAATTGGTCAGGAAAGCGCAAAAAAAATACTGTCCGTTGCAGTTTATAATCACTATAAGAGAATTTTCGGCCAAAATTCAAAAAATGTTGAACTTCAAAAAAGTAACATTTTGCTTGTTGGTCCGACAGGTGTTGGTAAAACAATGCTTGCACAGACTTTGGCTAAAATTCTGGATCTTCCGTTTGCGATTGCTGATGCCACCACTTTAACCGAGGCCGGTTATGTCGGCGAAGATGTCGAAAATATTCTACTCAGACTTATTCAGGCTGCTGATTATGATATTGAGCGAGCCGAAACCGGAATTATTTACATCGATGAAATTGATAAAATCGGAAGAAAATCTGAAAATGCTTCAATAACAAGAGACGTCAGCGGAGAGGGCGTTCAACAGGCACTTCTTAAGATTATTGAAGGAACTGTTTCCAATGTACCGCCACAGGGTGGCAGAAAGCATCCGCAACAGGAATACATAGAAATTGATACCAGCAAGATTTTATTCATTTGCGGCGGAGCTTTTGACGGAATTGAGAAAATTATTGAAAAGAGAAAAGGCAACGAGGGCCTTGGTTTCAATGCAAAAGTTCAGTCAAAGAAAGAAATTCAAAATGAGAACATATTAAAATATACTCTGCCTCATGATTTGGTCAAATACGGACTTATTCCTGAATTAGTAGGCAGGATACCGGTTATCGCACCGCTTGATCCTCTGTCTGAGGAAATGCTCGGCGAAATTCTAACCGATCCGAAAAATGCTCTGACGAAGCAATATCAAGAATTGCTTTCGCTTGATGGTGTAAGCTTAACTTTTGACGACGAAGCGATTAAAGAGATTGCAAAAATAAGTTTTGAGAGAAAAACAGGTGCAAGAGGACTTCGCTCAATAATGGAAAAATTACTTACACCGATTATGTATAAGGTTCCTTCCGATCATACGATAGATACGGTTAAAATCACTGCAGACTATGTAAAAGATCCGATTAAAAACAAACCTGAAATTACTTATGATGAGAAAAAAGAACCAAAACAGACCTATTATACGACCTATAAATCCAAAAACGACGAGAGATATGCAATATAATCCTTGTAACTGTCTAACTTGTTAGAATTTCGGCTTTATGCTATAATTTTTTTGAAAATAAAATGAGGTGATATTCATGAAAAGAATCATAAGTCTTGATACAAAAAAGTATGACTTGAAAAAAGGCGGATGCGGAGAATGTCAAACTTCTTGCCAATCAGCTTGTAAGACTTCTTGCGGTGTTGCTAACCAAGACTGCGAAAATAAAGAAAATAAATAAGATTTCCCCGCCAAAGCAGGCGGGGATTTTAATAGGGATATTA
>QWCK01006289.1_pt1 | contig 10084 bp, 8 predicted proteins | sample 1972571 | NCBI WGS metagenome assembly QWCK01 (sample SAMN09866710, study PRJNA288562) | Human gut metagenome isolate term2_stool, whole genome shotgun sequencing... | isolation source: gut | host: Homo sapiens | place: USA: California | reverse complement strand
GAATATACAAGAAGCTATAAAGTATGAAGTGTTACAAGATGAAAAAGAATATTTAAAACTCTTAAAAGTTATAGGCAATAATCAGAAATATGATTTTTCAAGCCAATTAAGTATATATAACAAGGAACCTAAAGCTAGAACTTGTGCGACTTTTGACATGTGGAAGAAATATTTTGGTCGAGTTGTTATGAGAGGTCAAAAGGGTATTCCGATTTTAGTTAGAAGTGATATAAACAAAAAAGTTTCATATATTTTTGTGTCCACTAATTTGAGTATGTTCCAGACTACTATTATAAATTATATAATTAGAATCTTAAATCAATAGTCTTTATATAAATTTAGTAACTAAAACTTAAGTAATAAAAGAATATGTATTAAATTTAGAATTGGGTTTTACGCTCGAATCTTTTATCTGCACCAAAAAAGCCACATCACAACACTGTGGCTTTTTTCATGCTATTTTATAATTTCATAGATTCTTTTTCCGATGTTTTTCCATGCGAAGTTCTCGATTTTTTCGGAAATTTCATCCGTAAATATTCCGTCGTTTATTCTCCCGATTTGTTTCAAGATATTTTCCACAAGTCTTTCGACATATGCGTGTATGTCTTCGGTGTACGGTTTGTCTACGTCATAGATGCGCGGGAGTTTCGTAAATTCGATGATGCCGGTGTTTATGAGTTCGTCGCCCAAGAGTTTTTTTAGTCCAGAGATGTCGGAGGCAACGACGAGTTTGTCGCACGCGAGCGCTTCGACGGCAATGAGTCCCAAGGCTTCGAAGTACGACGGAAGGACAAATATGTCGCTTTCTCTCAAATGGTCCGCCATGAGTTTTTGGTTTTCGGCGTTATAGATCATGAGTTTTTCCGAGTAGTTTGCCTCCATCATCATTTTGTCGCGTTCTTCTTTGGTGGACTTGCCGACGATGTGGAGCTCGACGTTTTCGTGTTTCTTTTCAATATAAGGAAGCGTTGCGGCAAGGGCGTAAATCCCTTTTGATTCCGTAATTTTTCCGGCGTACATTATCCTGATTTTTTCGTCTTTTTTCGCTTCGGTTGGAGGATAGAAGACGTTTTCGTTGTAACCGCCCCCAACGAGGTGAATTTTATTTTTGTCCACTTTTAAGATTTCTTCGATTTCTTTGTGCTCCGCCGGAGTGACTGTCAAAACGGCGTCGAGGTCTTTTATGTGGGTGAGTCTTTTTAAAAACTTTTCGTGTTTTAAAACCTGTCTTATATCCGTGCCGTGACAAATGCCGACGACTTTTCTGTCGTCAAAAACTTCTCGAACCAAATCGGTCAAAAGGAAAAGATGGTGCGAGATGACTATGTCGGGCTCGAATTCTTTTTTCATTTTTACAAGTTTTTCCCTGAAATTTTTAAGTAGTACTTCGATTTCATCTTCCGACATTTCGCTGTATATTGTCGAGTCATACGGCATTTCGTCGCTCATTCCGCATATGTGAAAAGGCATTTCGGGCGTGTCGTAATAAACGGGCTCGACGATCTCTGCGTGCACATCGATTAGTGAAGCGTGTTTTTCTTCGGTGCCGAAAACTGCGGCATTTTCGATTCCGAGATTTCGAAGACTTTCAATCAGGTTTGAAAAGTAGACACCGCTTCCCGTTTTTGCCGGGAGTTGTGTTAAAACATGTAAAATTTTCATAAGTCCCTCCAAATATTTAAATTTTTTAATAATTAAACTCTGGTTCTTATATACCCAAGCCTTTAACAAAATACGAATTTAATCAATTTTAATATAAATTTATTTTAAAATTGATATAATATTGATTTTCATATATAATATAGTTAGGATTATGACGGAGGTGGTTTTATGATAAAGAGAGAGATTATTGATTCTACGATTTTGCTTCACGGTCTTGACGACAGGGACAAGGAGTTTTTGAGTGAGAATCTTGAAATACAAAAGTTCAAGCGCGGCGAATTTATTTTCCGTCACATGGACGAAGCGAATTATATGTATATTATGAAGAGCGGTGCGATGAAGATTTCGATGGATCTGTCGGACGGTCGCGAGCAAATTATGTATATTTACAGAAAAGAAGATTTCGTCGGAGGGCTGAATCTCCTGACCGCCGACAAATATGTCTACAACGGAATCGCTCTTACCGAGAGCGAGGTTATTAAAATTTCGAAAAATATTTACAACGAGATTTTGATTCACAACGAAAACTTTTTGAGAGAAATGCTCATCCAAAGTTTTTTGAGAATCAGAAAGTCGGAAGAGCTCATCGACAGGCTTTGCGTTATAAACGGCGACATGAAAGTTGCGAAGGGGCTCATCGATTTGGTGCAAATGAGTGGGAAAAGAGAACCTGACGGAAGTTTTCTCATCAGTCCGCACATGAACAGAACGGAGCTTGGAAGCTACACCGGTCTTGCCAGAGAGACTGTGACGAGAAAGCTTTCGTATTTTGAGGACATGGGATATATCGAACTTTTACCGAAAGGGGCAATTCGAATTCTCGACATGGATTCATTGAGAGACCTCACAATTTAGTTTAATTTTATGAATGCGGATTTATTTCTGCATTCTTTTTTTGTATGTTATTGCGTTCGTCGCACCGCTCGCCCCATCGTTTCTCATATTGTAAAAACTCACATGTTTTGATATAATTAAACCATGAATGAAGATATTGAAATTCGAAAAATGAATGTAAAAGATGTTGTTTCAATGCGTTCTTTCGGAAAAAATAAAAATCGACTTTTGAGGAGTTATGATTTTTGGCCAAGGACTTTGACGGAGTGCGCTTATTGGTTTTACAAAAAGACCGAAAAGCAGGACAGAAGATATTTTGTCGCGTCAATCAAGGGTAAAATCATTGCCTATATTTCTTCAAAGGACATCGATATGGACGAGGGAACGTCGGTTTTGGGGCTGGTCCTCGATCCGAATTTTCAAAGCGCGGGATACGGAAAGCGCATCATGGAAAATTTTCTCGAGCTGTATTTTGAGGACTACGGTTTCGACGAGATGACTCTTACTGTCGATATGTGGAACGAGAGGGCGATTCGGCTCTACAAGTCTTTGGGATTTAAAGTTGTCGGGCACGGGTACCAGATTTTTGACGGCGAGAGATGGCAAATTTCGAAAGACGATGAAAAATTTTTTGTCTTTAAAAAGGGACGTATATTATCTAAAATGTGGAAGATGAAAATCTCGTACGAAGATTTTTATCACGGAACGGAGGAGAGATTTTGAGATTTATTGAATCGGAAAATTTAATACCAAGGAGGACTTCAATAAGCAATCTTTTTTTCAATACATTTTTAAAGGATGCGACGGGAGACGATGTAAAAGTTTATCTCTATGCGTATTATCTTTGCAAGGAGAGCGTTGCAATGACGAAAGAGGATTTTGCAAAGAGTCTTCACATGGAAAGTGAAACGATTGAGCGCGCGATAAATTATTGGATGAATACGGGGCTCATCGAGATGAAGGACGGCGATATGATTTTCCACGATCCGGACTCTCTCACTCTTAAAAACATCGTGACAACGGCTCCGCAAAAGACCGAAGACCCGGAGATGAAGCTTATCGAAGCGAACAGAAATCCGGAGATAAGAGAGATGTTTCGTCAAGCGGACTATATCGTGCGGCGACCGCTCGTTCCGGAGGAAAAGAAGAAGTTTATCACGTGGATTGAGACTTACCACATGTCGATTGAAATGATTCTTCATGCGCTCAGCTATGCTTATGACGACCAGGGCGTAAAGCATCTCGATTATGTCGAGGGGATTTTGAGACGTTGGTATGATGCGGGATACACAAGTCTCGACGACGTTATAGATAATACAAATCTGATGTCAAGCACGATGGAAATTGTTCGAAAGTCTTTGAATTTCAAACAGTCGCAAATGACGGAGCCGGTCAAGGAAATGATAGAAAAATGGAAGACGGAGCTCGGCTACAGCGACGATATCATTTCGCTTGCGTGTGCGCAAACGGTGAATATAAGAGAGCCGAACGTGAAATATGTCGACGCGGTTCTTCGCGCGTGGCACGACGACGGCGTGACGGATCTTACGGGCGCGAGAGCGGCGATTGAAAACAGACCGCAAAGACCGTCAGGCGGCGGAACTTCGAAACTCGACGACTATTATATGACGACCGAAAGGCAGACCGACGAATACTCCGACGATGAGTTAAAGAAACTTCTCGGTTTAAGAGGGGGCTTATAGATGAATATTAGAGAGCAGGTTGAGATGAAGCTTATGGGCCGACGCGAAAAGAATGCGCACGACAGCATTCGAAAAAAGAATGCGGTCCTTTCGAAATATCCCGAAATTGTAAAGCTCGAAAGCGATGCGCGCGACTATATGGTGGGCGCGATGACGGGCGGAGAGATAAACACGAAATATTTTGACGAGCTCATCGAAAAGAAAGAGGCGCTCATAGATAAATACGGCATTCGCGAGGATTTAAAGCCGATTCACGACTGTTATATTTGCGGCGACCGCGGATATTTAGAGGACGGCAGTATGTGCAAGTGCCTTAAAACCCTTTTGGAAGAGGAGTATTTCAGGGTCGGCGAGTCGAGCAATATTATAAAAAACGCAACTTTTGAAAATTTTAAACTGGATATTTTTTCGGAGCAAATTATGCCGGGCAACAAGATTTCGCTTCGCAATTATATGTCGGAAAAGCTCGAGGAGGCAAAGGCATATGCCGAAAGTTTTACCGGCACCGGAAAGGGGCTTTTGTATTTCGGAAAAAGCGGCACTGGAAAAACTTTTACAACCGGAGCGATTGCAAACAGAATCAGGGAGCGCGGCTTCACGGTTCTTTATATGACTGCGGTTGAGCTTATGGATGCGGTAAAAGAAAAGGATTATTCGAAAAACGCCGACGACAGCGAAACTAAGTACCAACTTATAAAAGATGTGGATCTTTTGGTCATCGACGACCTCGGGACGGAACTCGCAACGCCGTACACCGCTTCCGCACTTTTTGATATTGTAAACTACAGGTCGGGGCTTGAAAAGCCGGTCATTTATTCGACAAATTTTGAATTGTCGCAACTTTCAAAGAGATATCACGACAGAATTTTCAGCAGAATCACAGGCTCGGTTAAGTTGGTTGAATATTTTGGAAACAATATTAGATATATAAAAAAAGGAGAATAAGATGTTAGATATTAGAGACATTAGAAATAATTATGAATTTGTGAAGGAACGTCTTTCGGTCAGAGGCAAGGAATATCCTCTCGAAGAGTTGAAAGAGCTCGACGAAAAAAGACGTGAAATAATTGGAGTTGTAGAAGACAAGAAAGCATATCAAAACGAAATTTCGAAAAAAATTCCGATGATGAAAAAAGAAGGCAAGGACACCGAAGAAATTTTCAAGGAAATGAAGGAGCTTTCAAACGAAATCAAAGGTTTCGATGAAGAGCTGAAAGAGCTCGACGAAAAAATCAGAGAAGTCATTTTGGAAATTCCGAACCTTCCGAACGACAGCGTTCCAAGAGGAAACGACGACTCGGAAAATATCGAAATGGTAAAGGTTGGAACTCCGCGCGAATTCGATTTTGAGCCGAGAGCACACTGGGACATCGGAACGATGAACGACTGGCTCGACTTTGAAAGGGCAAACAAAATTACGGGAAGCAGATTCTCGATTTTTAAAGGATTCGGCGCAAAACTTGAACGCGCATTGACACAATTCATGCTCGACCTTCACACCGAAAAACAAGGTTACACCGAAATGAGCACGCCGTTTATGGTAAACCGCGACAGCATGATTGGAACCGGACAACTTCCGAAGTTCAGCGAAGATATGTACCAACTCGAAAGAGATGACTTCTACCTCGTTCCGACTGCAGAAGTGCCGCTCACAAATATGTATAGAGGTGAAATTTTAAGCGAAGACGATTTGCCGATTTACATCACGGAATACACTCCGTGTTTCAGAAGAGAAGCGGGAAGCGCCGGTCGTGACACAAGGGGACTCATAAGAAATCACCAATTCGACAAAGTCGAACTCGTAAAATTTGTAAAACCTGAGACTTCATACGACGAACTCGAAAAGCTCACGATGAATGCAAGAGAAGTTTTGGATTTGTTGAAACTCCCGTACAGAGTTGTCACGCTTTGCGGCGGCGACTTGGGATTCTCGAGCGCAAAGACATACGACATCGAAGTTTGGATGCCGAGCTACGGAAGATATGTTGAAATTTCGAGCTGTTCCAACTTTGAAAGCTATCAAGCAAGACGCTCCAACATAAAATATCGTCCGAAAGACGGTGGCAAAACCGAATTTGTTCACACCTTAAACGGAAGCGGACTCGCAGTCGGAAGAACATTTGCCGCACTCGTTGAAAACTACCAAAAAGAAGACGGCACAATCGAAATTCCGGAAGTCTTAAAACCATATTTCGAATCGAGATTAAAATAATGAAAAAATATAGAAAATTTTTAATGGTAACGGCGTTTGTAATGCTGTTACCATTAACTTCATACGCGAAAAATGTCAGACTGTGGATTGACGGAAACTATGTGACGGGCGACGTCGCACCCCAAATTGTAAACGACAGAACCGTCGTTCCGCTTCGAATGATTTCGGAGAGCTTGGGACTCACTCCGGTGTGGAATGAACCGGAACAGTCGGTCACAATTGAGGCACAAAACATTTCGGTCGTTTTTAAAATAAATGACATGAATTATGTTCTAAACGGCGAGACGAAACAAATGGACGTCGCACCGCAAATCATAAGCGACAGAACATTCGTGCCTCTTCGAGTTATCGCTGAAGTTTTCGGGAAAAATGTGGATTGGGACCAAAAGAACGAGACCGCAATTGTGGGCGAAGGATATGTTCCGCCGGCTGAAACGCAAGTTTCGTTTGAAAAAGCGACTGTAAAAAATGTGGTTGACGGCGACACTATTGTTGTCGACATCGACGGCGCTGAAAAGAAAGTGCGCTTTGTCGGAATTGACGCACCGGAAATGAGCACGCCGAACGGAAATATATCGAAAAAATTTACGGAAGACGCGATTTTAAACAAGACCGTCTATCTTGAAAAAGACGTGTCCGAAGTCGACAAATACAATCGACTTCTAAGATATATTTGGCTCATCTCGCCGAACGGAATCGAAATAAACGAAAACAGCATAAGGGAAAATATGCTGAACGGGAAAATGGTTGCGAGCGGAATGGCTGCTTCGAAAACTTATGCGCCGGACACAAAATACCAAAACATTTTGGATAAATTGCAAACCGATGCGATAAATAACAAACTTGGAATGTGGGCGCCGGCTCCGACGGGTGCGGTTGTAAGCACACACAAAGTCGAAGGCTGGGGTCTTCAATTCGGCACATTCGTTCCGGAAAACAGAACGAAAATCGAAAGAAAACAAAACGGCAAGACCTACTTCGCCGACACGACACAAGGATATATAAAAGGCAATGCAAGCTCGAAGAAATACCATCTTCCGGGCATGCAAGGCTACGACAAAATAAGCGTTGTGAATGTCTGCTTCTTTAAAACTGAAGAAGAAGCGATTGCACGCGGATTTGTAAAAGCAAAAAGATAATCTTTGCCCCAAATTTCTTAAAACGAGATGCGGGGCTTTTTTGTACAATTTTTCTTGATGAATAAGATAAAAAGGATTAAAATATATGTGAAGAGGAGGGAGCGACGTGGAAGGATTTCAAAAATACAAAATAGACTACTCGGGCGGAGCGCTCTATGTCGAAAATATAAAATGGAATGACAAAGGACTTATTGTGGAACTCGAAAATGAGAACTGCGAAAAAATAAAACTCGTTTTCGAAGATACGGTCTATCTTTACATAAACACTTTGGAAAGCTACAAGCCGAAGTTTTGGATTCAAAAGCCGGAGGAATATTATCCGTTCTTGTACTCGGAAAACTCGAAAAAAATTCTCGAACTCAAAAAAGAAGCAAAGCATATTGAAAACGAAAAAATAATTCACTTTGCAATTGTAGGAGCCCAAAATATTGTTGAAGTATTTATGTCGGATTTTCCGAAATTGTATTGGAAATAAATTACGGTTCACAGTTTGCAGTATTTTGTTAAATGATTTATATTATTACATCCGTTTTTTGTAAAGATTGATTTAAGAATAAATTGCATAATAAAGAAGAAAAAAAATTTGCATTTAAAGCCATTTGTTTAGGTTTCATATGAATAGTTTAATATAATTTATGGTATAATATATATTAATAGGTAATAATGAAATTCAATAATAAATTGAAACTATTTTTGAAAGGAGATTAAAATTTATGCGAAAGGAATTTAAAACAAAACGTTTACTTGCTTTTGCACTTGCAATTATGATGCTAATCACTGCATTTCCACTGCAAGCCATGGCGAAAGATTTTGACCACGAAAATATAGTTGAAGAAAAATCTAACTATATTAATAATGTTAATGACTCAATACCGATTAAACCGGTTGTGCTGCCTGAGGGTAAAGCTGCTGCGGACTATATAATCAATCCGGATATGCCGAAGCTTTACACTATGCGTGCAGATTTTAAGGTGCCGAGAAATGATGAAGAAATTATCGGTTACCAACCTTATATAGCTACTGTCGGTGATGATAAATATACATATACCGACCTGGATGGCAATGGTGGGCAAAAAGTTCTGACGGATGCAGAAAAAAAGAGTATCTCACATGATGTAAATTTGCCGGACATTGACGGATATACTGAACCGACACCGAAATTTAATGTGAACTATGAATATATTCAAAAGAATGCATTAAAAGGAACCCAAGACGGCGAAGAGCATAATGGAGACCATCCATATCTTTATGAGGCAAAACAAGGGACTATAAAGATAAAACATACTTTCCAAAAACTGGAAAATCGTGATGAGTATGGTTATAGAGATGGAGATACTGAATATATCTACACATATCAAAATGGTGTAACAGGAACATCTGTCACTATAAAGGCCTTAGATGGCGAAAGAATCAAAGGCTATGTTCCGGAAGTCAATGTCTTAACAACCCAAGTTCCTCAAAATTCAACTGATTTTGAAATAGAAATGCGTTACAACCGCGCTATTTATGATGTGAATTTTGATTCCAACGGTGGAACCGATTTACCGGGAATGACTCTTATCTATGGACAAACCGTTCCAAAATTAAACTTTGATATTGAAAAATTGGGAGCAAAGTTACAAGGTTGGAAGGTAAATAAAGATATAACTTATACTGACCAAGCCGGAACTAAACAAACTCTTTCTAAAGATACTCTTATTAAAAAAGAAGATTTTGAAACAGGTGGAAAATTCGAAGCCGGTATAAAAAACGCCATGCCGGCAGAAAGTCTTACTTTTACTGCAGAGTGGACTGAAAATGAGAAAGCAGAATATGTCATCCAATTTTGGACGGAAAAGACGGATTACGACGACAAAGATGACTCACTTCCTTTGCGTGATCGCTACGACTTTATCGGCGCAAGAAGAATAGATGATGCCGACACCGGTTCTACGCCTGACCTTACTAATTTAGATATCCACGGCATCACCTTCCCTGACTTAAATGACGGACGCTTGGAGGAGGCTCAAGATGATAAAAAAGAATTTGAAAGATATTACTTCTTAAATGAAGGCTTGACTAAAAAGCAAAACGCATCTGAAGACAATCCTGAAGTACAAAAAACTGTATCATCAACGGGCGAAACTGTCTACAATGTCTACTACGACCGCAGAGTCTATACCCTTTACTTTACAGCTGCGAGTGGAGAGGCGTTTGATATTGTAGGTAGCTTTTGGCCGATTATAACAAGAGATGGAAAAGTCATAGGGAAAGAAGGATCTCCTTATAAAGTAGATGTTCGCTTCAACCAAAGCTTGGATAAAATATGGCCAAAGGATGAGGAAGTTTCAAATCTTCCGACTTCTTCTGGTAAAGAACAAGGAGACATCGGCCTAATAGGCTGGACAATTAACAATAACGCGGGTGAACAAGCTTATCGTGACACGCCACCCTATCGTTTAAGTGCAGAAGATTTTATCGACAGTCAAGATGTAGTGGGAACAGGAGAGTTTGAGGGATTTGGTCACTCAGATCAAATACCTATAAAGGAT
>QWCK01006281.1_pt1 | contig 10100 bp, 7 predicted proteins | sample 1972571 | NCBI WGS metagenome assembly QWCK01 (sample SAMN09866710, study PRJNA288562) | Human gut metagenome isolate term2_stool, whole genome shotgun sequencing... | isolation source: gut | host: Homo sapiens | place: USA: California | reverse complement strand
ATGTCAAATATCGTAATCAGCTTACGCAAAGAATATTATATCAAACTTTCCTTTGATTGTCAATGATTTTTATGCCGTAATATTCATTGTGGTTTTGCACAGTAAATTTAAATAAACTTACTTTTCACTTGTTCAAATCAACTGCTTGTGTTATAATTGCCTTATACGGACGGTGAAGATACACTTGACCGAAAAATAATTTGGAGGTTTTTAATATGGCAGAAATAAAAGCGTTCAGAGGAATGCGTTACAACACGGAAAAAGCAGGTGAAATTTCTCAGCTTTGCTGTCCGCCTTATGACATCATAAGCGAGGAACAAAGACTCGGTTATATCAGTGAAAACGAGTATAATATCATTCGGCTTGAGCTTCCGAAAGAGGGCGAAAACCCGTATCAGACAGCAAGAGAAATCCTTGATATGTGGCGGAACAGGGGTGTTCTTGTGAGCGAGGACAAGCCTGCAATCTATGTTTATGAGGAAGAATTCACGGCTTACGGCGAACGCAAGAGCATCAAGGGTATCATCGCCCGTGTTCATCTTGAAGAGTTTGAAAAGGGAATCATTCTTCCGCACGAGTTCACTCTTTCAAAGGCTAAAGAGGACAGACTTAATCTTATGAAGGCAACAAACTGCAATTTCAGTCAGATTTATGCCCTTTATATGGACAGCGAGCATACAACCCTCGCAACAATTGACAATGAGTCAAAGGACGCACCAAAGCTTGAATTTACCGACGGTGAGGGTGTTACTCACAGACTTTGGATTGTTACGGATGAAAATGTAATCGCAAAGCTTTGTGCAGATTTTGCCGACAGAAAGCTCTATATTGCAGACGGTCACCATCGCTATGAAACAGCTTTAAACTATCGAAACTACTGCCGTGAAAATGGTCTTTCAAAGGTTGGCGATCCCTGCGATTATCAGATGATTTACCTTGTTGACATGGAGCATCCGGGACTTGTTGTATTCCCGACACACCGCCTTGTGCGTGATTTGCCGGACTTTAATGTTGAAAAAGTTCTTGACGGTTGCAGGGAATATTTTGATGTTACCGAAATGAACGGTACGGACAATATGGAAAGCGAGCTTGCAAAGCTCTATGACGAGGGCAAAAAGGCATTCGGATTCTATGTCGGAAACGGAAAATGGTACAGGCTTGTGCTGAAAAATCTTGACATTATGGACAAGCTTCTTCCCGAATTGAGTGAACCGTCAAGACAGCTTGATGTTACCGTTCTCCATTCACTTGTGCTTGAAAGAATTTTCGGCATTGATAAGGAAAATATGGCAAATCAGATTAACCTTACATACACCAAGTTCTTCTCAGAGGCTGTTGAGGGCGTTGACAACGGCAAGTTCCAATGCTCGTTTGTGCTTAATCCGACAAGAGTAACCGAAATCCGTGATGTTGCCGCCGCCGGCGAAAAGATGCCGCAGAAGTCAACATATTTCTATCCGAAGATGATTACGGGCATGGTTATGAACGATATCGGAGTTGAATAATGAACGAAAAGATGCGTAGAAAAGACAGGGAAACCACCGAAGAAAGAGCCTATGAAATCCTTAAAAACGGTGAATACGGCATTTTGTCAACAATCGGGGAGGACGGTTATCCCTACGGTGTGCCTGTAAATTTTGCCGTTGAGGGCAACAAAATTTATTTCCATTGCGCTCCAAATTCGGGTTTGAAACTGAAAAATGTTGAATACAGCAACAAGGTTTCGTTTTGCACGGTTCAAAACAACAGAATTGACGGTGCAAAACTGACTTCAAAATACGAAAGTGCGATTGTGTTCGGTACGATTGCAAAATCGGTTAAAAACAAGAACAGAGGGCTTGAACTGATTGTTGAAAAATATGCTCCCGAATTTATCGAAAGCGGAAAAAGGTGCATAGAGAAATCGGGCAATATGACAGGCGTTTATGAAATCACAATCGAAAAAATCACGGGCAAGGAAAATAAATAGTTTATTTATAACCTTTAAGGGCAGAATATGAAAGAGGTGAGTATATGAAAATTCTTGTTGTTTTTACGGGCGGTACAATCGGCTGTGTGCGTAAAGGCGAGGTGCTTTCGCCCGACAATGAGCAGAAATATATGCTCACGCAGATGTATCTTGACAGGTACGGCGATGTTGATTTTGACACGGCTGAGCCTTATACCGTCCTCAGCGAAAATCTTGAGGGCTGTCACATGAACAGGCTTGCCGACTGTCTGCAAAGCTATGATTTGAACAGCTATAACGGCATTGATGTAACTCACGGAACGGACACTCTGCAATACACCTCTGCATTTCTTGCTTATATTTTTGACGGATTAAATGTGCCGATTGTGCTTGTTTCGGCAAATTATCCGCTTGATGACAGCCGTTCAAACGGCTTTGAAAATTTTGTCGGTGCGATTGACTTTATAAAATCGGGCAGCGGAAACGGTGTTTTTGTTTCGTATAAAAACGCTGACTTGCCCGTGACAATTCACAGAGCGTCAAGACTGCTTGCACATTCGGCATACAGCGACGAACTGTACAGTATTTTTGACGAAAGCTATGGTAGAATTCAGAACGGAATTTTTGTGAAGAACATCCGTTATAAGGCATTAAAAAGCGAGTTTGCTTTTGATGAAAGCGTCCGACTTTCGGATCACAGCAATGTGCTGAAAATTTCCGCAACGGTCGGTATGCAGTATCCTGAAATTACGGAAAATGTAAAAGCCGTTTTACTTGAGGGATTCCATTCGGGTACGCTGAATACTGACGGTAAGGCTTTGAACGACTTTTGTCAAAAAGCAAAAGCAATGAATATTCCCGTATTTTTGACGGGTGCGTGCAAGGGCTTTTATTACGAAAGCAAGCTGAAATTTGACAGGCTTAATATAAAAGTTCTGCCTCCTGCATCACCGATTGCAATGTACATCAAGCTGTGGCTTTTGCCGAAAAGTGAATTTGACAAGGCTTTTTTGCCCTGTGCAGAAGATTTTTACGATAACTATTGACAATTTACAGATATAAAAATAAGGACAAATGACTTGATGGCCATTTGTCCTTTTAGGTTATTGTATTAAATTATTCGTCTTTGCTTTTATCTTTGAAATTATCTTCTGTGATGTTGTAGGTTGCACCGACAACTTCCTGAGTAAGATACTTTTCGTTTTCGGCAAGCTTTTCCGAACGGTTGTCTGCCTCCTCATTTTCTTTACCCGGCCATTTCTTGTAAACCACCTTGAGAAGAATAGGTGTTGCAAGCGATGAAACGATGATGAGAATAATAATAGGAGCAAAAAACTGCGGTGCCATAAGACCTGTGTCAAGTCCCTTCTTGGCAACGATAAGACCGACCTCACCACGGTTCATCATACCTACGCCGATTTTGAGCGAGTCAGGCATATTGAATTTGCAAAGCTTTGCCGTACCGCCGCAGCCGATAACCTTTGTCAAAAGTGCAACTGCAACGAGTGCAATTGAGAACCAGAGCATTGAAAGGTTGAAATCGTTAAAGCTTGTCTGAAGTCCGATACTTGCAAAGAATACAGGTCCGAAAATCATGTACGAGCTGACATCCATCTTTCTTTCGATGTACTGTGAATCCTTGATGTTACAGAGGATAATACCTGCAACATAAGCGCCTGTGATGTCTGCAATTCCGAAAAATTCTTCCGCACAATATGCACACGCAAAGCAGAGAACAAGGCCGAAAATCGGAATTCTTCTTGAGTGCGGCCAGAGCTTGTCGAGCCACTTGAAGAGAAAATAAAGTGCAAAGCCGAGTACAAATGCAAGAACAAAGAAAAGTACAATGTTGATGCAAACGGACGCAGGCTGAACATCGGGGCTTTTGAAACCGATTACAACGGTGAGAAGTACGATGCCGATAACATCGTCTATAATTGCGGCTGAAAGAATTGTTGTTGCAACCCTTCCTTTCAGGTGTCCCATTTCTTTAAGAGCCTGAACAGTAATACTAACCGAGGTTGCCGCAAGGATTGTTCCCATAAATACAGCCTCAAGCATCGCAAGGTCGCCGTCACCAAAGCCGAATACAAGGTAAACAGCCGCACCGCCTGCAACCGAAACGATTACACCGGCAAACGCAACAAGCAAGGCAACAGGTCCTGTTTTGATAAGCTCTTTAAGATCCGTTCCCAGACCTGCCGAGAACATCAGCAAAATAACGCCGATTTCAGCCATACCTGAGATGAACCCGTCATACGAAACAAAATTAAGCATACAAGGTCCTACGATAAGGCCTGCAATAATCTCACCCACAACCTGCGGTGCGCCGAGCTTTCTGGCAACAATACCGAGAAGCTTTGCCGCAACAAGGATTATGGCAAGATTCTTCAGAATATCAAGTGTGTTAATTTCCATAACTTCTTTTTCGGACAGACTTCAAACGCCTCATAAACGGCAGTCTGACCGACTCTCCTTTCTCTCTTATAAAACCGAATATATTCTATCACAATCGACAGCGATTTTAAATAAATATTTTGAAGTTCGACAAAAATCGCACTTTGCACAAATTAATGAATAATGCAGCTTGAAAAATATGCAAAAAGTATTTTTATGTATTATTGCTTTTAAGGGTTGGAATGCTTGCTTTTATGAGTTTTGTCATATGCTCGGAAATCACTGAAACCGATTCAATAAGTTCATCCGAATAATCGTTTGTGTTCTCCTGATTTTCAACAAAGGCATAGTATCCGCCGTAGATTGCGTAGTCAAGAAGTGTGCAGAATTTCTTATCGTTTATATATTCCGGGTAGTTCTCGAAAATCATATTTTTCAATGATTTTGAAAGCTTTACTATAAGATTGGGATGTTGTGAACCGGAAAAAATCGTGTTTGTCAGTGCCTTGTTTTCGGTCATTGCACCCAGAAGATTGCGATAAAATTTTACGGGCTCGTCAATCATCATCTGCGGATTGCTTATGGTACTTACAATGCCGTCAACTACCTCGCTTTCAATTTTGTCCGAAAGGTCGAACATATCCTCATAATATGTGTAGAAGGTCGATTTATTGATGAGTGCTTTTTCACAAAGCTCCTTAACGGTAATTTTGCGCAGTTCTTTTTTTGAACGCAGATTTACAAATGCGTCAAAAATACTTTTCTTGCTTTTCATAACTCTTATGTCCAAAGATAATCACCTGATTTTAAAATTAGTTGGTTTTCCAACGAAAGTAGCGTAATTGTTGCTTGTTTATGCTTTCGTTATTGTATATTATAACAGTATGGGATAAGTGTGTCAAAAATAAAAATTACGGATGAAACACGCATTCCCTGACTATTTTTTGGAACGATTTTCACAGCAACTGACAATATTTCAGGTAAACCGACAAAATTATTTACATAAAAATCGTTTTTACCACTTGTATATTTGGTGAAAATATATTATACTATACTTGTATTATTGAAGAACTGCCTACAATCGCAGAAAAGAGGGTTACTATGGCTTTTAAAATCAATGACGAAAGAGCGCCGCTTGATCAGTTTTTACAGGGCGAATCTGTTCGTGCTTATGAATTTTTAGGCTCACACTTTGTGAACTGGGACGGCCGTCAGGGCGTTGTTTTCAGAGTATGGGCACCGAACGCATTGTCCGTTTCGGTGGTCGGTGATTTTAACGACTGGAACAATGACGCAAACTTTATGTACAAAATCTCGGACGGCGGCGTCTGGGAGTTGTTTATTGAGGGAATTCCCGAGTTTGCCTGCTATAAATATTGTGTCGAAACCCCGTGGCATGAGAGAAGGCTCAAAACCGATCCTTATGCTTTTCATTGCCAGACTCGTCCCGACAACGCGTCCCGTGTTTACGAAATTGACGGCTACGAGTGGCATGATGAAAAGTGGTATGATTACAAAAAAGAGCATCCGCACAAGAATATGCCTGTCAATGTTTACGAGGTAAACGCAGGTTCTTGGCGTAAGTATGAGGACGGCAATGTTTTCAGCTATCGCAAGCTTGCTGATGAGCTTATTCCTTATGTTAAGAATATGGGCTACACTCACATTGAGTTTATGCCTCTTACAGAATATCCGTTTGACGGCAGCTGGGGATATCAGGTTACAGGCTACTTTGCCGCAACATCCCGTTACGGTGAGCCGAAAGACCTTATGTATTTTGTGGACAGATGTCACGAAGAGGGCATCGGCGTTATCCTTGACTGGGTTCCTGCCCACTTCCCGAAGGACGCACACGGTCTTGGCAGATTTGACGGTACAGGCTGTTATGAATATGAAGATCCCCGTATCGGTGAACACAAGGAATGGGGTACATATATCTTCAATTACGGCAGATATGAGGTAACAAGCTTCCTCCTTTCATCTGCAATGTTCTGGCTTGACAAGTATCATGTTGACGGTATCCGTGTTGACGCCGTTGCATCAATGCTTTATCTTGACTACAAGTGGAATATGGGTTGGATGAACGATATGCTTTCGTACATCTCACTTGATCCGTTGTGGAGAAATTATCACCACGACACACTTACATTCAGCATGGTTTATGCTTTTTCCGAGAACTTTATGCTCCCGATTTCTCATGATGAAGTTGTTTACGGCAAGGGTTCTCTCATCAATAAAATGCCCGGCGACTATGACATGAAGTTCAGCGGTGTAAGAGGTTTCATAGCGTATATGATGGCTCACCCGGGTAAGAAGCTTATGTTCATGGGCAGTGAAATCGGTCAGTTTGACGAGTGGAATGCGAACGAGGAGCTTGAATGGAACCTTCTTTCATTTGAAAAGCACCGTCAGCTTAACCTTTTCTTTGCTGAGGTAAACAAGTTCTATCGTGATGTTCCTGCCATGCATGAGAACGACTATGATTGGGACGGTTTCCAGTGGATTGCACTTGATGACTACAAGAACAGCATCATTTCGTTCCGCAGAATTGCTTATGACGGCAGTGAAATCATCTGCGTGTGTAACTTCCAGCCTGTTCAGCACGATAACTATGTTGTTGGTGTGCCCGAATACGGTATTTATGAAGAAGTGTTCAACTCCGAGGCTGAAGAATTCGGCGGTTGCGGAATCAGAAACAAGGGCGAGCTCAAGGCTAAAAAGAAGAAAGACCACGAGCTCAACTATTCAATGGAAATCACAGTTCCGCCGCTTGCTGTTATGTATTTCAAGCTTAAAAAGAAGCTGGCTCTTCCCGTAAAGAAAAAGACTACGGCAAAGAAGGACGCCGCTCTTGCAAAGCTTAAAGCCGAAAAGGCAAAGAAATCGGCAAAGGCTGCTCCGAAAAAGGAAGATAAGGCAGAAAAAGTAAAGGTTGAGGCAAAGTTTGCAAAGGCAGAAGCAACCGCTGAAAAGGTTGAAAAGAAAGCCGAACCCGCTTCCGAAAAGCCCGTTAAAAAGGCAGTAAAAGCAGTTAAGGAGGAAACTCCTGCTCCTGCTGAGGTTGAGAAAAAAGCTGAAAAAACAGAAAAAGCAGTTAAGGCTGAAAAAGTCGAGAAAACCGAAACTGCCGTAAAGGCTGAAAGCAAAACCGTAAAAGCTGAAAAGAAAACAACAGCTAAAAAATAATCAAAATATTACAAATCATTTGTGCCGACGGATTTTTCTGTCGGCATTTTTGTTTGCCCGAAAACGCATTACATACAAAATTTTTGTAAAGTCTATTGTTATTGTGACCGTATTTGTGGTATAATCATTTAAATGCGGAATGCCGAAAATTGCCGTTTGAACGGCACAAAATTGTCGGCTGATTTTAATTTTGATTATTACGGAGAATTTTATATGAAAATCGACAACAAAAAGGCAAGAATAATTCTTGCGGTTATTATTGCGGTGAGCCTTGTCATAAGCACGGTTTATATGTTTTCAAAACAGGGCTTTCATGAGGACGAGCTTCTGACCTATAACCTTGCAAATTCCTCAAAACAGCTTAATGTTGACGGAGGTTGGAACAGTCCCGAGGATTTCAACGAGTATCTTGCCGTGTCGCCCGATGACAGATTCGACTATGCTCAGGTATATGAAAATCAGATTATAGATGCGTCGCATCCGCCTCTCTATTACGCACTTGTTCATACGGTCTGTTCGTTCTTTCCGGGTGTGTTCTCAAAATGGCTTGCCTATTCAATAAATGTGCTTGCCATGGCAGGCATTTTGATTATGCTTTATAAAATCGGACGGAAAATCACGGGCAACAATCTTTACGCCTTGATCGGTGTGGGGGCATATGCTCTGAGTATTGCGTGTATTACCACGACAATTTATCTCAGAATGTACGCAACGCTTACCTTCTGGGTGCTTGCGTTCGTTTATATGAGCATAAAGCTCTATGAAAAAAAGAACACCGTCAGCATAAAGGACTGCATTCTGCTTGCAGTTACAGTGCTTTGCGGTGTGCTTACCCAGTATTATTTCATCCTCTTTGCAGGACTTACGGGACTTGTTTTCCTTGTGTTCAAAATCAAGGAAAAGTGCGGTAAAGACCTTATTAAGTACATTATTGCGGCTGTTGTGGGTGCAGGACTTGCACTCTGCATTTATCCGTACATAATCTCGAATGTACTCGGCGGCAACCGTGGACTCAGTTCGCTTGATATGTCGGCGCTTGATATGGTTACGGTTGTGACCTATGTTTTCTACAAGCTTTGCACCTATGTTCAGATTCTTGCAAAGGATATGTTCATCAATCAGGTTTGGCTGCTCGGACTTTGTACAGCCGCAGTTATCGGCTTCGGAATTTATTTCCGTTTTGTGAAAAAGGTAAAAATTCCTAAAAAGGCGATGTTTGCCGTAGTTCCGGCAGTTTGCTATTTCATTGGCATTTCACTTGTTTCACCGTTTAACAGCGACCGCTATGTTATGGCGTCACTTCCGCTGATTGCGATGCTTTTTGCATTCTCGTTCATCAGAATTTTCACACTTTTCAAAAATCAGAAGATACGCCTTGCCGTGCCTGTATGCATTTTGCTTGCGTCAGTCACAGCATTTGTTACGGTTAAGCCCTATTACACATACGGCAAAACAAATCTCTATGAGCCAAAGACAGACAACTGTATTTTTGTCGGAACTGCAATGCTTGAATGGAACAAGTGTATTGACAAGTTTATGAACTACGACAGCACAATGATTGTTCAGAGTTCAAAGTTCTCTCCGACTCTCGGTGATGAGCTTGAAGAATTTGCCGAAAAACGAGGAGTTATCACCAACGGAAAGGTTTCTTCGCTAGCCGAGGCATTTATGTTTAACGGCGACACAAATAAGCAGGAAACCGACAGCATGGAAAAACTCAAAACGGACAAAAAGCTTGCGTCACTTGACGAGGTAACGGTTTATGTTTCCCGCCTTGCAGACAAAGATGATGTGCTTAAATACATAACGGAAAACACAAAATTTAAGAATTATGAGCTTATTCAGGCTGATTACAGCTTTGAAGATTTCTACAACTGGTACGACTATTTTGTTGAAACCGAGTCGTATTGCAATGTTTATCGTTTTTATTAACAGAGGTGTTTAAAATGAATTCGGATAAAATCGATCGCAAAAATTCTATTGGTGTAGCATTTTCGGGCGGCGGACTTCAAGGTATTGCTCACATCGGTGCTGTTCAGGCTCTTTATGAACTCGGAATCCATCCGCAGTATGTTTCGGGTACAAGCTCGGGTGCGGCAATGGCGGCAATCGTTGCAATGGGCTGTGATTCCGATGAAATGAAAAGAGTTGCAAAAAAGCATTGGAAAACTCTTGCCGAAATCGACAACGGCCTTATTTTCAAATCTCTTGCACAGCTTATTCTAAATAAAAAGATTCAGAAAGACGGCATCAAGTCGGGTGAACTGATTGAAGATGTTATCCGTGACATTATGAATGAAAAAGGAATAACAGGCTTTGAAAATCTTCCGATTAACCTTTCAATCTGTACGGTTGACACGCTTACAACCGATGAATGTATTTTTACAACCAAGGAAGAAAATCTTGAAAACGAGCATATTCACTACATAACAGGCGCTCCGCTTGAAACTGCTGTTCGTGCAAGTATGTCGTTCCCTGCAATTTACACAACCTGTCCTTATGACAAGTACAACTTTATTGACGGCGGTTCAAAGGACAATTTGCCCGTAAAAATTCTGCGTGATATGGG
>QWCK01006675.1_pt1 | contig 10104 bp, 7 predicted proteins | sample 1972571 | NCBI WGS metagenome assembly QWCK01 (sample SAMN09866710, study PRJNA288562) | Human gut metagenome isolate term2_stool, whole genome shotgun sequencing... | isolation source: gut | host: Homo sapiens | place: USA: California | reverse complement strand
GTTGTTTTTGTTCGGTCATAAAGAGTGCTCCTTCGTGTATTTATTATAGATTATATGACCTTAAAAAATCTGTCCAGTTAATTGTAACCTATCCAAAAATAATTCCTCTTAAGGAAAGTAATTTAACCTTTACCCCTTTTCCACCTTCAAATTGACTTATCTCTTTTGGAGTAGGTCTGTTCATCAATACACAAACACTTACTCCACTGTCATTAATATCAACAATACAACCATCTGGGCGACCTTTCATTCCTTCTATAGGTTGTCCACAACAAATTTGTTCAAAATTCTTCATAATATCCACCTTTCTGCTTGCCATCAAGCGATTAAATCATTATTTATGTTCAATATGTTTTTGTGCAGTGGGTGCTCTATGTTTTTAAGCACCCACCAAGTTTTCCTATGATGCCATGTCCATGTCATCTAATTTTCCACTATCCTTTAGTGCCTTGAAGTATTCATAAAATACTTGCTCAAGCACTGGTACAACAATGGAATTTCCTGTGAGCTTATAAATCTCACTTCCTTCAAGGTCTTGGCTTGCTCAAAAGAAAAAGACCTCATAGAACGGTTTTCCCGCTCTACAAGGTCTTTATTTTCTCGTTATTTTATTCATTCCCTAGGCTAAAGATTTTTGCCCCTTGAAGATAAAAAGGATTGCCTTGGGATATGAAAATTATTCAAACTCTTTTTCGGGTTCGATTTTTCACATAAATCTGTTGTTATTACATTACAAAACCATATCATTTTGATACGGTTTTGTGTGTTATTTATATAGTTGCATTTCTGGTGTACCCAAATTGTACCCACGCTATTTCTGTACACTATTCTTTATTATCAAAGGTGTCATCTTTTCCATAAGTGCATCTGCGATACGTCTGCTTTTGTCATCAAGAATTTTCTTCTTTTGTTCACGTGCCCATTCTACAGCTTTTAACTGATCCTCCGGTCGTTCACTTAATACTACATGTTCTTCCATCATGCTATGCACCTCCTATCGCTTCTCATAGTTTATACCTACATTATAACAGCTTTTCAGAAAATAATCCGCTGCTTCCTGCAAATCTTTTATATTTTTTGCCTTGTTATTTAAGTCTATTGCTTCATTAAACAAAATAACTGCTTTTTCAAAATCATATTTACTATTTTTTACCAGATATGATACATTTCCCAAATTCGTAACGACAACCATAAGTTTAACTGTCTCATATCTAAGCAAAAACTGGATATCTGACAAGGAAAAAGCCGACAGCGATGGGTGATTATGCAGCACCAAGACGACACAATCTCTGGAAGCACGTATTAAATGATAAGATGTGGAATCACTCAAAGGATCAACATCATGCTCCGCCCCCAGTGCAATTCCAAGATAGCGTTCGCCTTTTTCTATCAACTGCGCACTTTCGAGACTATATGTTATTGCCACTTCATTGGAAGCATTTTCGTCTTTAGAAATTTGCAGAACTTGTCTTGCCAGTTCCCGAAGATTATCATATTCTGTTTCTGGTATCTCTTTATACTGAACAAGTGGCACTTTGTTAATTGCCTCGTCTGTGATCATAATCTTATGGTCACGCTTTTTTGCCATTTCGAGATCATTTAATCTACTTCTCATGTTCCTCTCTTTTCTCCATAATATAATTATTCTTTTCTTTACACTATATCATCATACATAAACATAATATCTCTGCTAATACATATCATTTGGGGAATACCATTCCAATGCTATACCGATATTTACTACTGCATTTCATATATATTTTATAATATAGGTGTTTCATTATTTTGTTTTCGCTTACTTTTTTTCACATGTATAAAAACATTATGCAAAAGGTTTACACTTGTTAAAATGCATTCACCTTGATTCAATTTTTTTATATGCTTGATCGAATAATCATCTAAATGATTTTGTATTGCCCTTATCTCGTCATTATGCGTAAGTCGATGAACTAATAAAGTTCCTACTTGTCCCAAAAGCACCGGAGAAACATCTTGAGGATTTTGCGTTGTCAAAAATAGAAAGATTCCCTTCTTACGCCCTTCTCTTGCTATAAAAGTTAATCCATTGTGAAATTCATTCTCTGAATACTGTGACCTTGTATATCGATGAACTTCATCAATGAAAAAAACAAAAGGTAAAATATTATCTTGTAAAATCACAAAATTACATATAAGGTCAATAATCATTCCACCTATTCCTTCTGTTGCTCCAAGACTTGATGTATTAATATATAAGCTTGAATTTGGCGTATGTACAAATGAATCTATTTCATCCAACAAATTATTCATCTGCTGATTATGTGAGAAAAATTTCAAAAAATTTGTATTTCCCAGTTGATATGTTACCTTTTGTACAAGATAGCTATTAGCATTTGCCTTAAATGTATCATATGCATAATTTGCTCCTCTGTTTGGTTCTGATACAGATTCTGCAGCTATTTGTTCTGGCAAGAGAGAAATATCAAAATCTGTGTCAGCTCTGGTAACAGAGGCAAGTTGTTGTTGCATTTGAGCAATGTTTTCTCCATCCTTTTTCAAAAATATGGTCTGACCATTTTTTTGTTGGTAGCGTAAAGAGCGTATTGCTTCTGAAAGCACCGCACTTTGTGTGTTACTATTTGTTTCAAATAACATCGTCCATTGTTGCATAGATACTTTTCCCGGAGAAATTGTTGTGTCTATCCCTAAACTCAATTTTCTAACCTCTTGTAATGAAAAAGAGCTATAATATTCCCCTGTAGGATCTATTATCAAAACTTTCTTTTTTTCAGTAATCATTTTATCCAATATGGATAAAGCAGATGTGGATTTTCCACTATTAGTTGCCCCAACTACTAATAAATGGTGATTAAATAATGTACTAGGGCTTAGCGATACTTCTTCCTCGTTCATATTAAGGTATGTGGCAAATGGAGACAACTTATTTTCTAACAAACCGTTAACTTCAATGGAGTTCAAATATATCTGTATTACGTTCTTGTTAGCTAAGAAGACTTTGTCCGTTATACCAACTGTCAGAAATTCTGGCAAAACAAATTTTTTATCACAATATGACATCAGTCCAATTATGTCAATATTAATTTCTGGAAATACCGTTTCCGTTTTTCCATGGTTAATGGAATCGTGAAGATTTTCAGACGACGGAACTTTTGTTTGAAAAACTTCACCAAGAAAAACACCTTTAACTGACTCAATCACAACTAAATAGTTTATTGTATTCGGAATGAGAAACTCATCAACCATTTTTCTGTGTGCTAACAGTGATAGATTTTCGACCTGTGCAACACTGTTATCTCTATATACCTGAGAAATTCTTCCAATGTAAAAGTTATTTTTATCTATATTATTATATAAGGAATCAATCGTCATAATATTCCCCCAAGTAATCTGACAAATCTGAATTCATCGTAGCTTTTAAAAAAGCTAATTGAAAATTATGCTTCATCAAATCATGCAACTTGATCCAGTTTTGATTATCTTGATGAAGATTATAATCACTCACTAAAACCGCTAAACTTTTATTGTGCAGTATTGCTTGAATAATCATTTGAGAAATATGATTATCTGCAAAACTAAAACCAGTAGTAATGAGAAGTGTATTCGGACGTTTTAATAGTTCTTGAAATTTTGTAAATAATTCGAAATATGGTTCTTGATAACTTTGCATATATTTATTTGAACTTGGAAAAATCATAATCGGATTAGAAACATCCGTTTTTTCTTTTCTGCGAATGCCTTTTTCATCGCGTTCCCATGTTAAAGAACCATGCAATTTAAGCAAATTAATAATGTTTTTCTTGTATTCAAGTTCTCTAGTCTTAACATTTTCTATATCTCTTACAAGATTCCATTCAAACATATCGCTATCAAAATATGGTCGATGAGAAAACGAAAAACCATCCATTACTGTATAACCTATACTATCTGCTGCATCTTCAAGTAATGTATCATAATTTGTCGTAACTATAGTAAGCTTACTTGGAGTTTTAGTAAGATGTGACACCGTATTGATGAATGCCGAATGTTTTAAATATTTGTTATCATATTCATAGCTTGTATTTTCCTTAATCAAATCAAATATTTTATTTTTGGATTTAATATATTTGTCACGATCCATATCTGATACATATTTTTCAAAAGAAAGTAAATCAGAAAGAAAATCTTCCAAGTTAAATAATCGATTAAGACCCTCTATTCCATCTTCTCCTTCAATTTCTACAGGAATATTATACTTACAAAGGTTCGACAATTCTTGCAATGTAAAGAACTCATCTTCATCTTTAAGAGTTGTATTTATTAACTTTGCCAGCATAAATACAGTTTTTCCAAATCGACTGTCTATATTTCCAGAATTACACAAAACTGACGCTCCTGCACCAACAAGAACAATTATATTACTAAATGATTTGTGAATAAAAGTTGATGTTTCTTTTTTTATCAATGACTTGAAAGTAATTTCATCTACTACATTTCCAGTATCATTTGTAATAACTGCCCCATTTTTATAGTATTTTTCATTTTCGTACGCATATTGGGAATTAGCCGAAATATAACAATCTACCATTATGTTTTTCCTCTCAAATTCGTTACAGCATCAATAGCTACCTTTTTTATTATAAGCATTAATACATTCAAATACAATAACCGTTCACATAGATTAATTTTTATTTAAAATTCCGCTCGCAAAAATGCACCCGTTTCCGGGTGCATCCTCTCATCTACTCCTCTTTATAATACAATTCATCCAACACTTGCTCCAGCGTTCCATCCTTTGCATAAGGCAAAGCATCCAACTGTCTGAATTTATGTTTGATATTCTTCGTATCCTCATCAAAGCCCAATATGTAACTTGTTGCTATCTTATATATGATTTCCGTTGGAGCAAGTCCGTACACCTGCTTTTCAAAGATGTGCTTCAAGCGTTCCTTATTGTCCGGGAATTGCTTTTTCATTTCGTCACTCTGATATAAACGCTTCACAATCTCTGTAATATACAGACCGGATTTCATATATAAATCAATAAACGTCTTATCCGGCATGTCAAAGCAGCCGGGATTCTCCTGCTCCAGCATGTCCACCATTTTCTTAACCATTGTCTTTGGTGTAAATATCTGATTTGTCTTCTGTGGTGGAATATAATCAAATATATCCTCTACGCTCTTTTCGTCAAAATAATCGGCAAGTTTTTTCTTTAAGGCAAGAAATTCTTTTACAGAATCATCAAACACCACCGAATCGAATAGCTGTCCATCAAAATGCTTGGTCTGTCCAGTTTCTTCCTCCACATAGTCACCACCATCACGCAAAAACTTGAACTGATCCAGCGTGATACTTGTCACTTCCAGAAAAACTTTATCCGGAATGATGGTATCAAAAGTGGCAAGCGTTACCGTATTATCTCCGTATGCCATAAGAAATGATGGAATTGTCCTTGAAAAGCCACGCAAGTGATCTCTAACACCATCCTCAATTGTTTCCTTTTCCCGTTCCTTCTTCTTTGTTTCTACGGTCTTGACTGTCTCCTTCGTGGATTCTCTTGCGAAATCAGAAATAGCAGTTGTCAATTCTTCATTGAATTTTTCCATAGCTTCCTTCTGCTTCTTCTCAAATTCTTTATCAATCTGCTCTGATGTTTTTCCGGTTTCATATCTTGCCTGCTGCTCGGCAACACGCTGATTTTCTATGACATTTCGCTCTATCTCATAGTTGGTATGCAGCTTATCTATCATCCGATCTGCCTCATGGTTCAGTTTTGATTCAATCTGTCTTTTATCGACTGCTTTCATATCAGAACCGTAGGTAGACTGTGCTGTATCCACGACTGCCTTGACCGCACTCTGTTTTACCGCTTCTTTCAGTTTGTCGATGGCTTTCTGCGCCTTGTCCGGTGCCTGCTCCATCTGCGTCATTGTTTCCTGTACCTGAGATGTCACATCATAAATTTTATCGCCAAAAACATCCTGTGTTCTTCCAATCACAAATTCATCACTAAGAGCCACTTCCCCATTTTCATCCAGCGATAGATCTTTCTGCACTTCCTCCGTCAGATTTACCTTGCTCTTTGGTTCTTCTATTGGTTCAAACTTTGTGATAATATCAATGACTTCCTTCGGCGCCCCAAAGATGTTACTGATATTCTGAAACAGGAAATTGCTCATAAACCCACGCTTCACAACTTCAACAGAGCGGATTTTTCTTGGAATCGTCAGTACCTTTTCTGCATCCAGTTCTACCAATTCTCCCTGTTCATCCTCGCCGATTACTGGGAAGAAATTTAACAGTTCTTTCACATTTTCTTTGCGTTCCTCTGCGGTACCTCCACCTTTGGCAGTATTAGGATTCAGGTTATTGGCAAACTGCTCAAATATGGTAAGTGTTCTTGCCGGATCAAAGTCAAATACATAAGCATTTTCTTTTCTCTTGAAAGATGTCCCAACTTTAAACAGACAAGGATTCTGTGCCCGGAATGCCGCCTGGATATAAAGTGCCGGGGATCGCATATTACTAAGCATCAGCACTGCTGTCCATTCTGGAATTGTAATTCCTGTCGTAAGCTGTCCTACCGACAAAGTAATGGTCTTTTCATGCTGTGCAATAGCCGCAACCACTTTATCATAAGATTTCATTGTTTCCTCATCATCGTCCAGTTTGCCGTCGCCAGCAGCAAGAACAACTTCATATTCCTGGAATATTGGATGTTCCCTTAATTTTTTTGCCAGCGCCTTTGCACTGTCTACCCTATCGAGCAGCCAGAAGGTGTGCTTTAATTCATCTCGCAATTCTTCCGTAGAAAATGGAAATTTTGTCTGTCTTGTCAAGGCATCGAGAAATTTATCAACGGAAGATTCATGGTTAAACTTACCATTGGTAACCGCAAAAAACTCATTCAGATCAAATGCATATTCTTCTGTCTCCCCGTCAATTTCTATGCCCTGCTGAAGCTCATCCTTGATAATTTCTGACATCTGATAAGTATAGAGATTAAGCTGTGGCAATGTTGAATACGGATTTTCTTCCTCTGCTGAAACATCCCAGTCACGTTTTTTCTTCTGTTCATCTGCATAAGTCCAGTTATAGATAGCATCATCAGCAAATTTATTATTGGCAAGTGCTTTAAACGGTGTTCCTGACAAATGCAACGTAAATTTACGCTTAATACGATCAAATGCAACATCTGTTTTGTAGGTATCCACACCCTCATGTGCTTCGTCGATGACAAGGATATCCCACTCCATATTTGCGACCTCACCTAATTTATCATACTGACCTCCAAAATAAATGGAACCTTTCATATCCTGCAAGGATACAAATTCAATACATTTTACATTTTCACTGTCTTTTCCTAAAAGAAAATGTGTATATTCTTCTCTTGTCAACACACCTCTTTTCCCTTTTAGTTCATCAACTTCACTCACAAAAAGATACCCTGATTCACTACCCAGAAATTTGGCATAATCTAAAAACCACGAATTTGCAATCGCTGGTCGGTTTGTCACAATCAGTACTTTTTCTGCACCGGTTTTCTGCACAAAATCATAGACCGATAATGTCTTTCCAAATCTCGGCTTGGCATTCCAAAGGAACTCGCCATCTTTATGCGCTGCCTGATAATCAACCGTCATTGCAACCGCACGCTGCTGCTCCTCACGCAATTTGTACGGAATAACTGTATCTGTCGTTTTTATGATGCCATGATCTTCCCTGAAATCACGAAACATTTGCTTTGATGTGGTGCCATCCACATGGAACCATTCATTATTTTTTCCATTTTCCTGCTCTATACCGGATTTTCGCAAATAAGCATGAAAGTCCTTATCTATGAATGTCTCCCCTGAACCATCATCAAAAGTGGCATTTCCTTTCCATTCAAGATGCCACTTAACATCAGCAGTATGTGTCTGTTGATTGATACGGGTTTCTACATCCTGCTCTGTATATCCTATCTTCGTCCAGCCGTTATGGCGAACCACTTCCGGAGTGGAATAGCCATAAAGCATCGGAACTACCTGCTTAGTTGTCTGAATGTTAGGTTTATTCATGCTATTCCATCTCCTTTACATTATTTTCTATAAATGCGATTTCTTCCTCGGAAAGCCTATATTTTTTATAAAGTTGTTTGTCTATATTTGCTATGGATACGGACCAGTCAATGTCGGATTTATCAGTAAAATCTTGAAGTGGAATATACTTCCATACCATTTTCTTATTATCCTGCGTTACTTTTAAAACTCCCAACATTGCTCTAGCAAATTTGCCACATAAATATTTATTTAATGCTACAACCTCATTTTCAGTTTTAAATTTTCCTATACTAATAAAAGTTTGCGTATGTCCCACTTTAGGAAAACCTATTATTGCACTGCTCATAGGCTCCCCGAACTTTCCACTTCCATTTGCCTTTGGAAAAAACAATTTATACGCATCCAAATTCTCATGTTTTACTATGTAATCTTTTAATATCCACATATTTATGCGAGACTTTTCTTTACGTCCACTAATTTCCACATATTCCTTTCCATCCGTTGGTTTATCCTCAAAAAATACGATCTGCGATAACTTATCAAAAATATTAGATGTTAAGTCTCTTTCATGTCCCTTACTAATCAACGGAACTTTTTTTCCATTAACATTCATTGTTTTTTCCAATATTTCTGGATGTTCTTCATACATAAGATTTGTAAACTTGTAGCTCTCTGGTGAATAGACTATATCCGAAATGGCCCGCTCCATTTTTTCTCTCACTTTAACAAGTATATTATTTAATACCGGATATTGAGTAAATGTATCTATCGCACCAAATATTTTACTCTTATCCCGGTATGTAACAGCAACACCACCCTTAATATCTGTGTTTGAAAAAACTTTACTGCTATCTTGCTCATAATATTCCACCTTCAAGTGCTCGTCTTCCAACATTTTTTCATTCCATACTTTTGGTGTTTTTCCTGCATCAAATAAAAATCTTGCTGGTGTAATCAATTCCACCTTTTCAGCAATTTCATATGCTGCATCCATAAAACAATTATATATTGGATTATCAGATGTTCCTTCTTGTGTTTCCTGATATGGTGGATTTCCAATTACATAATCAAATTTCATCTCATCTACCTTCCTTCATGCTTTTGTACGTCAGCGACTTATCGCTGCGCCAGTCATAGATCCGGCAGTACACTTCTTCCGGGTCTTCTATATCCTGCTTTCTCGGCTCATCTGCTACCACAAAGTCAAATAGACTAAATTGATGATATTCCTCTTTGGGCTTTCCAAAGGGAATCGTCCCGGATATTCCATCCATCTGCCACAGGTTCCAGACAATAACATTCACAATCTTTCGCAGTTCTACATCTGTTGGAACTCTCCCCCACCTGTCCTGCATATAGTCCACAAAAGTTATGAGCAAATTGATTCTTGCAATCAGAAGGCTGTCTCCTTGAAATTCATAACCATACACACTCTGATATGCTCGAAGCACCCATTTGAACCATTCAGTTGCACTGTCTGTATTTTCATTTACCACACGCAGTTTTCTGTCTAAAATTCCTATCCGCTGCCTAATCTCAAGCAGTTCTCCGGTAGCTGCATCATAGCGTGATACAATGTAGGGAGCTTCACCGCAGGTAATCTCAAGCCTTTTGGAATCGACATATTTTTTCCATCCATCCGCTGTGTCAAACTCCACTTTTTCTGTGTTTACCAGCCAACCCTGCTCACATTCAACATTAAAAACATCTTTTCTTCCAAACCACTCCTCATCGCAATGGTTATTCATTTTGTTGCATATCCACGATGGCGTAAACACCTCTGCTTTGGCTCTGGTACGTTCCTGCTGTTGTTCCTTATTCTTTAGCACCCTCGGCTGTATCTCATATTGCGTAAATCCCTTTAAGATTTCTTCTGTCATCTGCTCAGTTTCCTTGATTGGAGTACCTTTGGAACTATATACCGATGTCGCAAATATAATATTTTTCTTTGTTGTCTTATCCTTCAGCAATGCTTTAAGATTTTCACTGACCGGATAAGTATTCAGATCAATTAACTTATCCATTTTTATCCTCATTTCTAAAGCCGGCTATCCTTGATAGCCAGCTTGGAAAAAATGTATAC
>QWCK01006279.1_pt1 | contig 10105 bp, 12 predicted proteins | sample 1972571 | NCBI WGS metagenome assembly QWCK01 (sample SAMN09866710, study PRJNA288562) | Human gut metagenome isolate term2_stool, whole genome shotgun sequencing... | isolation source: gut | host: Homo sapiens | place: USA: California | reverse complement strand
GCGGCCGAAAGACTTTTTCAGAAAACCCCGGCGAGATTACTACTTCGCCTTGCGCCTGCGGCACCATTACCCGGAACTCGCCCACGCCATGTTCCGGCGGGCCGACCTTTATAACGCCCAGCTGCGCCACATCCTAAAGAACGAAGGAAAAAATTGCCTCGTCATCGCCCCGGAATCCACCCTCCACATGAAGACATTGAAATTGGACCGGGAAAAAATGAACATCCTTTACGAGGAAGGCTACGAAAAGGGCGCCCGGATTTCCGAATGGATTTGATCTTGTAGGCTCCGTCATGCGAGACAAGAGTGATGGCCGATAAAAACAGAAAAGCTTTTTCGTCAGAAGCTCTCTTTTTAATATTCATCAGAATAAAGCAGTCGACTTCGTGTCGCTATTAAGGGCTGCTTTTCTTAGAGTCGCCAACACGCTCATCCCATGGCTTATCGCAATGATTGCAACCCTGTTTAAAAAACGATGAGAAAAGATCGATCGAAGCCACCGTTAAGCTACATGAGTCCGAAAAATACTTCGTCAGATTACGGCGAAGTATTTTTCTTGCAACCCAATACGCATCTCTTCATCTCTGTCCCAATTTTTTAGATTCTTTCATCCGCTTTATGCAAAGGAAAGGTTGAACATGGTATTATAAGTATGAAAAGTATGACGTGTTGCACAAACGGAGAGGACTTCTATGGAAACAAACAATTCTAATCACACTCGCTTGAGCTACGAAGATAAAATCGAAAAGAATAAAGAGGGACTGTATGCCTGGACGGCAAAAGTCGGCAGCAAAGGGCAGATTGTCATTCCCAAAGAGGCGAGAGATCTTTTTCATATTCAAAGTGGTGATACGGTTCTCCTTCTGGGTGATCAAACGCAGGGCATTGCACTGGTAAGCGGAGATCAAATGACCGCCATGCTCCATGCGATTAAGGGGAAAATACTATGACCTTTTTCAAAAGTATTACGATTATTTTAACCGTAATCATCGTCCTGCTCGGTGTCTTTGCTTATCGCACACTCCGCTTTGACTACGGCAATGATCGATTCATGAAAAAGAAAGGTGAACGATTAGGCTTTGAGGAAAAGGTATATAAGACGTCGGATGGCTGTGAAATTTCTTACATTGAAGGGCCAGACAACGGGGAACCTCTCTTGCTGATTCACGGTCAAATGGTCTCGAAAGAAGATTACGCCGACGTTCTTCCCGAATTGTCCAAGTACTCTCACATCTACGCAGTGGACTGTTACGGGCACGGCAAGTCGTCGAAGGTACCGGCAAAGTATAATATTACTTCAATTCGCGACGACCTTATTTCCTTCATGCACCAAGTCATTCGGAAAAAAACTTTTCTGACGGGACATTCCTCCGGCGCTTTAATTAGCGCGGCTATAGCGGCAAAGGATAAGGAACAGGTGAATGGACTTCTTCTCGAAGACGGCCCCTTCTTCTCTACGGAACCGGGGCGAGCGGAAAAAACTTTCTCCTATCTCGAATTTAAAATGATTCACGATTTTCTTTCCCGGAGTACGGAGAAAAACTACACGTCGTATTACCTTGACCACACCTATATGAAAGAATTCTTCAACAAGGATGGAAAAGATCATTGGGGCTCCCTCGTAAAAAAACCTTTTACAAAGCGTATGAAGAGTAACGCGGCTAAGATGCCCATCGTCTGGTATTATCCGCCTGAAATCGGCTTGAACGGATTGGTCTTTATGACGAGAAATATGCAAGACGGGACGGGGGATTACGATTTGCGCTTCGGCAACGCGTTTTACGATTTTTCCTGGTTTAAAGACTTCAATCAAAAAGAAGCGCTCAAGCAAATTACATGCCCTACGATTATTCTCCACGTCGCTCCTCCCAAAGAGACCGCGCCAAGCTATTACGACAATAACGGCATCCTCCTTTCCGCTATGGACGAAAAAGATGCCGATGAAGTCCACGCTCTAATTAAGAATAGTGTATTGAAATCCGGATATTCATCGAGTCACAATATTCATGCGGACTTGCCTAAGCAGTTTATTGAAGCCATGACGGACATGAGGCGAATGAATATGCAGAAAAGTTAATCGCAGCATTCAGTTTTCTTCATTATCTTGCATCTCTTTCCCGAACCTTTTTCATAACGAATCAACCCCCGGCGCGCAACCAGGGGTTTTCTAATGCAAAAGGCTTCAAAACAAAAAGTCTAATTATTCGGGATCCAAAGGCGATTCCAATTCTTCATTTTCGAAGAAGTTCGTGCCGTCTTCCACATTGCCTTGGAAAGCGCCGAAGGTGGAGATGTAGTTTTCTCCGTCGATCGTGTAATGGACTTCCACCTGCAGGTATTCCAGAAAGTCTTTTTCGTATTGGCGGCCGTAGCGCTTGGTGGTGTAGCTGTAGCCCAGATCCCCTTCATCTTTCAGTACGTCGGTAATGATTCTCGTCTTTTGAGGATCGTCCCAGTGGGAGGCGTGGGCGATAATTTTAATCGCCGCCTTTTCGGGCTTCACGGGCTTTTCGTCTTTTTCGAATTGAAAAAAGATTTTCGGGTCTTTATTTAATTTGATGCAAGGAATGTCGCCTTCGATCTTTCCGTCGATGGTATCCCGAACCTTGGCCAGCTGATTTTCATTTAGGGCAAGATAGTCTTTTTCTTTAAAGGTCCTGATAATGGGCTTGCGCTCGTCCCACGCCACGACGGCATCCATGCGCATGCCGTCCACCGTTTCATTGCGGCGAAAGTCCGGCGTCGGCGACAAGACATAAGACAAAAAGGCCGCAAAAGTCACCCCCGCCGCAAAAAGAATCCCCAGGGCGATCAAAACTTTCTTTCTCATAGCGCACCTCCTTTTGCTTTATAATACCCTTTTTTCGCCGCAATAAAAAACCGACCCGAGGCCGGCGTTTTAGAGATTGATTAAATGGCTCGCAACTTCAAAGTAGATCAATAGGGCGAAGGTGTCCACCAATGTGGTAATGATGGGCCCCGCCATCACCGTCGGGTCCACGTGCACCTTATCGGCAATGAGGGGCAACATGCCGCCGACAATTTTCGATAAGGTCACTGTCAAAAGAAGAGTCGCTGAAACCGTCAGACTGATGGCCAGACCGTGTTCGCCCAAAAGAGTCATGCGAATAAAATTGATCACGACCAAAGTCGTACCCGTAATTAATCCTACCTTCAGCTCTTTGCCCATGACAGCAAAAACATTTTTGAAGTGGACTTTCCCCGTGTACAGGGCGCGAATCACCGTGGTGGAGGATTGGCTTCCTGCATTTCCGCCGGAGTCCATGAGCATGGGGATGTAGGCGGCGAGAGCGACGCTGGAGGCCAGCAGGGACTCATAGCGCTGAATGATAAAGCCCGTCATGGTGGCCGTAATCAGGCAAATAACGAGCCAAGTGGTTCGATCCTTGGCGATGGCGAAGCTGGAGCGTTCCAGATAGTCTTCGTCGGAGGTGTCCTGTACCCCGTGGATATTGGACAAGTCTTCTTCGTACTCTTCGTGCATAATGTCGATGGCATCTTCCAAGGGCACGGTACCGATGAGGCGCCCTTCGGAGTCGGTGACGGGGATTTCGGAAAGGTCGTAGCGATAGGCGAGCTTTGCGACGATTTCCTGGTCGTCCAATGCCTCCACGGTGCGGGGCAAGGGATTGAGCAGATCTTCCACGGACTCATCTTTGTAGCGCATGACATCGGCCAGGTAGACGTAGCCCAAGAGGACCAGGGAGTCGTCGGTGATCCAGATCTGCTCCAGCTTGTCCCCGTCCAGAGGCGATCGCAGCACGCGCTCCAAAATGTATTCCGTGCCGGAGGAGGCTTTGATGGAGAGAAACTCCACGGTCATGATGGCGCCGACGCTGTCTTCCGGATAGCCCAAGAGTTTATTGACGATGACGCGGCGCTCCCCGGTGACGAATTCGTCCATGAGGCGGCGCACCATATTGGCGGGCAGCTCTTGCAAGGTGTCCACCAGCTCGTCTTCGTCGAGTTCTTTAATCAGGGAGCGTATGGCGTCGTCGGTGTAGCTGTCGATGAGCTCGCGCTTGGTGTCGGCGTCCAATTCGGCAAAGGTATCCGCCGCCTTGTCCTTTTCCAAAAGCTTCAGCCACAGGGCCACGGACACCGGGTCCATGTCCCGCAGGCGATCCGCCAAGTCCACCGGGTCCATTTGATTGATTTCGATTTTTAAGGATTTAATCGCATCCACGTCGTAATTTCGCGTCACGCCATCCCCCCTCTTTTCAAGAAAAAAGGATTGAGCCATCTCAATCCTTTTGAATACTGTCTGTCTGTTAAATCTATTATGAGTATAACACAGAACGAATGCTTTCCATAATCTCATCAATAAAAAGCGGACCGAGCGAATCGATCCGCAAAAATAAAAACGACCGAGGCGCTTTTGCGCTTCGGCCGCTTGTGCATGGTCGAGATGACAGGATTTGAACCTGCGACCCCATGTCCCCCAGACATGTACGCTACCAAACTGCGCCACATCTCGATGCAACAAAGATATTATAACAACTTTACTCCGTCTTTGCAAGTGGCCTTGTCTATATTTTTATTTTTTCGTCGAAGCTCTTCTATCATGCACTCTTATCGTGTACAATAGGAACGATGAACGGAGGAAAGTTTATGAGTTTAAGAGTAGACGGAAAGGCCATCTTAGAATTGTTGGCCGAAAACAAATCGGAGTCGGCGCAGTTGTATCGCCGCTTTGCCGCCGATAATGCTCTCGGCGATCCTTTTTTTGAAACCATGGCTAAGGACTGCGATGCGATGCACGACGTCTTTTTAGCCTTGGCGAAGCAGGCCCAGACCGACGGCGGCTGGGTGGTGGAAGAAAGCGACCACCACTATTTCAGCCTGCGTCTGGAGCGCACCTTTTTGTCGGATCCCGCCAAGTTTCGGGAGAAGGCGGATAAGGTGCAAAGCCGGATGGATGTGTTGGAGCTGGCGGAGCGCGTGGAGTGCAACACTTTGGAGATTCTGCGGGAACTGGATGACATCGTCCCCCGCTTTGCCCCGAAGGAGTTAAAGGCCATAGAGGATGAGACCAAGGTTCATTTAAAAAAGATTACGGAAGGCATCCGCAGTCTGTCGTAATATCGGGCGTTGCCCCAAAGCAAAAGCGAAGGATTTTTCCTTCGCTTTTTTACGTGCGGTCCCTAAGCTCGCGATAGGCTTTAAAGCTTTTCACATCGTCGAAGTTCAAAAAGGGATTCACGGCTTTTTCTTTTTTTATGGTGGTGGGCAAGGTGACCTTCCCCGCTTCCCGCAGCTTCCGCACGCGAGCCAGTTCTTCTTTCACTGCCTCGGAGGGATAGGCCTTCACCGTTTGCTCCAAATTGGACAGGGAGTATTCGTGAGCGGGATAGACGATGGTGTCCTCGTCCAGTTTTTTTATTTCCTCGAGGGTGTGAAACATGGCGTCGTAGTCGCCGCTGAAGACGCGGCCGCAGCTAGAAAGAAAGAGTGTGTCGCCGATAAAGAGATGCTCTTTCATTTGATAGGCCACGTGTCCCGCCGTGTGACCCGGCGTGGCCATGACTTTCACTTCTTCGCCGAGAAGGGAGAGCACCTCGCCGCCTTTTACGATTTCCGTGGCAACGCCCGTTTCCTTGGGACCGTAGACCCGAGCCGGGTGTGCGGCAACGAGCTTTCTCACGCCGCCGATGTGGTCTTGATGCTTGTGGGTCAAAAGCACCGCTTCAAGTTCGTAGCCTTTGCTTTTTATAACTTGCAGGAGCAGATCCGCTTCCGAGGGATCCACGACGACGATGCGATTGTTTTTTTCTATGATCCAAATGTAATTGTCCGACAGTGCCGGCAGGGGCATAATATTCATTTTATTCACCTCTTTGGATTCATACCCTTCGCCGGCTTTTCTCCACAATAAAAAACGCCGCCGAAGCGACGTTTTTGTTTTTACAGCATTTCGATGAATGCGGTTAAGCGGGTGTTCAATTGGCCGACGTCTGCTTGAGAGTAGTCGGTTTCTACAGCGAGGTACGGGATATTCTTTTCTTCGTTGCAGAATTTTTGAATCGAAGAGGATTCGATATTGTAGGTGTGGCATGCGGTTAAGACGATTTCGACCACGCCGTCTGCTTTGTATTTGTCGATGAGGTAGCTCAGCAGTTCGTAGCGGTTCGGGTTCGGCGTCATCACGGAGCAACCGATGTTGATATAGCGTTCGGCAAGTGCATCGAGCAGTTCGTCGATGGTTTCGCCGCTTTCGTCGACGAAGTATTGGGATTGTTTTTCGCCGATGCAGTTTTCGAAGCTGACGACGACGGCGCCGTTGTCTTCCAATGCCTTAATTACTTTTTGCGGAGCGCCGCCGGAAGGGCAACCGGTAATTAAGATTCTCGGTTTCTTTTCACGTTTCGACGGATCGTATTCGCTCATAATCTTTTCTTTCAGATTGCCTAATTCTTCGGGAATGGCTTCTTTGTTGAAGTTATAGAAGTTGGAGTTTAATACGGTGTGAATGTCGAAGCCGTTGACGGGAGTCGGTTCGTTTTCCATGACTTCGCAAAGCTCTTGTCTTGCGCGACGAATGTCGTTGGTCATGACGATGGCTTTTTTCAAATCTTCGTAGGTGAGTTTTCTGTCGAAGCGTTTTTCAAGGAAGTCGACGACTTTGTAAACTTCTTTTTTCCACAGTTCGCGTGCGTCGGCGGATTGGGAGTTGGGAAGTTCCATGATATAGACGTCTTTGAATTCGCTCATCATTTCGTACATTTTTTTCTTGCCGTCGCAAGTGGTTTCGCCGATGACCACGTCGGAGAAGTGGAAGAAGGGGCATTTGTCGGTTTTACCGAAGCCATAGCTGGATTTGATTAAGGGGCAGAGATTCTTCGGAAGGTCTTTTTCCGCTTCGGCAATGGTTTCGTCGCTGGTGGAGCAGAGGCCCACGGTGGCAAGGCCCATGGCGTTGGCCAGCTCTTGGGGGAAGTAAGTACAATAGGTTCCTACGACGGGGATATCTTGATCTTTGATCTTTTTCACGTTCATGAAGCCGGTTTTTCTTGCGTCGGCAAATTCGTCAAAAATTTCCGGTAAGTCCTTAATAATTTCTTTCATGTTTTCCTCCTATATTCGCGATGACTTAGTTTCTGACTTTCTTTTCCTTAGCCAACATGGCCGCGCCGATGGCGCCGGCAAATTGGCCCTTTTCGCTTCCGATGACTTGGCGGTCCAGCTTGTTCGACAGTATCTCTGCGAAATAAGGGACTTGGCTTAAACCGCCGGTCAAGATGACTTTTTCGGGAAAATCCATGCGCCCGGTCAGGGCCACGACTTTGTTGGCGACCGAGTCGACGACACCTGCGGCGATGTCTTCGCGATCCCGGCCTTCACCGATGTAGCTGATGATTTCCGATTCGGCAAAGACGGTGCAAAGGGAGCTGATGGCGATCTCTTCCCCTTCTTTCGCCAAATCGAAAAGTTCGTTGATGTCCACGGCTAAACGGTTCGCCATGACTTCCAAAAATTTGCCCGTACCGGCGGAGCATTTGTCATTCATTAAGAAGTCTTTGACCATGCCGTTTTCCACGAGGATCACTTTCGTGTCCTGACCGCCGACGTCGATCACGCCTACATCCCCGCCGGCGAGCTCTCTGGCACCCCGGCCGTGGCAGGTAATTTCGGTGATGACGAAATCGGCGAAGTCGACGGAGATGCGCCCGTAGCCTGTGGCCACGACACGCACGTCGTCGCTTCTGACGTCGATCCCTTGGCGCATGAGGTGATTTTCAATGCCCCGCGCCGTTTCCACCGAACTCCAACCTGTGGGCTGAACGAAGCGGATGTCTTTGTCGCCAAAGCCCCACACTTTCGCGGCCGTCGATCCGATGTCGATTCCGATAAATTCCAAGGCATTACTCCTTCCAGTGTAAAATCTTGGCAAAATCCAATTGCTTCTCTTCGATTAAGGCAGTGAGAGCAGCCTCTTGCTCCAAGGCGTGCTTCCATGCATAACCGCAACCGGCGGAGAGGGCATCGGGCAGGGGGATCAATTTCCCGTCCAGGCCCGCCGCCTCCACGGCCTCTTCCATGGCCATGGCGTCGGTTACGTTTTCAAAGGTGACGATAAGCGTCTCACGCATCGACAGACTCCTTTCTGATTTCCTCCAACGCACGAAGGGCCGCATCCACTTCTTCTTCCGTGGTGAAGTAGGAAAAAGAAAAGCGAACCGCACCCGTGTCCCTGGTGCCCATGGCCTCGTGGATCAAGGGGGCACAGTGAGCGCCGGTGCGAACCACGATGCCGTAGCGAGATTCCAGCATCTCCCCGACCACGGAGGAAGGCATGCCCTGAATGTTCAGGCTGACGACGGCGGTCTTCTTTTGGGGATCTTTGGAGCCATAGACGGTAATGTTGTCCATGGCGGAAAGACCTTCCAAGAAGCGGATCAGCAAGGCCTCTTCGTGGGCATGAATCTTGTCGATTCCCACGCCTTTTAAAAAGGTCAGCGCGCCGTGGAGCCCGGCGATGCCGTGGCCGTTTTGCGTGCCCGCTTCCAAACGGGTGGGCATGGCTTCGGGGTGATGCTTGTTGTAGGAATCGATTCCGCTTCCGCCAACTTTAAAGGGTTTCACGTCCACGCCTTCTCTGACGTAAATGCCGCCGGTCCCTTGGGGCCCTAAAAGGGATTTGTGTCCCGTAAAGGCCAGAATGTCGATCCGGCACTTTTCCACGTCGACGGGAACGACTCCCGCCGTTTGGCTGGCATCCACAATAAAGAGGAGGCCGTGGGCGCGGCAAAAGGCACCGATCTTCTCGATGTCCAGGACATTGCCCGTCACATTGGAGGCGTGGTTGGCAATCACCGCCTTGGTGTTGGGCTTCAGGAGCCCTTCAAGGCCCGAGAGGTCCACTTCTTCCTCATGGGTCACGGGCAAAAAGTCCAGCTCGCAACCGATGCGGTACAGGGGCCTTAAAACGGAATTGTGTTCCGTCACCGTGGTGATCACGTGATCGCCCTTTTCGATGGTGCCGTTGATGGCCGCATTCAACGCCTCTGTGGCATTGAGGGCAAAAGCAATATGCTTGGCCCCCTCACCGTGAAAAAGATCCGAAAGCATTACGCGGGTTCTGTACTCCACGCGGGCCGCCTCAAGGGCGCTTTGTCCCGTGCCTCGACCGGCGTTACCGAGAGAGTTCAGAGCGCTTAAAATGCCCTCTTCCACTTCCTTCGGCTTCTTCATGGACGTGGCCGCATTATCTAAATAGATCATAGATACCTCCTTTCGAATCTATGTCTAATATAGCAAATTTCACGTAAGTATTGCGTGAAAAAATTGCTTATTTCAAAATTCTATAGACGCCGTTATCGTATCATCTTCTTCTATTGTTGGATAGACTTGAAAGCTCTTTCGCTTTTCCACCTCCGCGTTTTTTCCGCGGACGCCCGTGCCCTTTCTCGACTTTTTTGCAAGAAAAAAAGACGTCCTTGCGGAGAACGCCTTTTTTTATTCCCTATTTTATTCCGGTTGTGCAGCGCCGGTGGGGCATACAGCGGAGCAGGATCCGCAGTCGATGCAAGCACTTGCGTCGATGGAATAGATGTCGCCTTCGGAAATGCAGTCAACGGGACATTCGGGTTTGCAAGCGCCACAAGCGATGCAGTCGTCAGAAATTTTATGTGCCATAATGATACCTCCATGAATTTATTTAGGTATGTGCAGCGTGCTTTACCTAAACACTCTATGTTTACTTTCTGGAATCATTATATCATTACCGCCATGTATTTCAAGGTCTAATTGAAAATAATACAATCTTTTCCGCCGATTTTTCACATATCATAGTAAATCACTTTGAATTTTGCAGTGGAGCTCCATAAAAAAAGGATGCCGAAGCATCCTCTTTATCAATTACTATTGGTGATGGTGGTCGTGATCACAGCTCGCCGTACCGCAGTGGGAGCAACCGCAACAGCTGCCCTCTTCGCGGGACTTGCGCATGGATCTAACGGCGCCGAAGACGGCTAAGCCGACGACGGCCAGTACAATAATGGTTCCCATAGTATCTCCTTAATTTAATTGTTCGCGACCGATGGGTACGTCCTTGACTCGGGGTTTTCTCACAATGGCCCAAATA
>QWCK01006278.1_pt1 | contig 10114 bp, 8 predicted proteins | sample 1972571 | NCBI WGS metagenome assembly QWCK01 (sample SAMN09866710, study PRJNA288562) | Human gut metagenome isolate term2_stool, whole genome shotgun sequencing... | isolation source: gut | host: Homo sapiens | place: USA: California | reverse complement strand
GTGATAACGGGGGGCAATACGATCAATCTAGAAGAGCAAGCGAGCAGAGAGGAGCTATGAGACTACAGATGATATGGACGACCCTAGGCATCGTACTGCTGATACTGCTGCAGGTGGAGGTCTTTAACTACATACAGCTCTTTCGCTATGCGACCCCCTCGGTCTATCTCTTTGCGCTGCTACTCTTTAGCGTAGACACTCCGAGAGAGTGGCTCACGCTCATCGGAGCGCTCGTCGGTCTCTCCGTCGACCTCCTCAGTGGCACCCCTGGACTGCACATGGCCGCCTTGACACTCGTCGGCTTCCTGCGCAACTACCTCCTAGCACCCGTCGTAGACATTGAGAGCAACCTACGCCGCGCTCCCTCCATGCGCATACATGGCTGGGGCATCTGGCTTGTCATCCTTGAGATGGTAGCGATACATCAGTTTGTCCTCTTCACGCTAGACTCTCTAGGCGGCTTCGACTGGGAGTACTACGCTCTGCGGCTGGGTAGCAGCTTGCTCCTGACCTATCTCATCATGATGATCCTGCAGATGCTCTTCCTAGAGCACCTACCACGGCATCAGAGCTAGCGGATCAACTATGGAGCGCCCACGTCATCGACTACGCATCGCTGTCCTCCCGCTGATCGCCATAGGCATCGTCGTGCTATACGTCATACGCCTCGGCTACCTGCAGCTCGTCAGCTCTGAGTACAAGGAGCGCGCTATGCGCAATGCCCTTTACGAAGAGGTCATCTTCCCCGATCGAGGCGTCATCTATGATCGCAAGGGGACACTCCTCGTCTACAACGAGCCTGCCTACGACCTCCTCGTCACCACCAAAGAGCTCGCCGACACCCTTGATACACCTCTGCTGGCCAACCTCCTGCACACCTCCGAGACAGAACTACAGGAGCGCATGGCTGCACTGCGAGACCGCTCCATCAATCCCGGTTACTCGCCCTTTACACCGCAGCTCTTCTGGTCACAGCTCACCAGTGAGGAGGCGGGATTCATACAGGAGCAGCTCTTCCGTCTACCAGGCTTCACACTCCGCCCCCGAGCTGTGCGTCGCTCCGACCAGCCCAATGCCGCTCTGCTACTCGGTTACCTAGGCGAGTCCAGCCCCGAGGAACTCAAAGCCGACAGCACCCTCGCACTCGGTCAGTACGTCGGCAAGAGCGGCGTGGAGCGAACCTACGACAAAACCTTGCGGGGGCACAACGGAGTCAACCTCCTGCTCCGAGATGCTCGTGGTAGGATCCAAGGAAGCTACAACGACGGAGCCGACGACATAGAGGCGATCCCAGGCGAAGACCTAACCCTCAGCATCGATATAGGGTTGCAGAGCCTAGGCGAAAAGCTCCTGCAGGGCAAGCGGGGTGCCATCGTCATGATCGAACCCAAGAGTGGCGAAGTGCTCTGTCTTGTCTCATCGCCCTCTTACGACGTGCGACTGCTGCAAGGCAAGAGCCTAGGCAAGGCGCATCAGCAGCTCGTACTACAGGAGGGCAAGCCACTCTTCAACCGTGCCATCATGGGGACCTATCCCCCAGGCTCTACCTTCAAGCCCGCCATGGGGGCCTTGATGCTTCAGGAGCATCTCGTCACCACCTCCACGCTCCTCTCCTGCGCTCGGGGCTATCCTCGTATGCGTGGACGACCCGCCTGCCACGGACACGCCTCTCCGCTCAATCTGCGTAGTGCCCTGACCACCTCCTGCAACGCTTACTTCTGCTGGGGGCTACACTTCCTCCTAGACGACCGCAAGCGCTACCCCAGCGTGCAGGATGCACTCAATAAGTGGCGAGACTATATGGTAGACTTTGGCTTCGGATACAAGCTCGGCATTGACCTAGCAGGCGAAAACCGTGGCTTCATACCCAACAGCTCCGTCTACGACCGCGTATATAGTCGCTGGAACTCCTCCACCATCATCTCCCTCTCCATCGGTCAGGGCGAGGTGCTCCTCACGCCGCTACAGATGGCCAACCTCGCTGCCATCATCGCCAATAGAGGATACTACTACAAGCCCCACGTCGTCCGCAAGATCGAACACACCCCTCTAGACTCCATCTATAGGACGCCCCACCATACGGTCGTGTCGCCAGCCTACTGGGAGGAGATCGCACAGGGGATGCATGGTGCCGTCCTAGCGGGTACCTGTCGTCGGGCAAACTTCGCCCCAGGCGAAATCAACGTATGCGGTAAGACCGGCACCGCCGAAAACCGCTTTGGCAAAGACCACTCCGCCTTCATCGGCTTCGCACCCCTCGAAGACCCTAAAGTAGCCATCAGCGTCTACGTCGAGAACGGAGGCTTCGGAGCCACCTACGGCGTACCCATCGGGCGCGTCATGATGGAGTATTACCTACGCGATGGCGAGCTATCGGGAGCCTCCCAAGCCATTGCAGAGCAGATCAGCCGACAAAAGATCCTCTACACACACGACACCTAAGAATCAACAAGCAGCATGCCATACCTTAGCAAGCAACGACGTAGTAACCTCCTGATGCGCCTCGACTGGCCGCTCATCATCCTCTACCTCCTGATGGTGGCTGGGGGGTGGCTCGCCATCTGTGGAGCTACGTACGACTTCACACCGGGGCATCTCCTAGAGATGGGAGGCCGACCGATGCAGCAGCTGATATGGATCTCCTTAGCTCTGGTACTGGGCGGCGTCGTACTCCTCATCGATGAAGACCTCTTTGAGTCTGGAGCGCCTTACTTATATATCTTCTTCATACTCCTGCTCATCGTGACTGCCATCGTAGCACCTGACATCAAAGGCTCCCGCTCGTGGCTCGTCATAGGACCCGTCAGGGTGCAGCCCGCAGAGTTTGCCAAGCTAGGCACCGCGCTCATGCTCGCCTACTGGCTCAATCGCCCCGAGTTCAAGCTCACCACCCTACGAGGCTATCTAGAGGTCTTTGCGATCATACTCCTACCGATGGCAATCATCATCCTACAGAGCGAGACAGGGTCGGCACTCGTCTTCTGCGCCTTCTTCCTAGCACTCTATCGTGAAGGCCTCTCAGGCGCCTTCCTCCTCCTCGCCTCGCTGGCCGTGATGCTCTTTGTAGTGGCACTCATGCTCGCTGACGTTAGCTGGGGTGCTACTGACGCTAGTCGCCTCCTCATCTGTAGCATTATCTCAGTAGCTACGATCCTCTACCTCAGCAGCATCTTACGGTGGAAGCCCCGTGAGCGACGCATCTTATGGATCGTCAGCATCGTATACTTTGTCGGCATGTATGTCTCTCTGCGCTGGCTGCAGATCGACTACAGCTACGTCGCACTGATACTGATGAGCTGCATCATCCTCTTCTGCTTCGTTCGCGCTTTGCTGCACTACTCCCGCTCCTACCTCTTGGTCGGCTTAGCCAGCTTAGGCTTGCTCGCCTTCTCACTCTCCGTCGAGTACGTCTACAACGACATCCTCGCACCGCACCAGCAGATGCGTATAGCGGTTTCTCTAGGCATCGAGCAGGACCCACGCGGTGCTGGGTACAATGTGGATCAAGCCAAGATCGCCATCGGCTCAGGCGGACTCACGGGCAAAGGGTTCCTCCAAGGCACTCAGACGAAGCTCAAGTATGTTCCCGAGCAAGACACCGACTTCATCTTCTGCACCATCGGTGAGGAGCAAGGTTTTGCGGGCTCCGTTGGTTTGCTCCTCCTCTTCCTCACCATGATACTCCGCATCATGTGGCGAGCGGAGCGGCACCCCTCCACCTTCGGGCGGGTCTATGGTTACTGCCTAGCGTGCGTCTTGATCTTTCACCTTATGGTCAATGTAGGTATGGTGCTAGGATTGGTGCCCGTCATCGGCATCCCGCTCCCCTTCTTCAGCTATGGAGGCTCCTCGCTCTGGGGCTTCTCGCTCATGCTCGCCCTCTTCCTCAAGATCGACGCTTCGGGCAAGCGATAGCCACACCTCCCCCCCCTTTCCAAAAACTTCACCCGCCGAAAGGCCCAGCATACGAATAGCCACGTGGGGAACCTCAAGTTCCACGTGGCTATTTTTTATTCTCCACGTGGACGAGAAACAATTCCTCCGAAGTTTCATTTGATTCCTCCGAAGTTTCATTTCATTCTTCCGAAGTTTTATTTCGTCCCTACGTGGAGAATCTTTATTTACCACGTGGGGATTTGGGAATCCCTCCGTGGGGATCATTTCGTCCCTCCTTTGGGATCGTTTCGTCCCCCCGTGGGGATTTTGAAATCCCTCCCTTGGGATTTTTTCGACCCAACGCAGGTGGGATATTTTTGTCCCATCAGTATGGGACGACCATTCCGAGCTATTCGCCCTATTATAAAGGTTTGCCAAGCCCGCGCAACCCGCTGTAGAAACGCACACCAGTGTCGAGAGTCGGAGGGTGTCCATCTCCGTTAACCCCTCGATGCTGTAACCTGTGACACAACGGACGCAGAATGAGCCGAGGAAGCCTCTTTCATTGCGTGGCACCCTTTTTATTAGTAGCTTTGTAACAACAAACTCAAGACAACTCAACTCTCATGGAGCATTACTATTGTGTCATCATGAGTGGCGGGGTGGGAAGTCGCTTTTGGCCTATCTCACGTCAGTCACGACCCAAGCAATTTCTAGACTTCTTCGGTACGGGGAGTTCACTCCTACAGGATACTTACAAGCGGTTCCTGCGGATCGTTCCTAAGGACCACATCTACATCGTCACCCATGCCGACTATGTAGACCTGACTCTCGAGCAGCTCCCAGAGCTCAAGCGTGACCAGATCCTCACCGAGCCTCTACGACGCAACACAGCTCCATGTATCGCCTACGCATGCTACCATATCCAGCAGCGAGACCCGAAGGCGTCGATCGTAGTAGCGGCTTCGGACCATGTCATTATGAACGAGGACAACTTCGTCCAGACCGTCAGCCAGTCACTCCGCTTTGCATCACTACACCCCTACCTCCTGACGCTAGGCATCAAGCCCACAGCTCCCGAGACGGGATACGGATACATACAGGTGGATTCTAGTGAAAAGCCTCTCGACGGGCAATATCACAAGGTCAAGGTCTTTACCGAAAAGCCCAATCGTGAGATGGCCGAGATATTTGTCTCCTGTGGCGAGTTCCTCTGGAACAGCGGTATGTTCGTCTGGCATGTCAAGACGATCCTAGATGCTTTTGCTAAGTATATGCCCGAGGTGAGCAGACTCTTTACCGAGCGGGCTAGCGACTTCGGCACTGACCGTGAGCGGGAGGCGATCGAGGAGATCTACCCCTACTGCCCCAGTATATCGATCGACTACGGGGTTTTGGAAAAAGCGGACAACGTGCTGGTCACGCCCGCTACCTTTGGCTGGGCTGACCTAGGCACCTGGGGCGCGCTCTATGACCAGAGCTCCAAGGATCAGACGGGCAATGTGACAAATCACGAGAAGACCCGATTCTACGAGTCGATGAATAATATCCTCTACATCGATGACCCAGACCTGCTAGCAGTCGTGCAGGGCGTCGACGACTGTATCATCGCTAAGCATGGCAACGTGCTGCTCATCTGCAAGCGTGAGGCGGAGCAGAGTATCAAGAACTATGTCACCGATGTGGAGATAGAGTCTGGACAGGACTACATCTGATCTGACCAAATAGACGATGCAGGAGACGTGGCTACACCAGATATGGGGCAATAGGCTCTACGAATCGCTCACCTTCGAGCCACACCCCTGCATCCCCGAGGGGGTGACGCCGATCGTCATCGACCCAGGGCGATACAATACCAATGGCGGACCCGACTTTAGCAATCTCAAGCTACGTATAGGCTCCCTGACCTGGGCGGGCAATGGCGAGATACATTGTCATGCGACAGACTGGCTACGCCATGGGCACCAGCTAGACCCGGCCTACAATAATGTACTGCTACATATCGTACTCCAGGACGATGGTCCCATCTCTCTGCAGGCTGGCACGCCGCCTATCACCTGCCGTATGCAGATCAATCCTGACTTGCTGGCTATAGCACAGCAACTCACCGAGGCTCCGCAGATACCTCGCTGTGGGGAGGCTTGTAGCCAGCTACCTGAGGAGGTGCAGGCCGACTGGTTTGCACAACTTACACGCGAACGACTGGACAAGAAGTGCGAGCAGATAGAGGCGGCGATGAGCTTTTTCAAGGGAGATCTAGCAGCGGTGACCCATCTCTTCCTAATGCGCTACCTAGGGGGTAAGGTGAATAATGACGCTTTCGAGCAGATCGCTCGCCAGCTCTCACCGTCGATCCTACTCAAGCACAAAACCTCGCCTCTAGCCCTCGAAGCTCTACTCCTAGGTATGGGCGGACTGCTAGAGAGTGACCCGATATCCCCAGAGGTAGACCAGTATAGGGAGCAACTGGGTGAAGAGTTTACCTTCCTAGCACATAAGTACCACCTGTCTCCCCTACCGCCAGGCACCATCCGTATGCTACGGCTGCGCCCAAGTGCCTTCCCGCATCGTCGGCTGGCCTACCTTGCAGCACTATACTACCGTAGTGACAATCTGCCGGGAGAGCTACTCCGCACATCCTCTCTGGCTCATCTCGAGCAGCTGCTCACCGTCACACCCACCGACTACTGGCAGCGACACTACCACTGGGGGAGCGAGACGGATGCTCAGCTTGGCACCATAGGGCGAGCGACCATCGAGAGCATTGCAATCAATGTGGTCATACCGCTTCAGTACTACCTCACACAGGAGCGTGACCTATTAGGTCTGTCCCTCGCGAGCGACTCGCTGATGAGTGCGCACGACCTTCCCGCGGAGCGCAACAGCGTCGTGCGTCGCTTCGTCCACGAGGGGCTGCGCCCCCGCAGTGCTTACGACTCGCAGGCACTCCTGCAGCTCTACGGGAGCTATTGTGAGCCGCGTCGCTGCTGGCTGTGTCCCGTAGGGCGTACGCTCCTACAGAGCTATGGTGCCATGACCCTACCGCCCTCTGTCGGGGAGGCAACCCACAAATAAGGCACCCCACACCTCTACAAGCGCCCTGTGATATCCGGAGACTGTTGCAAAAGTCAACAGTCTCCTTAGAGCTATCCAAAGGTATTGATCTCGTAAAACAAAAGAAGCACCTCCGTCAGGATGAGCGAAGTCGTCCTAACGGAGGTGCCTTATCTGAATGATACTTATCAGCTCAGTGACAAGTATCGACTGTCAACTATTAGTTGAAGTAAAGCTTCTCAGCCTCAGCCTTGCGACCCATCATATCGAGTGCGATAGCTGTGGGTAGCTTAGCACGACTGTCAGACTGAATGGTAGAGAGTACTCGGTATGCTTCCTTAGCATTCTTGTCGTACTGAAGGAGCGCATTGGCATAGTTGAGCTTAGCAACAGGGTCCTTAGCGTTTTGCTCATAAGCCGTGCGATAGATAGCTACAGGGTTCTCGCCCTTTGCCACCTTCTGATTAGCTAGCGTATAGAGCTCACTGAGGCTTAGCAGCTTAGAATTGGTTGAGTAGATGCGTGCCAGCTCAGAGACCTCAAAGGGACGTACCCGATAGCTCATCGTAAAGGTTGTGCGACGAAGCTTAGGATAGTAGTTGTCGAGAAGGTCGCGATAAACCTTGCCACCATCGAGAGCCTTGATGTCTGCCTCACGCGGTGTGTCTGTATCGTACTTATCGATAATGTCTAGTATCGTCTGACGCTCAGGCATACTGCTAGCATCTACGAGCTTGCGTAGACCATCCCAGTCCTCGCCCTTGCCCTCAGCAACGACCTCGACCTTATTGAAGAGTGCCTTGTGAGCTCCCTTGACATAGTTATAGAGGGTCTTGGTACGACGATCAGAGAGTGCTAGGTTGTAGTCAAAGGGTGCCTCAGGAGATGCATAACCATAGATGTATACGGTGTGTAGCTCAGCGCCCTCGATCTTGGTTGCTTTCTTTACGAACTCATCGAGACGTGCTAGCTCAGCAGCATTGTTCTTGAAGTCCTTGCGAAGGTCGTGCTTGGCGACGACAAACTGAACATTCGCATCAAAGCTCTCGGCGTACTCCTTGAAGGCTGTAGCAGCAGGCTCTATGTAGTTGTACTTATAGTATTCAGGACCAAAGGCTGGGATAGACTGTGGATCGCCTTGTGCTAAGAGTGTACCCTTAGGGCAGTTACCACAGCTATAAGTATCGATCTCTAGCTCCATGTGTCCGTTAGCCATCCAGCTCTCGAAGGGACGCTCGTAGACCATGTGTGGTAGATCCTTGATGCCTCGTGCATAGACAGAACCCTCGGGGCGTGAGTATATCTCCTTAACTAGTGAATCACTGTTGTAGAGGTTGTGCTGACGCTTGATGATCTTGTAGCGAGCATTGCCAGCTACATAGATGTTGGGTAGTCTTAGGGACTTACTTCTGTCTGCAGAGACGTAAACAGGAGTAATGCGTACGAGCTGCTGTGAGCGTACATTGGCATAGGGAGCCGCATCTAGATTGATGCATAGCACATTGCGCTCTATGTCACGTGTGATCGTGCAGTGCTCTGCTGATAAAGCAATCGTCTGAGTCTCCTCCGCCTTGGAGTATTGCTGAGCACATAGTGTCCCTCCGACGGTAAATAGTAGCGTCGAGAGGAGTATGAGTAAGCGGGATATCTTGATATTCATAGTCTTTGTGTCTGTATTATTAGATGTGCTACTGACGATTACTTAAAGAAGAAGACGTACGAGATCGTAGCCTTCGTAGGTCCGACATAGTTGGCTTTGCCCTCATCGACCTTAGTACCACAGCGCTGGCAGGGGTACTTGTCATATAGTATACGAGCATAACCTGCACCGAGAGAGAACTCGAGCGAAGAGCGCGTCGAGAGTACCCACTGGTAGCCTACGCTGAGACCACCTCCGTAGAACCACCCTTCGTAGCGGTGATCCTTCATGACAGACTCTTTGTTTTCCAAGATGAGGGGATAGGGGATGTTGACCCCGCCTACGTTCATCTGACCTACATGTCCATGTAGACCAAGGAACCATCCATTGAAAACATCGCAGAACCAGTAGCGAAGCTCTGGTTGAGCCATCCAGTGTGCCCATTTGGTCTCACTGTAGTTGGGCTTGCCCGCATCCAGGTTGAAGACGAACGAGTTCCAACCGAACTGGGTGTCTAGGGTAAACTTCTTGCCCATAGCGAACTCGAGTGAGAGGTTGGGCGTAAGGAGGGCATCATAAGCGAAGTTGTGCTTGAGAGCAACTTGCTGTGCCGTGGCCGCGAATCCAATGGTGAGAACGAGGCCGATGGTAATCACTATCTTTCGTATCATAGTAGGGTGGTTTAGCTACATTTTTCAACTATTTCTATGGGACAAAGATACGAGTTTTAGCTCAAACAAGCCGAATTGTTAGGGAAAAGAACTTGGCAAAATCGGTATTTCTTTTGACTTTATCGGTATTAATGCTCTTTTCAGACGCGTCAGAGATATAAGAGTTAGCATGAAGAAGGCGACAGCGTACAACCCCGATCATCGGGATAACACACCGTCGCCTTGTACCTTTACTCTCATGGACTAACTGGTCGACTCAAGAATATCTTAGCCGAAGTTGTCGAAGTTGATCTGTTCGGGCGGTACGCCTAGATTGTCCAGCATCGTAATGGCAGCTGCCGACATAGGGCCAGGACCGCACATGTAGTACTCGATATCCTCAGGAGCCTCATGATCCTTGAGGTAGTTGTCATAGATGGCTTGGTGGATGAAGCCCGTCAGACCTGTCCAATTGTCCTCAGGCAGTGGTGCCGAAAGCGCAATGTGGAAGGAGAAGTTCGGGAACTCACGCTCGATGGCGCGGAAGTCCTCCTCATAGAAGATCTCGCTGCGTGAGCGTGCACCATACCAGAAGGAGACCTTGCGGGTCGTATGCTCCGTGAGGAATAGGTGTAAGAGCTGCGCACGTAGCGGAGCCATACCTGCACCTCCACCGATGTAGAGCATCTCAGCGTCAGAGTCCTCATGAATGTGGAAGTCTCCGTAAGGACCGCTCATAGTCACCTTGTCACCAGGCTTGAGGCTGAAGATGTAGGAGGAGGCGATACCAGCGGGCACCTTCTGCCAGGTGTGAGTCACACGATCCATAGGAGGAGTAGCGATACGCACGTTGAGCGTGATGATGTTACCCTCGGCAGGATAGTTTGCCATAGAG
>QWCK01012670.1_pt1 | contig 10118 bp, 5 predicted proteins | sample 1972571 | NCBI WGS metagenome assembly QWCK01 (sample SAMN09866710, study PRJNA288562) | Human gut metagenome isolate term2_stool, whole genome shotgun sequencing... | isolation source: gut | host: Homo sapiens | place: USA: California | reverse complement strand
GGAAATGAAACCGATGATAGCCGGAATACTGACTTCTCCTGTTGTAATCACCAAAGCAAATACACCACCGATCAGTGCCAGCGGAAGATTCAGCAAGATAACCCCGGATTCTTTCACACTGCGGAACTCATTGTACAGCAACAGGAAGATAACCACGATACTGATAAATGAAGTCAACGCTAATGTCCGGCTGGCAGCCTGCTCGCTTTCAAACTGTCCACCATACTCGATATGATAACCTTCGGGTAATTGTACCGATGTGTCGATACGTTTCTGAATATCATTCACAACACTGCGCAAGTCACGATCGGCCACATTGGCGGAAATGACAATTTTACGTTTCACATTCTCGCGGTTGATCGTATTCGGACCCATGGCCGATACCACTTCCGCTACATAGCTCAAAGGAACTTTGCGGCCGTCGTTCGTGTCTACCATCAGGTTACGGATTTTCTCTATTTCATCCCGGGCATCATCCTTCACTTTTACGATCAGGTCAAAACTCTTGCCCTGTTCATACACTTGTGAGATCACTTTTCCAGCCAAAGCTACATTCACATATTCCGAAAATTCCGGCAGGGTAATACCGAACTTAGCCAGCATTTCCCGTTTAGGCTGTATTTTCAGCTGCGGACGTTCAATCTGTTGTTCCACGTTCAGGTCGGCAACACCGGGAATGTCACTGATCGCTCCTTTGATTTGATTACCGAGTGAAAACATTTTATTCAGGTCATCACCGAATAATTTGATAGCAATATTCGCTTTCGTACCCGATAGCATTGCGTCGATACGGTGGCTGATCGGTTGTCCGATTTCTATGTTTGCTCCGGTGATCGTACCTAATTTTTCACGTACATCAGCTACCAGTTCACTGCGCGAGCGGTCTTTCAATTCGAACGGAGCTTCTATTTCAGAAACATTGACTCCTAACGCATGTTCATCCAATTCGGCACGTCCCGTTTTCCGGGCTACCGTTTGTATTTCGGGAATTGTCATCAATAACTCTTCGGCACGATGTCCCATTTTGTTGCTTTCTTCCAGCGAAATACCTGGCAGAGAACTGATATTGATAGTAAACGATCCTTCATTGAACGAAGGAAGGAAGCTGCGTCCAAGTGTGAAAAACACTCCGAGGGCAACTACAAAAAGTCCGATTGTACTTCCGAGAGTCACACGTTTATGTGCCAGTACCCAAGTCAGTGCTTTTTCATAAATCCCTTTCATCCAGCGGGCAACAGGAGCTTCTTTCAGTTCCTTGTTCGTCTTATTGCTTCCTAATAGATAAGAGCAGAGTACCGGAGTTAGTGTCAGGGCAACTATCGTAGACGCAAACAGGGCCACGATAAAAGCAACACCTAGTGGAACCAACATTCTGCCTTCCATGCCGCTCAAGAAAAATAACGGAACAAAGCTGACTACGATAATCAACGTTGAATTAAGGATAGGCATGCGCACCTCTTTCGACGCATTGAATACCACTTCGAGCGTACTTAGTCTTTCTGCTTCCACTTTCAGGCGGTTCTCCCGCAGTCGTTTATATACGTTTTCCACATCGACAATGGCGTCGTCTACCAATGAGCCGATAGCTATCGCCATACCTCCAAGACTCATGGTGTTGATTGTCAGCCCCATGTAGTGTAAAGTCAGGATCGAAACGAGCAGGGAAAGAGGCAGTGTCACCAATGAGATCAGCGTAGTACGTACATTTGCCAGGAACAGGAAAAGCACGATGACAACGAAAATACCTCCTTCAAAGAGTGATTTCTTCACATTGCCGATGGAGCTTTCGATAAAGCGGCTTTGACGGAATATGTCCGTTGAAACTTTTACGTCCGGCGGCAGATTTTTCTGGAGGTCTTTCAGAGATGCTTCCAGTTTGTCCGTCAGTTCCAGTGTGCTGGTAGCCGGTTGCTTGGTAACAGTCATCAGGACGGCAGATTTGCCGCGTTCTGAAGCAGTACCCAGTTTCGGAGCCTTCGGGCCGATGGTTACGTTTGCAATATCTTCCAGCGTGACAGGGAAGTTATTCACTGTCTTTACTACCGCTTTGCCAAGTTGCTCTGTTTTCGAAGTGGAGAGTACACCACGTACAATATATTCATTTCCGAATTCATAGAGCACACCTCCATTGGCATTTAGGTTCATATCCTGTGTTACAGCCATCACTTCTCCCATCGAGATGCCGTAATGACGCATCCGTTCGGGATCTAGCTGAATCTGATATTCTTTGATATCTCCTCCGAGCACAGCCACTTGTGCCACTCCTCCGGTAGACAGCAGGCGTGGACGGATGGTCCAGTCCGCAATCGTGCGAAGATCGAGCATGGAAGTGGAGTCGGCAGTCAGACCGATGATGAGCATTTCGCCTAAGATAGAAGACTGTGGTCCAAGAGTCGGTTTGCCGACATTGACCGGCAGCGATTCGCTGACCACCGCTAATTTCTCACTAACAATCTGACGAGCGAGATAAATATCCGTTCCCCAATCAAATTCTACCCAAACAACGGAAAATCCGTTAGTAGAGGAAGAGCGGACACGGCGCACACCCGTAGCTCCGTTTACGGCAGTTTCAACAGGAAAAGTAACGAGCTGTTCAACTTCTTCCGCAGCCATACCGTTCGCCTCGGTCATGATTACTACCGTAGGTGCATTTAGGTCGGGGAATACGTCTACTTCCGTATGCATGGCGGTGTACGTTCCCGCAATAAGCAGGAGGATGGCCGCACAAACTACAACCAACCGGTTGTGTAGGGAGTAATGTATAATTTTATTAAGCATGATATTTCATTAATTGAGAGTTATAAATAACTTGATAGATGCGCCGCACAAAAAAAACGGTTGCGACGCCTAGTCTCTTTAGTGTTCGTGGCTGTGTGCCGGGATTGCATTGCTTGCGCTTGCCAGTCGAACCTGATAAGCACCCTCGGTCACTACACGGTCGCCAGCCTTTACACCAGTTAGGATTTGAACGCTTTTGCCGTTGTCGGCTCCTATCGTTACTTCCTGTTTTTTATAACCCTCTTCGTCCAGTTGCAGATATATGAAGAATATGCCTTGTTCCTCTGTCAGCGCGGTGCGCGGAAGAGAAATCACGTTTTCCATTACTGAAGAAAGCAGGAATACCTCCACAAATGAGCCGGGAATCACTTCCCCTTTGTTGTCGAACTCAAAAGTGACAGGCACATAAAAAGAATTGTCTCCGGCAGCTTTTCCGAAAGAGAGAAGTTTACCGTTCAATGCTTTCAACTCGTACACCTGATTATTATAAGGAGTCTGGAAATTGGCGGAACTGATGGTGCGGAGATACGGGTAATACTTTTCCGACACTTCGGCACGGAGGAAAAGACGACGGTTCTGCGTCACGCTTACCAGCGGTTGTCCGATTGTCACATAGTCACCTTCTTTCACGAGAATACTTTTCACATATCCGGCAATAGGAGCCGTAATGTTTTGTCCGATAGCCGAATGATTCTTGGAAAGGGCTTTGTAACTAAGGCGGGCATTTTCATAACTTTGCTCTGCCTGTGCAAAATCCTTGTCAGATACAATCTTGTTTTTAACAAGATCTTTCATACGTTCGTACTCCTTCTTAGATACCTCGTAGGCAATGCGGGCTCGTTGCACCGGATCACCATCGGCGATATTCTTTGAAGAAATAGTGACTAGCGGAGTGCCGCTGCCGACGCTCATTCCTTCCGTTACTTTTCCACGGAAAGATACCACGCCGGCTACTGTAGCTACGGCAACCGATTCATCCCCTTGAGCAGCCAGCACCTGTCCGCTGGTTTTAATTACTTGCTGGAAAGGTGCAGGTTCAATAACGCTCACCTTTACACCGGCTGCTTCAGCTTTCGCTTTCGGAAGAATGATTTCATCACTGTGGGCTTCGGCAGCTTCGTTGTATTCATCGGCTGCTTCATGATTGTGTTCTCCGCTACATTCGCCTTCATGGGAATGATCGGGTCCTTCTGCCTCGTGATTATGTCCTTCCGCGGCATGATTGTGTTCATCGTGTGTGTGTGTGACGGTACTATTATTACAGGATCCCAGCACGAATAAGCCCAGGATTCCCACGAAAATAAGTTTTTTCATAATGATATTTTCCTACTAAATTTTACTGTTTTCTTTTTACGCTACAAAGATAAGGTAGCGCAGATGCAACTAATTTGCATTTACGCTTTTACGCAAAAACAGAGTAGGGAGGGGCACGAAGAGAAGTGGTACGATGAGTATCCGTACCATGCAGAGAGTCTCGGTAAACGTAATAGTTTTTAATCCGTTTCTCTTGCGGTCGTAATAAATGCTCGATGATTACATCCGTGAATAAGGTAGCGATGAATACGTAATCCGGTCCGCTATCCGTATGTATGGATGGAGTGGGAGAGTAGAAACGAGTCATACATTCACTGCTGCAACATGAGTCGTTTCCCGGGTGATGATGATGCGTGGGACATTGCTGTTCTACAGGCAAGTCCTGCTTCATGCAAATCATTCCGTTGGGGTGATGATGATGGGGAATAACCGCTGCCACCAACATAATAATGTTGATAAAAAACAGCAGAGTTACTATAATTCGTTTCTTCCCTTTCATCCTTTCTTTTAGAGGTTATCCGCTTTTCAGAGCTTCAAAGTGCAAATATACAAATACTTTTATTTCGCCTGTAGCCGATACCCTCTTTTTATTATTTATTATTTCTTTTCCAGTTCTTGCAACGAATCCATTTTCTTCTTTTCGAGGAACTCATAGATACCGCAAAGATGTTCCGTCACCTTTTGATTACCGAACTCATACACCTTGGTAACCAGCCCGTCAAGGAAGTCACGGTCGTGTGAAACGACGATCAGCGTACCATCAAAATCCAGCAATGCCTGTTTCAGAATATCTTTCGTTTTCATGTCCAGATGATTCGTCGGCTCATCTAAAATCAGGAGGTTGACAGGTTCCAGCAATAATTTAATCATAGCCAGACGGGTACGCTCTCCACCCGAAAGCACTTTGACCTTTTTCATAATCTTGTTCCGGATATCCCCTTTGGCTACATCGTCAATCGTTTGGAAAACCGTCAGGTTTTCATCCATCAACGAAGCCTGATTTTGAGCGAAATATCCAATTTGCACATTATGTCCGAGAGTCAATGTACCGTCATGCTCAATCTCCTTCATGATACACTTCACGAGCGTAGACTTACCCTCACCGTTCTTACCAACGAAAGCTACCTTATCACCACGCTCAATCGTCAGATTAGCATTGCGGAATACCACTTTGTCTCCGTATGTCTTTCCAACACCCTCCATGATGACCGGGTAACTGCCCGAACGGGGTGAAGGCGGGAATTTCAGTCGCAATGCAGAAGTATCCTCCTCGTCCACTTCGAGTAATTCCAGCTTCTCCAGCATTTTGACACGGCTCTGCACCTGCAACGTCTTTGAATAAGTCCCCTTGAACCGTTCGATAAACTCCTTCGTTTCAGCAATAAACTTCTGCTGCTCGTCATAAGCCTTCTGTTGCTGTTCGCGGCGGTCCTTGCGCAGCTGCAAATATTGCGAGTAATTTACCTTGTAATCATAGATACGTCCCATCGTTACTTCGATGGTGCGTGTTGTAATATTATCCACGAATTTACGGTCGTGACTAATTACAATGACCGCTTTTCCATTATTAATAAGAAAATCCTCCAGCCATTGAATAGATTCGATATCCAGATGATTCGTCGGCTCATCGAGCAAGAGCACATCCGGTTTCTGCAACAGCAATTTGGCGAGTTCGATACGCATTCGCCATCCACCGCTGAAATCACTCGTCTGGCGTTGGAAATCTCCTCGGGTGAATCCTAATCCAAGCAATGCCTTTTCCACATCCTCTTCATAATTAGTAGCATCGATTGAATAAAACTTCTCGCTCAAGCTGGACACTTCCTCGATCAGCGCCATGTAACTGTCGCTCTCGTAGTCCGTCCGTGTTTCAAGCTCCTTGTTCAACTTTTCGATCTGCGCTTCCATCTCATGAAGATGTGAAAAAGCCTGTGCCGTTTCGTCAAACACTGTTCTTCCGTCTTCCGTCATCAGATGTTGAGGCAGGTATGCTACTACGCAATCTTTGGGTGCGGAAACTTTTCCACGTGTCGGTTGCCGTGCGCCTGCCAAAATCTTCAGCAGCGTACTTTTTCCAGCCCCGTTTTTGCCCATCAGAGCGATGCGGTCTTTTTCATTAATTACGAAAGAAATATCACTAAATAAAGCAGTGCCGCCAAACTCTACGGCTAGTCCGTCAACAGAAATCATACTATTCTTTTAAATTGAGGCGCAAAGATAGCGAAATATATGAATATTTTTTATACCTTGCGGGCTGAAAAGGAAGATAGCTCTAAAAAAACAGATAAAAAAAACAATATATAAGCGATATGGAAAGCGAACAAATGAATGAATTCAGACCTTTAATTTTGGTAGCTGAAGACGATGACAGCAACTTTAAATTAATCAAGGCTATCATAGGCAAAAAGTGTGATATCGAGTGGGCTAAAAATGGCCAGGAAATGGTGGAGTTGTTTCAGCAACACCAGCAAAGAGCCAAAGCAATGCTAATGGATATTAAGATGCCGGTGATGAACGGATTGGAAGCAACGAAGATAATCCGTGAATCTAACACAGAAATTCCTATTATCATGCAGACGGCTTATGCTTTTAGCTCGGATAAGGAAAATGCAATGAATGCAGGAGCAACTGAAGTATTAGTGAAACCTATCACCTTGGGTATTCTCCGCACTACGTTGAGTAAATATTTACCAGACTTGCAGTGGTAAGATTGATTCTTACGAGATTTTTTTTAATTTATCAAAAAATGCTTAAGCGTTAAAAACGTAAAAGCATGGAAAAAAAGTATGGTTGGGTAGAAAAATGGTATTGACCTAACTTCATCTAATGCATTTGGATAAAATAAAATAGGCGAACCTCACGGTTGGCCTATTTTTGTTCGTCTCTGTTAATTTGTTAGAGTACAGAAACGACTCTATGTAAAGTCTCTCCTTTGAGAGATTTTAAGTTCATTATTTGTTTCCGCCAGCCCACCATACGGCCTCGCTATATACGTACTGTCCATCACCGAAAGCAGCTTTCACTTCAGGATTTGCCAATACATCGTCTGCTCCATAACCGAAGCGCAATGGGAATTTACTGCTGTTCTGCGGGTTTTTCAGTACAATGAAGTTTTCTCCTGCACCTTTCAGACGGCGGTAGTCATTATAGGCTTCCAGTGATTCGCCGGATGCGCCGAAGAAAGCAAGATACTTCTGTATCATTGTCTCTTGCAGAGGATTAGCATCGAATAACGGTTCCACTTCATCCGTGAAATATGCTTCTGCCACATCTGCACCCAAATCGCTGTCGCCATCAGCTACCCAAGTATCAGCGGCATCTATAATTGAGTTTTCCAGATTTTCGAATCCGGCGGTAATTGCAGCTTTCAATGCACTCTTAGCTTCGTCCAGTCTGCCTCCCAAGCGGCATAATGCTTCTGCCTCAAGGAATTTCACTTCGTGATAGCTGATTAAAAGAGTAGGAGCCGACATAGCCCATGATATCATCGACATACCATAATTGTTCTGTAACTCTTGCGGAGTTCCGTTAGGAGCCGCTTTGATGCCTGCGATGTCCGTAGCTTGCGTGCCACTTGCGTAACCGGCAGGGAAGTTTCCGCTAGGGTCTGGTTCCAGAAACGCTTGCGGTGCTCTGGGGTCATTGCGTTCAACAAATTTTTCAATCAGGCTTGCACTGGCTGCCAGACTGTTACGGCTGTAGCTGAATGCCCAAAGTGGATTTAGTTGTGCATCAGCATCATAAATAGCCAGCTTACATTCTTCGCTTGCATTGGCGAATGATTTGCTTACATAAGTAAGAATATTCTGAAGATCTGTCGTCTTATTGGCACTTTTATTGAGCAGACGCATTGTATAGCGTGCTTTTAACGCATAGGCCGTTTTAAGCCACATACTTGCCTGTGTACTGGTGTTTGAACCATAGATCAAGTCTTTAGAACCGACTGCACCGGATAACCCTGTATCTTTGGCAGTACCGTTATTCAGTAGAGTGATAGCATCATCCAAGTTCTGCATCACTTCCTGATAGATACTTTCCTGTGTATCTATTTTAGGTTGCATATACATCGGTGTACCGTCCGGATTGAGGATACCAGTCTGGCTGTACGGTGTGTTTCCGAACACATCAGCTGCCACCGCTCCATTGTAGGCGAGCAGGATTTTAGCAATCGCTTCCGTCACTACGTTTCCTTTTTCCGAGGGATCTTCTTCGCACTTCTTGATAACGATTTTAGCGTTCTTTATATTTGCATACACGTTAATCCATGCGTTATTATAAGTAGTAGCCGTTGTAGGCTCTCCGCTGCGTACTTCCGCGCGGTAAAGCTGATTGGATATACCCGTTTCATGTTCTATGTAAACAGAAGAGTAGAGTGAGAAATCCCCTCCGACAGTACTGAATCCAGTGTTTACGCCTAAGTCCGTAATCAAAAACTTAGCGGGCGCATCCAGCGGATTGTTAGGGTTTTCATTGATTTTATCCATTGCATCTTCTGTACAAGCAGAAGCAATGGCAGCAGTCAAGAAAGAAACTGCTAGCAATTTTCCTATTGATTTATATTTTTTCATTGTCTTGCAGATTAAAATTTAATGTTGAAACCAAGGCCGAAACTAGCTGTTTGCGGCATTGAATAATCTTCAAATGCTCCTGCCATGTTGTTGTTACCCTGACTGGCTTCCGGATCGAGGTCGGGCAATTGTGCCCAGATCAAGATGTTTCTGGCAAATGCATTCACAGAAAGTTCAATTGAACGCTTTTGAAGAATTTTGTAGTTGACAGCTACTTCACGCAGTTTGATGAAAGAGTTGTCATACACTGAAGATTCGTCGATATCGTTCAGACGGCTGTAATATACCTGTTGTGCGTTTGCACCAGTGATGGCGATATCATTTTTAGTTCCATCAGTTTTATATCCGTCGAAGATGATAGTACCTTCACGATTTTCCGTTCTCTTGCTGACACCATAGTAGTCTGCCAGTCCGGTTGTTCTACTGTACATCTGCCCACCCTGTTTCCAGTCGAGTACTGCGCTGATAGTACACTTCCATAAGCGTAATGTGGTGTTGAAGCCCATCAGGAAGTCCGGAGAAACCTTGCCGATTACCTGTGCTTCACCAGCAATAGGAAGACCGTTTTCGTCTACCAGACGATTGCCGTTTTCATCTCTCTTGAAACCTACACCATAGATTACAGGGAATTTTTCACCTGCTGAAGCGCGTACCTGTGGAGTAACGTAACCACCCAGGGAGATATTTTCTACACCCGGTGCCAGTTCATCTACGTAGTTGTCGATCTTTGTCCAGTTGAATGCAAAATCCCAATTGATATTCTTCGTTCGGATGGGGTTGAAGCCGAGAGTGAATTCATGCGTGTTGGTATGAATCTTTCCACCGTTGGTGAGTAGTTTGCTAGCACCGGTAGAAGAAGCCAAAGGCACTTCGAAAATCTGGTCTTTTACATTCTGGCGTGAGTACGTATAACTGAATGTGATTAAGTTATCGAGGAAGTTCACGTCAGCACCCACTTCATACGAACGTGTGTTCTGCGGTTTCAGTTTCGGGTCGAAAATCGTGTAGTACGGAGTATAGGCGGTAGTGCCTTTCATCGGGTACATGATTGGAGTCAGCATATAGAAACCACCTCCGTATGTCGGAGTCGAGTAGTAGTTTTCGAGGAAATCTCCTGCCTGTCCTACTTCCGCATAAGATACTCTCAATTTAGCGTGATTAACGACATTGTTTTTCAATGCATCCAATTCCGTCAGGATAAAACCAGCCGAAATAGAAGGATAGAAGAATGAGCGGTTCTTACGTGGCATATTAGATACGTAGTCCTGACGTCCGGTGAGGGTCAGATAAAGCATATTTCTGTAAGAAGCTGATACGTTACCGAAGAATCCCACCGTGCGGTTTTTCCATGTCTCTTCTTCTGTCTGTTGAGTAGTGGCGTTGTTGATGTGGTTCCATCCCGGGAAGTTGTAGTTCGTACCATATTCATAATACTTCTTTCTGTTGCTTTGGATAATT
>QWCK01006275.1_pt1 | contig 10119 bp, 9 predicted proteins | sample 1972571 | NCBI WGS metagenome assembly QWCK01 (sample SAMN09866710, study PRJNA288562) | Human gut metagenome isolate term2_stool, whole genome shotgun sequencing... | isolation source: gut | host: Homo sapiens | place: USA: California | reverse complement strand
GTCAGAAAGAGCAGTAGGGCCATCAATAGGGCCAGTGTTCGTTTCATATATCCTCCTTTTCATTTGCCGAAGTGTCGGCGAGTGATTATCCTAAAATCTATTATACGGATTGCAAAGCGTTGTTTTATCGTATTTCCGCTCTATAGAAAAATATTTTTCGTTCGGGGGGGGGTATCGGAAAATTCGATTGTCAAAGGGCCTTCGCCATCCATATACTTTATTTTTATCGCCGCCATATTGTTTCTTTCTCTCTGAAGGCGTATAATAAGGCAATATTCAAAAAGCTTTAGTGCTTTACAGTGATTTCTGAGTAGGAGGTATCTTATGGAAAGAGTATTTAATTTTTCCGCCGGCCCCGCCACTTTACCGGTGGAGGTTTTGGAGCAGGCGTCGAAGGATATGCTGAACTACAAGGACTGCGGCATGTCGGTGATGGAAATGAGTCACCGCTCAAGCGAATACGGCGCCATACACGCAGCAGCCAAGGATTCTCTTCGATCTCTCCTCTCTCTGGACGAGGATCACGAGGTGCTCTTTTTGCAAGGGGGCGCGTCCCTGCAATTTACCATGATCCCTATGAATCTTCTGTCCGAAGGCGAAACGGCTTCTTATGTGATCTCCGGCTCTTGGGCGAAGAAGGCCTATAAGGAAGCGGCCATGCTTTATCCCGTGAAGGCCATCGCCTCTTCCGAGGAAGATAATTTTTCCTACTATCCCGCCGTCGATCAATCCAAGGCGGATGCGGGCAGCGTCTATACTTACGTCTGTGTCAACAATACGATTTACGGCACCCGCCTCGCCCCGGATCGCCTGGCGGCCTTAGAGGGCACGGTGGTGGCGGATATGTCGTCCAATATTTTAAGCGAGGTCTACGATGTGAATCGCTGTGGATTGGTCTTTGCCGGTGCGCAAAAGAATCTGGGGCCCAGCGGCGTCACCGTGGTGATCGTGAAGAAGGATCTGTTGAAAAAGGAAAAGGGCGAGCTGCCCACCATGTTGGATTACAAGACTCATTTGGAAAAAGATTCCATGTTCAACACCCCGCCTTGCTATAGCATTTATATTTGCGGACTGGTTTTGGATTGGGTGAAGAAAATGGGCGGCGTAAAGGCCATGGAAGCCCGGAACAAAGAAAAGGCGGCGCTTTTATATGATGCCATCGACAACAGCGCCCTCTTTAAAAATAATATTCCCGCAAAGGATCGCTCCCTGACCAATGCGGTCTTCGTGACCGGGGACAAGGATCTGGACGCCGATTTCGTCGCCGGGGCCAAGGCCAAGGGCCTGTATAATGTGAAGGGCCACCGCAGCGTCGGCGGCATGCGGGCGAGCCTGTATAACGCCATGGAAATCGACGGCGTGAAGGCTCTGGTCGATTATATGAAGGAATTCGAGGTGCAACGTGGCTAATGACGAACGACGGGTCTATAAGATTAAGACCTTAAATAATATTTCCAAGGAAGGGCTGAAGCTTTTGCCGGCGAATTTTATCGCCTCGCCGGATGTGGAAGATCCCGACGCCATTTTGGTGCGCAGTGCCGATCTTCACGATTACGAATTCGGCCCCAATGTGCGCTTTATCGGCCGCGCCGGTGCCGGTGTGAACAATATTCCCATCGACCGCTGCTCGGAAAAGGGCATCGTGGTCACCAAGGCGCCGGGGGCCAATGCCAACGGCGTGAAGGAGCTGGTGCTTCTGGCCCTGCTCATGTCTTCGAGAGACGTCCTCGGCGGCATCGACTGGGTGAGAAATTACAAGGGCGATGCCATCGGCAAGGATGTGGAAGCGGCGAAGAAGCGCTTCGCCGGGCCCGAGCTTATGGGCAAGACCCTGGGCGTCATCGGTCTGGGGGCCACGGGCCGCCGTGTGGCGAAAATGGGCATCGACATGGGCATGCATGTCATGGGCTACGACCCCTTCCTCTCCATCGGCAATGCCTTGAATCTGGACACCCGGGTGGAGGTAGTGGAAGATCCTAAAATTCTCTTTAACAAGGCGGATTACGTCACCCTCCACATTCCCTACACGCCGGACACGAAAAATTTCGTCGGCGAAGAGCTGCTCTCCATTGCCAAGCCGGGGATGCGCCTCATCAATATCGCCCGGGGCGGCTTGGTGGATGTCAAGGCTCTGAAGAAATTCATGGACGCCGGCGTCGTGGTGAACTACGTGGTGGACTTCCCCGATCCGGAAACCGTAAAGCTCCCCCACACCATAAACATTCCCCACTTAGGCGCCTCCACGCCGGAAAGCGAAGAAAATTCCGCCGTGATGGTGGTGCGCCAATTGGTGGATTATCTGGATCACGGCAACATTCGCCACTCGGTGAACTTCCCCGATTCCAATATGGGGGTCTGCAACAGCATGGGCAGGCTCACGGTGAACCACCGCAACATTCCCAATATGCTGGGACAAATCACCAAGGTTTTGGCCGACGAGGAAATTAACATCGCCAATCTCCTGAACCGCCACCGGGTGGATTGGGCATACACCATGATCGACATCGACTCCCCGGTTCACGAAGGCCTTCGCGAAAAGATTTTGAACATCGACGGCGTGGTACGCGTGCGGTTTTTCTAGGAGCTTTCCATGGTTACCATTAAAGACTTTAAGGCCCTGCGCCCGAAAAAAGACTTGGCTCACGAGGTGGCGGCCCTGCCCTACGACGTGTACTCCGTAAAGGAAGCGGCGGAGGAGATCAAAAAACACCCCCGCTCCTTTTTGCAGGTGGATCTGCCTGCCGCCACGGTGGATGATTACGACGGGGCCCTTAACGAGGTGGCGGTGAAAAATTTCGAAGCCATGAAGGCCGAGGGGATTTTTTACCGCGACGATAACCGGAATATGTACGTCTACGAGCTGGACGACGGCAAGGTGCGCCAGCGGGGGCTTATGTGCCTCGCCTCCGTAGACGATTACGTGGATGATCGCATTAAGAAGCACGAAAAGACCCGTCGCGAAAAGGAAGAAGACCGGGTGGATCACATTGACCGGCTAAATGCGCAAACGGGACCCATCTTTCTCACCTACAGAAATAAACCCGCCATCGCGGAACTCATCGCAAAGGGCACGGCGGAGGCGCCGGAGTTGGAGTTTACCACCGACGACGGCATTACCCACCGGGTATGGACCCTGGCGGATCGAGCTGTGGTAGACGGGCTGATGGCCGCCTTTAAAGAGCAGGAGGCCCTCTATATCGCCGACGGCCATCACCGCTCCGCATCGGCGGTGCGCGTGGCGAAGAAGCGCCGGGATCAATTCGGCCCGGGGGATGGGGACACGGAGTACAATTACTTTATGGCCATCCTCTATCCCGCCGATCAGCTCCACGTCTACGACTACAATCGGGTGGTAGCGGATTTAAAGGGAATGAGCGAAGAGGAATTTCTCGAAAAGCTCGAGGAAAAATTTGCCGTCGAAGAAAAGGATGAGGCCGTGCGTCCCGACAAGAAGGGCGTCTTCGGCATGTATCTGAAGGATCGTTGGTATCGCCTGGAATTTAATGGCCACGTGCCCGACGATGTCATCGAGGCACTGGACGTATCGATTTTACAGAACAATCTCCTCGCCCCCGTCTTAGGCATCGAGGATCCCAGAAGCGATGAGCGCATCGACTTCGTCGGCGGCGTGCGGGGCTTAAAGGAACTGGAGCGGCGGGTGCATGAGGACATGGCCGTAGCCTTTTCCATGTATCCTACGGCCCTCGACGAGCTTATGGCCGTGGCCGACGGAGGCAAGGTCATGCCGCCGAAGTCCACTTGGTTTGAGCCCAAGCCGAGAAGCGGGATCTTTATCCACGAACTGGACGAAATAAAATAACAGGCATCGGGTAAGCATCGCGCTTGCCCGATTTTTTTGCGCAAGAAAAAAGCCCCCGGCGAAACCGAGGGCGAAGGATCAATATTTCAGATCGCCGTTAAAGTTTTTGTGTGAGGTCCAGCCGTCGCCGGTGTCGAGCCAAATAATATTGCCTTCGATGACCGTGTCGTAGACGTGGATGGTGGAGCCTTTTTCCAAGGCGTAGGTGATGGGGGCGTTGATGGAAGGATCCGTGCGCACATTGGCGTGGAGGGCCGTGGAGATAATGTCTTTGCCCTTAAGATTGGCCGCCACCTTGCTCAAGGAGCTGCCGTTGGAGGAAGCCTGCTTCGGCGGGGCCTCTTCTTTTTTCGGCGCCGGCTTTTTCTCCGGCTTTGGCGCGGGCTTTGCCGCTTCTTTCTTCGGCGGCTCTTTCTGCGGTGCCGGCTGTTGCGGTGCAGGTGCTTCGCCTTGGCCCGCCGCAAACAGGCGCGCCTCGTCCCGAAGTTGGGTGGAGCGTTCCAAATACTGCCTGTCGCCGGTTAAATTGTAGAGCTCTCTTGCGACGAAGAGGGCCCGGTCGTAGTCGCCTTCGAAGGCGGCATCGTTCATGTCCTGAGTCATTCGGCTTACCTGTACCGTCTTTTTCACCATGGAGCCGAGAAAGACGGCGAGGATGAGAAGCAGAGTGCAGGCCACGACGATGGCCGCGGTCTTCTTGCCGGATCGGGGCGGCTCATAGGGCGGGGCCTCCGCCGGCCTTTCATAGCGGATCGGCGTCATGGGTGCGCCGCAAGCGTTGCAAAAGGAGGCGCCGGGTTTTTGCTTTGCACCGCAACGGGGACAGTTCATCAAATCACCTTCCTTTTACGATTCGGGCTCTTCCTCCGGGATGGCGCATTGGTTTTTGTTGTCGTAGCGTTCGTTGCGAATGCCCTGGATGATGATCTTCAAGCACATATACAGGGGCGATGCGATTAAAGCGCCCAGCACGCCGAAGAGATTGGCGCAGATCATGACCGCCACGATGACTACGAAGGGGTGGATGTCCAATTTGTTGCCCATAATATTGGGGGTGATCACATTGCCTTCCAGCTGTTGAACGACGATACTCACCACGATGACCTTCATCACCATGCCGCCGCCCATGGTGAGCCCCACGAGAACCGCCGGGGCGGCGCCGAGGAAGGGGCCGATAAAGGGAATGAAGTTAAAGACCAGGGCGATGGCGGCGAGGGAGAGCTTGTATTTCAGACCGATGATGGTGTAGCCGATAAACATGAGCACGCCCAAGATACAGGCGACCATAATCTGCCCGGAAATGTACGTTTCCAAGGTCTTGTGAATTTGACTCAAGACGTCCATAATGCGCTCGTAATACTTGCCCCGGGCCAAATAGTGAATGGCCTTTACGGCGTCGTCTTCGTCTTTTAGAAGATAGAAAAGTCCCAAGACCATTAGAAGGAGTAAGCTGCCCACGGCGCCGATGTTGGAAAGGCCGCTGGCCAAGAGGCGGGGCACGTCGCCGGCAAAACCCTGGAGCCACGCCTCGAATTTTTGAACGTAGTCGCTTAAGGGGACGTATTCGTTGATCTGCTTATAAAAATCCGACTGACTGTAACTTGCCAGTGCCTTCACGTCGAAATCGGAGAAAAAGCTCGCGGCTTGATCGTAGATCATGGTGAAAGTGACATAGAACAGTCCCACGGTAATGGCGATAAACAGGAGAAAAGTGAGCACGGCGGAAAGGCCGGGCTTTTTCGTCCATTGGGTGAGCTTGTCGCGAATCGGCCTGAAGGCGTAGAAAATATAAATCGCCAGAATCAAAGGCACGATTAAAGACATGATCACGCTGTAAAGGGGGCTTAAAAAATCTCGCGTCACGCTGAAAAGCAGAATGATGAGAAAAATTAAAGCGAGGGTGATAAGGGATTCGATGAGTCTACTTCTTTTCATCGGGAAACTCCGGTTTGATCAATTCGATGGAATCGGCGGGGAAGACCAAGTCGCGCTGGAATTCTTCCACGTGCAGCGTCGTCGGGTCGTTCTTCCCGGTCTTGGAAGTTTCGCTCTTTTCTCTGTAATCTTCCATCATGGATTTAAACAGCTCCGAGGAAGAGGGCGGCGTGTAAGTAATGGCATTGGCCCCCGCGTCAGTGGTGGCGCGAATACTGTCTTCGCTTGCACCGCCGGTGGCGATAATGGGAAATTCGTTGCCGATAATGCTGCGCACATAGGCCACGAGTTCCGATGTGTCCTTTCCGCCGGAAATATTTAAAATCCGGGCGCCGGCGTTGATCTTGCCGACGAAGTCGTCGTGCTTGGAAACCACCGTGGCGATAATGGGAATGTCCAAGACCTCATACATGTCCCGAATGACCTCGTTTTTCATAGGTGAGTTGACCACCACGCCATAGGCACCTAAAAGTTCACATTCCAAAGCGATGGAGACGCTTCGAGGACCGGAAGTGGTGCCGCCGCCGACGCCGGCGAAGACGGGAATGGACGAGCCCTGAATAATGGACTGGACGATGGCCAGTTGAGGCGTAAAGGGATAGACGGCGAAGACCGCCTGAGCGTTTGAATTGCGAATCACGGCGATGTCCGTGGAAAAAATCAACGACTTGATCCGCGTCCCCTGAATGCGAATGCCGCTGGCATTGTAAATGGCATTGGGCATGAGCACCGGCTTCTTGCGAAGGGAGGATTCGATTTCCGGAATGTACTTGTCTTTAATAATGCGAAATTCTCCCTTGGGGAGTTTGGATTTTTTAGAAATACTCAATGGGCACCTCTTTCTAAATTTCAGTGCGGTGTACTGAAGCCATTATATCATCGAGCGGGGCTCTTCACCACGATGGACACAAAAAAAGCCCCGAAGGGCTTTTTCAAGGAGGATGTGAAATTTATTTGCCCGGTCGATAGGCAGGATCGGCGGTGTTGCCCGCATCGGGGATGTCCAAATCCCAGGCCATGACTTGGGTCTTTTCGTACAATTCGTCGTTTAATGCCTTCACTTCCGGGGTGCGGTAGTAGGCGGCGACTTTCTTGTAAAGCTCGTTGTCTTTGTCTTCCGACCGCGCCACCACATAGTTAATATAGGGGGCGGAGTTGTCGTTCAAAGGTTCCATAAAGATGGCATCGTCTTTCGGCGAAAGGCCGGCGTCGATGGCGAGGTTGGTGTTGATGACCGCGGCATCCACGTCGGGAAGGGTGCGGGCCACTTGGGCGGCGTCCAATTCGTCGATGGTAATGTTCTTCGGATTTTCGACGATGTCCGCCTTGGTGGGGCTCACGCCCACGTCGTCTTTCAGCTTAATGAGTCCCGCCGCTTCCAAGAGGAAGAGGGAGCGCCCGCCGTTGGTGGTGTCGTTGGGAATGGAGACCTTGCCATTTTGGGGCACGTCTTTTAAATCCTTGATCTTATCGGAATAGGCGCCGATGGGGGAGATAAAGGTGCGCCCGATGGGCACGAGATCCGTGTCTTTCGACGCATTGTAGGCGTCTAAGAAGGCCTTGTGTTGGAAGGCGTTGAGGTCGATGTCGCCGTTGACCAGGGCGTCGTTGGGGGTGTTGTAGTCGGAGAAGTGGACGAACTCGATTTTGATGCCGTCTTTTGCGGCCAGTTCCGCGGCCTTTTCCCAGAGCCTTTGATCGTCGCCGACCACGCCCAGTTTGACTGTTTCTTTAATGTTTGCGTCCTCTTTCTTTCCGCAGGCGGTGGCGGTTAAAAGTAAACCGGCACATAAGAGGACGGCGGTAGCTGATTTTAAAATGTGTTTCATGTTTTTGCTTCCTTTTCTAATAATGTCTCGATTGATTCCGGGTGTTCAAAGTTTTTCCGTCCGCGCCCGGGACCCCTCGTTAGAGGTGATCCCCTCGTAAGCGGCTGGACGGATAGAGCATTCGTGCCTTCCGTTTCATATTCGGCCCTTCTTTCTTTAACTTATTTCGCTTCTTCGGTTTGACCTAAGTTATTCAGGTCCAATTTCCAGGCGGCGTATTGGCTGCCCTTGTAGAGTTTTTGCAGCAGTTCGTCGACATTGTCTTGTTGGTAGTAGCCGACGACTTTTTTGTAGAGTTCGTTGTCCTTGTCTTCTTCACGAGCCACGACGTAGTTAATATAGGGTGCGATGCTTTCGCCCATTTCTTCCACGAAGATCGGGTCTTCTCTCGGATCCAATCCGGAGTCGACGGCCATGTTACCGTTGATGACGGCGGCGTCCACATCGCGGAGGGAGCGCGCTACTTGGGCGGCATCCAATTCGTCGATTTGTACGTTTTTCGGATTGTCTTTAATGTCTTTCACCGTGGGGGTGAGGCCGGCATCGTCTTTTAAGGTGATGACGCCCGCTTGTTCCAGTACGATGAGGGCCCGTCCGCCGTTGGTGGCGTCGTTGGGGATGGCGATCTTCGCACCGTCGGTGAGTTCCTTTAAGTCTTTTACTTTATTGGAATAGACGCCGATGGGGGAGAGGTAGGTCATGCCGATGGGCACAAGGTTTTGGTTTTTCGCCTCGTTGTAATCGTCCAGGAAGGCCTTGTGTTGAAAGGCGTTTAAGTCGATGTCGCCGTTGGCCAGGGCATCGTTGGGGGTGTTGTAGTCGGTAAAGACCACGATGTCCAAGGTGACGCCGTCTTTTTCGGCGTTTTCTTTTGCCTTTTCCCAGAGGCGTTGGTCGTCGCCGACGACGCCGATCTTGACGACTTGGCCGTCGGTTTTTTCGTCGGCCTTGGCCGCTTGGGCGTTGTTGTTTTTCGCCCCGTTGTTTTCCGTTGCTGCGTTGTTTGCGCCGCCGCCGCAACCGGTGAGAACCAGTGCCGACAGGAGGGCGATAGAGGTGACTTTCTTCAATACTTGCTTCATGATAAGCTCCTTTCGTTTTGCAATTGCTAGTGTTGTACTTTCTTTACCCACAGGTTAAAGATGCCCTGGGTAATAAATACCAAAATTAAAATGAGGACGGTGGATACGATGATCACGTCGTTTTGATAGCGGTTGTAGCCGCGGGTAATGGCCAGGTTGCCCAGGCCGCCGGCGCCCACGGCACCTGCCATGGCGGTGAGGCCGATGAGGCTGATGACGGTCATGGCGCTGGCCCGCAAGATGGCGGGGAGGCCTTCTTTTAAATAGACGCCGAAGACGATGTTCGACGGGGAATCGCCCATGGACTTCGCCGCTTCTATGATGCCGCCGTCCACTTCGGCCAAGGCGTTTTCAATTTGCCGCGCGTAAAAGGGGGCGCTCCCCACGACCAGAGGGACGATGGCGGCGGTGTTGCCGATGGTGGTCTTGACGATGGCGCGGGTCACCGGCGAGATCAGAGCCAGTAAGATAATGAAGGGAATAGAGCGGAAGATGTTGACCACTTTATCCAAAACCCAGTAGACTTTTTGATTCTCCCACAGGCCGCCTTCCTGAGTCAGGGTCAGGGCCAGTCCGCCCAACATGCCGAGGATGCCGGCGATAATGGAGGTGACCACCACCATGTAAATCGTGGCACCGGTCTCCGTTATAAAATCTTGCTTCGATGCGATGACATTGGCAAAAAAGTTCATCCGATCACCTCCTTATCCACGACGCTGAGATCCACGTCGCGGTCGATCATGTATTGCTTCGCTTGTGCGATGGACTCCGGCGTGCCTTCAAAGAGCACCACCAGATTGCCGAAGGGCACGTCTTCCAAAAATTCGATGGAGCCGGATAAAATATTGGTCTTCACACCGAATTTCGTGAATACGTCGTTTAAGACGGGGTTGGTCGCCGATGCGCCGATGTAGCGCAGGTGGATGAGTTCGCTGGTGGGATCTTCGGCGTCGAAGTAGCCGTGGTCCTTGAGCTTGTCGATGGTTTCGTCCCAGTGGCTCGCCGTGTTCACAAATTGCTGTGTAATTTCCTCTTGCGGATTGGCGAAGATGTCGATGAGGGAACCGGATTCCACCACCCGGCCCGATTCCATGACGGCCACCTTGTTGCAGATTTCTTTCACCGCCTGCATTTCGTGGGTGATGAGGACGATGGTCAGGTTCATTTCTTTATTGAGCCGCTTTAAGAGGTGCAGGATGGAGGTGGTGGTCCTTGGGTCCAGTGCCGAAGTGGCCTCGTCGCAGAGGAGGATCTTCGGGTCGTTGGCCAGGGCTCTAGCGATGGCCACCCGCTGCTTCTGTCCGCCGGAGAGCTCCCGGGGGTAGCTGTCCGCCTTCTCTTCGATGCCCACCAGATGCAAAAGGTCCATGGCCTTTTTCTTTTTCTCCTCGTCGGAAAGGGGGCTGTCCTTTAATGGATAGAGCACATTGCCCAAAATGGTGCGGGCATTCAT
>QWCK01006272.1_pt1 | contig 10124 bp, 4 predicted proteins | sample 1972571 | NCBI WGS metagenome assembly QWCK01 (sample SAMN09866710, study PRJNA288562) | Human gut metagenome isolate term2_stool, whole genome shotgun sequencing... | isolation source: gut | host: Homo sapiens | place: USA: California | reverse complement strand
CGGGATCAACCGGCTTATCAGGATCGACCGGCTTGTCGGGATCGACCGGCTTGTCGGGATCGACCGGCTTATCAGGATCGACCGGCGGAATTTCACAGACGTTTCTCGTTCCGACTTTTACAATCTTCTTGACCGGTTCTTTTGTGGTCTTTTCTTCCCTGGAAACTTCCTTACTATTTTCTACAGTAATTGTAGTTTCTTTCTTGCCCAGTTTTCCTTCTTGAACAACTTCCGTCTTTCCGGCTTCCATTTCTGGATCTTCTATGATTTGAACTTCGAAAGGAATTTCGCTTTCTACTTTGACTTTTCCATCCGTCTTATAACCAATTTCTACAATCTTATTTGTAGGTTCAGTTCTCTTTTCACTGACTTCAATTTTTCCTTTTTCTCTGTTGAAGGTTATCGTGTACTCAACTTTTCCATTTGAGCCTTCTTCGATAACTTTTTGTTCACCTTCATTTAGCTCTGGATTGTATCTGTATTCAGTATCGTGACCAAGTTCTGTTTCCTTAACAACTGGTTTGACACCAACTCTAACTACCCTATCTTCCTTATCTTCAATCTTTTCAGTTGATTCAGTAGTTACAAGTTTACCATCAACAATTTTTGTTGTGATAGTTACTTTTTCCTTGCCCGGCTTTCCAGGATTTTCAATCTCTTGGAATCCGGCATCTAAAGTCTCATCGTAGATTACCTTCGTTTCGTAAGGGATTTCTTTTTCTACAGTCTTGGTAGTTTCCCCTTCAGGTTTTTTTCTACCGATTTTAATAATCTTATTAACAGGTTCCGTGGTTGTCTTGAATTCCCCTTCTAGGATTTCTTTTACCTTACCGTTTTCAATAACGATAGTATTGGTTCTTTCTTGTTCTCCCGGTATACCTTCTTGAACAACTTCTTCTACACCCGGTTCTAAGTCGTCAGAATATTGGATAATTGTCTCGAAAGGAAGTTCTTTCTTTTCTGTGAAGTCGTGAGTACCATCAGGAGTTCCCTTGCCCACTTGGATAAGAGCATCTTCTGCTTCTACTCTTTCTACTTTAGGATCGCCAACAACTTGAGAATCTTTGATCGTCCATGTTGTAGTTATTGATCCTACCTTACCTGGTTTTACAATTTTGTATTCGCCCGGTTTAAGTTGGTCTGATTCTTCTACTTGATATTTAAATGGTATTTCTTCTGTGTGTTTTACTTCGCCATCAGTAGAGCCTTCACCTACTTCGATGATTTCATTGACCGGTGCCTTTGTTTCCTTAGGTTGAGAAATATTTGTTACCTTTGAGTTTTCAATGGTAACCGTATATTCTTCTTCACCGTCTACACCCTTTTGAACGACCTTGTATTCGCCCTTCTTAAGTTCAGGGTTTACTCTCACTTCTACTTCAAAGGGTTTTTTGCTTGTATAAGTGTGGGTACCGTCAGTTTTTCCGGGGCCTACTTTTACAATTTTATCCTTTGGTTGTTTTGTCGTCGTTTCACCGTCTTCTGAATGGGTGACTTGGCCGTTTACGATCGTGTGTTTAACTGTCGTTACTTCTTCACCAAGTTCGCCTTCTTGTTCAACCATTGTTGTACCCGGTTCCAACGAATTATCTACAACATATTTTGTTTCAAATTCAATAGCCTTAGTTTTCTTAGTTTCAAAAGTTCCTGTGAAGTCTTTTTGACCAACTTTGATCACTGCATCTACCGGTTTTTTAGTTACAGTTTCTACAGGCTTTCCTTCAATTCCAGAGTTTTTAATGGTCCAGGTAGTAGTCTTTTCTCCGACCACACCTTCTTTAACTACCTTGTAGTTGCCTTCTGCATCCGGGTAGTTTGTATAGAAGTCAGGATCATATTCTACAGTGTACTTAAACGGAATTTCTTCCTTGTGTTCTACCTTGCCTTCGGTATTTCTACCTACCTTGATGATTTTCTTTGTAGGAGCCTTCGTTTCGGTATATTCACCTTCATCTACATTTGTAACCTTGCCATCTTGGATTGTGATAGTTGTCGTTCTGGTTTTTTCTCCTGGTTTACCTTCTTGGGTTACTTTTTGTTCACCTGGTTTTAGAGTGTCGTCAAACTGGATATCAACTTCATAAGGAACTTCAACTTTTTCTTCAACCTTGTATTCTCCATCTTCAGTTCCTTCACCAACGTGAATTAGGCGATCTTGTGGGGCCTTTAGTTCTTCTTCCTTAGTTTCTGTGATTTTTGAATCTTTTATAGTGTAAGTTACTTTCTTAGAACCTTTTTCACCTTCAGTGATAACTTTGATTTCACCTTTTTTAAGATCCGGATCTTTTTCGACTTTGGTTTCAAAAGGAACCTCTAATATTTTTTCAACTTTTTCTTCAGTGCCGGACGCCACAAATTGGACTTCTGTTTTTCTTGTTCCCATTGGAACTTCTTTACCATCTTCCATTTCGAAGTAGTGAGCTGTTACCGGTACATTTAGAAGGGCTCCGTCAATTGACTGACCTTCCTCTGCATTTGGTACTGTAGCAGTCACTGTACCTGTTTTTTCGTCGATTGTGACATTCCAAGTATTGCCCTTGTCGTCTACAAAAGTATCAGAATCTAGGGTAAACTTGGTCGGTCTTCTGTTGTAAGTGTCTTCTTCATTTAGGATAATGTCAGATGAAAGCACGTCGCCGGACTTACCTGCTTTCGCATTGTAACGAGCAGTCATGTTGGCTTTTTCTTTGATAACAAAGTAAGCATCTACATCTTCTGTAATATCTTCACCAGGTTTTTGTTCATCTACATAGTGAGCTATTACAGGAACTGTTAGCTTTTCTCCACCAACAAAGTCTTCAGGTTTTACTGGTTGAGCCGTTACTTGGCCTGTTTTTCCATCGATAGACACAGTCCATTTATGACCAAGATCGTCTGTTATAAGTTTGTTTCCTTCTCCATCAGTTTCCAATGTATCCGGAAGAGTATAGTGGTCTGGTTTTATTCTCTTATCATCATCTTTGACTGTGGCAGGTGATGTTTGTTGTCTAGTTGGGTAATTAACTTGCGTTTCATATTCCGGTTTTATATAAGTTGACTCTTGAACAACAAAGTGGAACCAGTGAAGGTCCGTAGATCCGTTTGTGTAAGTGTATTTTACAGCTACAGCTACGAAGTCTCCTGCCTTGGCTGATGCTGGAGGAGTTACAGTGAACTTAGAAATATCCTTAGCATCATAGTCTATCTTCCACTTATCTTCCTCTTTCTTGCCTATATTTTCTTTTTCAAATAAGTCCAAGTCAAGTTCACCGGCAGCTTCTCCCCTGTCTTGAGACCATTCATATCTGCTGCTGATTTGTCAGTTTCTCCTGGGTTAGCTGGTGGAACGATTTTAACTTCAAAAGGTACTTCTGGTTGAACAGCTGATGAAGTTATTTTTGTTGTGTCATCGCCATTGCCATCTTCGAATCTTTGGTTATAGTACATAGTGTCGTCAAGGTTTATCTTGAATTCACCGACTTTATTGTAGTGGTCATAACGAGCAATGCCTTGCTTGTCGATTACTACATCTTGACCTTTGTGGTTAATTGTCGCTGTGCCGGCACCTGTTTCTGTGTAGGTTCCGTAGTTTTCTCCAGCTATTGCTTCAAACTCAGCTTTGGTTCTAGGACGAGCAAAGAATTTTACATCTAGACTTTGAATGTTTTTATATCCAGCTTTACTAAAGATAGAATCTTCATTGATTACAGTCTTGCCATTGGCATCTTTCTTTAGGGCTCCTTCTGGCATCTTTACTACAACCATATCATTTTCATCTATATAGGCTTCTGCTCCTGGGACAACGTCGCCTGATACTGGATGGTAGACTTGGCCTACTAGTCTTTTTCTAGCATTTTCATCTAGGTTTTCTACCTTTATGCCGGTATTAATCTCTTGACCTTTGACAAATTCTTTTTTATCATAATCTCCATTTAGATATATGAGGTTAAGCATATCATTTTCATTTGGCCATGGGTTGACTGTAAAGCCAAAGGTGACATTATCACCATGAGTAGCTTTTGGACCATTAGCATTGTCTTTTGTATAATTACTTTCCCAAGCCATCATAGTATTTTTGTTATTAATACTATTAATATATTCAAGGTCTTCTTTTTCACCATAAGTGTTAAAATTCCTTAAAGAACCACTAGCACTTACATCTGTCACTGTTTTAGCTTTATAATTAACCTCTTTAAAGTCTCCTTTTTCAGAAAGCTTTTTCCCTATGTCATTGCCAGGGAGTTTTTCAATTTTTACAAGTTCGTTTCTACCAACATTAATGGAGTTTGTAAAATAAAAATCAGTATAAGTTCTTTGACCCTCATCTCTATCAAATTCTATCTCAAAACCCCAGAGAGTTTTGTCGTCGCTTGTTTCAGATGGTTCTAGAGTCTTGTATCGGAAACCATCAACAAACTCATTTTCCTTAGTCGAAGGAGAATAGCTGGCAGCCGGACCATTCCCTCTCTCTAATTGAGTATCTTTATAGAATCCTACAATTCTTTCATCTTCGGCATAGTTGGTATCAGTTGCTTTTTGCGGTGCCTGTAGGGCTTCCGGTGTTTTTTCTTCGCCGATTTCAAGGCCGGTTTCCGACGTAATGGCGGGTTGGGCCGCCGCCACGACCACCGGTCTGGCCGCTCTGCGCATGGCAACTCTCGGAGTCGCTGCAGGTTCCGCCGCGTCGACATCTGCTTCGGCGAAAAGGGTTTCTCTATCTCTTTCGATCGCTGCCGAGGCGGCTTTCTTCGTTCTTTTTTCTACGGATTTGTCCGTTTTGTCGGCATTGTCGGAAGCGGCTTTTTCCACTTGTACTACCACTTCGTCGCCGGCGATTTCCCATTCTTCCGATACGTTTTCCGAGGCAGTCTCTTTTTCCGAAGCAGCCGCTTCAGAAGCATCGCCCTCTTCCGAAAGGGCTGCATCTTGGGCTTCTTCGCCGATCATTATATCGCTTTCGATGGCGTATTCGGCCTTGGCTTCCGAAGAACGATCCACGGAGGTCGCTGCGGCGGCTTCCGACGGGCTATGGGCTACTTTTTCTACGACGGCTGCCGTTTGTGCCGCTGTTTCCGGGCCTTCTGCATAGGCTACGTGCGTTCCCGCAATCCCCATCCCGCCGACTACGAGGGTCGTCCCCAAGAGTATTTTTTTGACGGTGTCGTTGGATAGGGGAATGATTGTGTTGAATGATCTGTTGCTTTTTTCTTTCAATGCAATCTCCCTTTCAAAAAAATCCTATTAAAATCGTTCAGATATTATATCCATTTTCCTATAGAAAGTCAATCTTCGAAGCCTGCAATATTGCGACAAATGCCCCCGGCAAACGGCCGAGGGCATTTGTTTTTTCTTCTCTATTTATTCTCTATTCGAAATCTTTCAGCCAATCCGTCAGCAAGCGGAAGTATCTCTCTTCTTCTTCCACAAAAGCCATGTGGCGGGAGTAGCGGAAGAGTTCCCAGCGGGAATTCGGCAGTTCGTCGGCCATGCTCTTGGCGATGTAGGGGCTGCACAGATCCATTTGGCCGCTGGTCACCAGGGCGGGCACGGTGATTTTTCCCAATTGCCCCCGGTAGTCGTGGTTAGCCAAGGTGCCTGTCGGGCCGAATTCGTTGGCGCCCCAGGCGGTGATGTAGACTTCGCCGGCGTTTTTCTTTTTGCGCTTCAGGTACTCGGGGCTGTTCTCATCCACCGTGGGGCCGCAGTACAGATCCATAAAGCGGTCCAGGGCCTTCAGGTAATCGGGATCGTCGTATCTGTCCGATGCTTCGGCCCGATTAAATATCGCCCGCTCTTTTTTCGTCATGAAGCGGTCGATTCTCCGCCACTGCTCTTCCCGCCACAGGGCGGCGGAGTGGAGGGTGGAGGCGAGAATCAAAGAGAGGACGCCTTTCGGATCCCGCTCCATCATGTAGTAAATGGCGAGCATCCCGCCCCAGGATTGGCCGAGAATATGCACCTTCGCAAGGTTCAGATGCTCTCTTATGGCCTCCAGCTCGTCCATCCACACCTCGGCATTGTAAAGCTCCCTGTGACCCGGGGTGGCGGATTCGCCGCAGCCGATTTGATCGTACATAATAATGGGTCGATCCAGCGCCTCGGCGAGTTTGTCGAAGCCTTCAAAGTAATTGTGGGTGCTCCCCGGCCCGCCGTGCAAGAGGAGGAGGGGCGCTTTTTTTCCCTCGGGATGCGTGATGCGGTAGTAGGTTTCGAAGCCTTTAAAGGCCATGCGCCCGTCTTTAATGGCGACCATCGTCTTCCTCCTCTACGACGATGAGATCCTTCGTCACTTGATTTAACACTTCGCAGCCCTCTTCGGTGATGAGCACCAAATCTTCGATGCGCACGCCGATGCCTTCATCAAGAAGATAGATCCCCGGTTCCACGGAAAAGACTTGCCCCGGCTGAATCACGGCCTCGTTGGCCGAGGACACGTCGCCCACCTCGTGATCTTCCAGGCCGATGGAGTGGCCGGTGCGGTGGGTGAAGTAGTCGCCGTAGCCTTTGGATTCGATGTAGTCGCGGCAGGCTTTATCCACGTCGCACATGCGGTTACCGGGCTTGGCGGCGGCGATGCCCCGCAGATTGGCTTCTTTCACGATTTCGTAGACTTCCCTCGCCTTCTCGGAGACCTCGCCGATAAAGACCGTGCGGGTCATGTCGCTGGCGTAGTTTTTATACATGCCGCCGATGTCCAGGACCACGGAGTCGCCCCGCTTGCCCTTGGAATCGTCAGTGGCGTGATGGGGATCGGCGCCGCCCCGTCCGTAGGCCGTAATGGGATCGAAGGAAAGCTCCGTCACGCCTCGTTCGGCGAAAAGCTGCCGCACTTTGGCGTCCAGCTCTTTTTCCGTAAGCCCCTTTACCACCCGGGGAATGAGCGCTTCCATGACCTCGTCGCAAATTTTCGAGGATTCACGCATAATCCCTTGTTCTTCCTCGTCTTTCATGCGGCGCACGTCGTCGACGAGGATCGAGCCGTTCAGGTAGTTTTTCTCGGGAAAGATTTCCTGCAGGCGCAAGAGGAAGTGGCTGGGCCAGTTTTTGTCGATGCCTATGGTGTCTCCGTCTTCCATGGCTTCGGCGAGAATCGCCACGCCGTCGTCCACATCGTTGTACCAGATTAAATCCGCGCCCACGTCCCCTTCTTGGGGAAAGAGTTCGTTGATCACGAGCTTCGCCGCGCCCTTTGCGTGAAGGTAGAGGACGAGCATGCGCTCACCGGGAGCGATCTTGCGCCCGAGGAGGTAGAAAATGGCCACGGGATCGGAAATAAGCAGGTGGTCCATGCCCCGCTCTTTCATGCCCTTTATGATTCGGTCGATTCGTTCTTGATTCATGGATGGCTCCTTTCAGTTTTACTTCTCATCCTCCACCAATCGGTTCAGCTTCGAGCTGAAGGCCGCGAGGAGGATGCCGCCTGCGGCAATGATGGCGGCGATAATGAAATAGGTTTTTGCGAAGGGAAATTGCAAAGTAAATTCGTAGAGGTAGCCGTAGGTTTTCGCGGAGATAAAAATGGCGAAGACCCACACGCTCATTAAGGTGGAGAGGAGATGGGCCGGGGCGTATTTGGAGATAAAGGCGTTGCCCAGGGGCGCGAAGACCATTTCGCCGAGAGACAAGACGATGCCGAAGGCCACGATCCACGTGAGGCCCGCTTGGCTCTCGCCTCGGGCCACGTCGGCTACGGCGAAGATTCCGTAGGCGATGCCTAAAAGGAGCAGGCCGAAGGCGGTCTTTTGAAACATGTTAAAATCCCCTTTTTCGCTCCGCGCCCGCTTCGCCCAGTACATACCGAGAGCCGGCCCCATGATTATGCAGCACAGGGAGTTCAGGGCGTCGAACCAGGAGGAGGGGACGGTAAAGCTGCCCACCATCCAATTGGCGGCGGGGTTCTCTCCGGCCCAGTGGAAGTACACGGGCAGGTAGGCCAGGTGCCAAAATACCCGGAACAAAATGGAGAAGAAGGAGACGAGGGCGATGGCGCCCACCCGCTTCTTTTCCACGGGCGTAAGAGGCTGCTTGACTTTCTCTTCTTTCTCTTCTTTTTCTTTTTTCTCGTCGTATTTAAAAGGCTTCTTTCCCGTGTCCCCGAGGCATTTCCCTCCGAGAATAAAGACGATGGCCGCCGCAAACAAGACCAAGGCGCAGACCAAAAAGCCGAAGGCGTAGCCCCGGCCCATAACCAAGACGCCGATGATGGCCGTGCCTAAAAGGGAGCCGATGTTGGCGATGGCGTATTGGGTGGAAAAGGCCTTGTCCAGAAGCTTTTCATCTTTAAAGAGCCTCCCGGTGACGGCGTGGATTTGGGATTTAAAGAGGCCGTTTCCCAAAGACACCACGAGGATCATGGCGTTGATCATGGCGATGGAATCGGCCTTGTAGCCGAGAAGGTAGCCCGCTCCCATGACCGCCATGCCCACGGGAATTAAATACCTTGCGCCGATGAAACGATCGGAGAGGATGGAGCCGAACAGGGGGGTGATGTAGGTCATGGCCACTAAATTGGCGCTGACTTTCGCCGCATCGGCCTTTCCCATGCCCAGGCCTCCTTTCGCCACGGCGGCGGCCACCATAATGGTCATGAGCCACTTGACGGCGTAAAAGGCGAAGCGCTCCACGGCCAGTGTGGCGGAGGCCAGGTAAAAGCCGCTTCCCATGGCGGCGTTTTTATCCTTTATTAAATTTCTCTCGTGTATTTCTTCAGCCATCGGGCCTCCTCGTCGGTTAAGTGCGGGGATATGGTGTCGTAAACGCGGCGGTTGTAATCGTTCAAATAGGCGATTTCTTTTTCATCTAATAAAGAAAAGTCCACGGCGTCCAAATCGTAGGGCACCAGGGTGATGGATTCGAAACAGAGCCACTTGCCATATTCGTTTTCGCCGTCTTCTTTAACCACCAAGCAGTTTTCCGTGCGAATGCCGTGTTTGCCGGCGATGTAGAGGCCGGGTTCGTCGGTAATAATCATGCCGGGCTCGATTTGATGGTGTTCGCCTTTCGCCACATTTACCCGATGGCGAATGCCCGCCGGGCCTTCGTGCACATTTAAAAGCTGGCCGATGCCGTGGCCCGTGCCGTGATTAAAGTTTAAGTGGGCGTCCCAGAAGGGCTTTCTCGCCGCGTAATCCAGGGAGTAGCCGCAGGCGCCGTAGGGGAATTTCGCCATGGCCAGAGCCAGATGGCTCTTTAAGACCAGGGTAAAGTGGTACACTTCTTCTTCCGTCAATTCGCCGAGGGCGATGGTGCGGGTAATGTCGGTGGAGCCTTCGGCGAAATTGCTTCCCGTGTCGGAGAGGTAGAGTCCCTTGGGCTCAAGGGGAATGTCGCTCTCTTCGTCGGCGGCGTAGTGGACGATGGCGGCGTGTTTTCCGTAGCCGCTAATCGGGGCGAAGGAGGGCCACATGTAGCCTTCCTGTTCCTTGCGGAAGGATTCCAATTTATCCGATGCGCCGATTTCGGTGATTTCTTCCTTCCCGATGGCGTGTTTCAGCCAGTACATAAATTTCACCCAGGCGATGCCGTCTTTCACATGGGCAATGGCCATGTTCTTGACTTCCACGGGATTTTTCACGGCCTTCATGAGAATGGAGGGATTGGCTCCTTCCACCAAGGTGTTGTCCCCGGGAATGCTTTCGTAAAGGGCGTAGTTCATCTTCGCAGGATCCAGAAGAACGGTCTTTCCCGACAATGCCTTCACGTCTTCGTAAATGGTGTTGTAGGGCCGGAGGCGCACATTCAGTTCCTTTAACTCGGCCTTGATTTCATCGCTCAGTTTGTTTTCATCCATATAGAGCACCATCTCGTCCATGGTGATAATGGCGTAGCAGAGCAGAATCGGCGAGTACATAATGTCGTCGCCACGGAGATTCAGCGTCCAGCACACGTCGTCTAAAGAGGCGACGATGTGGGTGTCTGCGCCTTTTTTCTTCATGGCTCCCCTGATGCGGGAAAGCTTCGATGCGGCGCTCTCTCCGGTAATGGATTCGTCCAATTTAAAGGCAGGCTTTTTCGAAAGGGCCGGGCGATGGGGCCAAATTTCGCCCACGAGATCCATGTTGTAGGTAATGGAGGCGCATTTCTTTTCGCAAATGGCCTCGTAATCGGCGCCGTCGGCCACGGATATGGTGCGCCCGTCGAAGCCC
>QWCK01006711.1_pt1 | contig 10127 bp, 10 predicted proteins | sample 1972571 | NCBI WGS metagenome assembly QWCK01 (sample SAMN09866710, study PRJNA288562) | Human gut metagenome isolate term2_stool, whole genome shotgun sequencing... | isolation source: gut | host: Homo sapiens | place: USA: California | reverse complement strand
ACTACATTTGTATCTAAGATCGGTACATTGTTATAATTGAGGAAAATGTATCCGGTTTTCAGACTGGAGAGTATATCAAAAAGGTGTGATCGTCCAGGTTACACCTTTTTGGTTCATTAACAGCCATGTGATGCAGAAAGAAGCAGATAAAAAGACATGGCGAAAAGATTAAGAAAAGAGGAGCAGATTATGCCGGACATTAGAATTTTAACAGAAGGTGATTCTTCTGTTCTGGTTGAATTTGGCAAAAAGATCAGTCCGGAGATCAACCGGAAGATCACTGCCACTGTACAGCTTATGAAAGAACAGCATATAGAGGGAGTTGTAGATATGATCCCTGCGTTCTGTTCTTTGCTGGTTAATTATGACCCGCGTGTGATTTCCTACGATGACCTGAAAAAAAGACTGGAAATTCTGTTAAAGATGGAAGTTACAGCAGGTGAAGGATGCAGAAAAGTTTATGAGATTCCTGTATGCTATGGAGGAGAATATGGTCCGGATATTGAGAATATTGCAGAACATGCCGGACTTTCCGTAGAGGAAGTAATAAAGATTCATTCTTCCAGAGATTACCTGATCTATATGCTTGGTTTTCTTCCGGGCTTTTGTTATCTGGGCGGGCTGGATGAAAGGATCCATACACCCCGTCTTGCAAATCCCAGAATCAAGATCAATGCAGGAAGTGTGGGAATCGGTGGTTCCCAGACAGGGATTTATCCTCTGGATTCTCCGGGAGGATGGCAGCTGATGGGAATGACACCTGTAAAAACCTATGATCCGGACCGTGAAATCCCGATTCTGGTAGAGGCAGGAGATTATATCCGTTTTGTACCGATCGATGAAGATGAGTACAAACGGATCAGAGAATTAGTAGAACGTGGCGAATACCAGTGCACCGTTCATGAGGAGGCATAAAATGGGAATTCGTATATTAAAAGGCGGAATGATGACAACGGTTCAGGATCTGGGGCGTTATGGATATCAGAGTCAGGGATTCAGTGTGGCAGGAGTCATGGATGTCCGTTCATTCAAAATAGCCAATCTTCTTCTGGATAATCCGGAGAATGAGGCAGTATTGGAGATAACGCTGATAGGCCCAACCCTTGAATTTACATCAGCTACTATCATTGCAATCACAGGCGGAGATTTCCAGCCAACCATTAATGGAGAGCCGGCTCCCATGTATACAGCCCTGTATATGAATAAGGGAGATGTACTGAAATTTGGAAGCGCCAGAACGGGAAGCAGAGGTTATATTGCTTTTTCCAGTTATCTGGATATTCCGGTAGTGATGGGAAGCCGATGCACCAATTTAAAGAGTGGTCTGGGCGGATTTAAGGGAAGAAAACTGGAAGCGGACGATTATATCGGATTTCGTATTAAGAGACGTTATCTGCCGTTTTTCCTTTCCCGAAAGCTTGATATGGATGAGTTTGATCAGACAGAAGCAACACTGCGGGTAGTAATGGGACCGCAGGATGGTATGTTCAGCAAACAGGGCATCCAGACTTTCCTGGGCAGTGAGTATACAGTGACAAATGAATTTGACCGTATGGGCTGCAGGCTGGAGGGACCGTTTATTGCTCCTAAGAAGACTTCGGATATTATTTCCGACGGAATCGCATTTGGGGCTATACAGGTACCTTCCCATGGTAAACCTATCATTCTGCTGGCTGACCGTCAGACAACGGGCGGTTATGGGAAAATTGCCACAGTGGCATCTGTGGATATTCCCAAGCTGGTACAGAGAAAAACAGATGATAAGATACATTTCAAGGCAATTACCGTACAGGAGGCTCAGGCTCTTTATGTTGAGGAAATGAAAGAACTTGACGGACTGAGAAAGATCATTCATCAGCCATGTAAAGAGGTTCTGGATTGCCGTCTGGTGGCAAAGAGACTGCGAAAGCTGTTTGAAGAATAACCATAAAAATAATATAGAATAGACAGAAAGGATAATGTTCGATGGATTTAGAGAAGATTGAGGGATTGGTAAAGATTATTGAGGATTCATCACTTAACGAATTCACATATAAGGACAAGGATGTAAAGATTACAATGAGCAAGTTGGATCATCCTCCTGTAGTTGCAGCGGGAGTACCTGTGGCTGCATCTGCACCTGTGAATACAACTGTGGAAAAGGCTGAGGAAGAAGAGGAGGAAAGTCTGTTTATCACTTCTCCTATCGTGGGAACCTTCTATTCAGCAGCTGCTCCGGATGTACCTGCCTTTGTAAAGGTGGGAGATCAGGTAAAGGCAGGACAGACAGTCTGCATTCTGGAAGCTATGAAGCTTATGAATGAGATCCAGAGTGACTATGACTGTGAGATTGAAGCAGTTCTGGTAAGCAATGAACAGAAAGTAGAATATGGACAGCCTCTGTTCCGCGTTAAGAGACTGTAGGATAAGGAGGCTTTCATATTGTTTAATAAAATTTTGATCGCCAACCGTGGGGAGATTGCAGTTCGGATCATACGTGCCTGCAGGAATCTGGGGATCCGAAGTGTAGCTGTTTATTCTAAGGAAGATGCCAAGAGCCTTCATGTACAGCTGGCAGACCAGCGTATCTGTATCGGAGAAGGTCCTGCCAGAAACAGCTACCTGAACATGGACCGGATCATTGCTGCAGCAGAAAATATGGGAGCAGATGCTATCCATCCCGGTTTTGGCTTTCTTTCAGAAAACAGTGAGTTTGTCCGCAAATGCAAAGAAAACGGAATTACCTTTATCGGACCGGATGCGGATGTGATCGATAAGATGGGAAATAAATCCCATGCCCGTAAAACCATGATGGATGCCGGGGTACCGGTTGTACCGGGAACAAAGGAACCTGTATACGATGCAGAAACAGGTAAAAAACTGGCTGAAGAGATTGGATATCCGGTTATGATCAAGGCTTCCTCAGGCGGTGGTGGCAAGGGAATGCGTGTGGCTGCCAATGAGGATGAATTTGAATTTCAGTTTAATATGGCACAGAGAGAATCAGCCAATGCTTTTGGGGATGATACTATGTACATTGAACGTTTTGTAGAAAATCCCCGCCATGTGGAGATTCAGATCATGGCAGACAGTCATGGAAATGTGGTGGCACTGGGAGAACGTGACTGTTCGGTACAGAGAAATCATCAGAAGCTGATCGAGGAATCCCCGTCCCCTGCCATTGATGAAGAAACCCGCAGGAAAATGAATGAATATGCAGTTCTTGCTGCGAAAACAGTAGGTTATACCAATGCAGGAACTATTGAATTTATCGTAGACCCCAAAGGCAACTTCTATTTCATGGAAATGAATACCAGAATCCAGGTGGAGCATGGAGTAACAGAGATGGTTACAGGCACAGATCTGATCATTGAGCAGATTCGTGTGGCTATGGGAGAGGAGTTAAGCTTTAAACAGGAAGATATCCGGATTAAAGGACATGCTATTGAATGCCGCATCAACGCAGAGATTCCTGAGAAAAATTTCATGCCAAGTCCCGGAGTAGTACAGCATATGCATCTTCCGGCAGGCAACGGAGTCCGGGTGGATACTGCCCTTTATACAGGCTACAAGATTCCGTCAGAGTATGATTCCATGATTGCGAAGGTAATCGTTCATGCACCTGACAGAGAGGCTGCCCTGCAGAAAATGCGCTCTGCGCTGGATGAGATGGTGGTCATGGGTGTGGAGACAAACCTTGATTTCCAGTATCAGATTATGAAGAATCAGGTATTCTGCGACGGAAAGGCAGATACGGGATTTATTGAGAATGTACTGAAAATTAAGGGATAAGATTGTAGGTAAGGATCCTGTATACGGATTGAGGGAGTGATTTTTCAAACACGCTCTGGGAAATAAATAGAAAAGAGGTAAGGTAAATGTATACAGTAGATTTAAACAGTGATCTGGGAGAAAGTTTTGGAAACTATAAAATCGGTAATGATGATAAGGTCATTCCGCTGATCTCCTCTGCAAATGTAGCCTGCGGTTATCATGCTTCAGATCCGGTAGTTATGGGAAATACGCTGGCAATGGCAAAGGAAGCGGGAATTCGTATAGGAGCACATCCGGGTTTTCCTGATCTGATGGGCTTCGGAAGAAGAAATCTGAGTGTTTCCCCTGCAGAGGCAAAAGCATATGTGCTTTATCAGCTGGGTGCACTGGATGCATTCTGCAGAGTAACCGGTGTAAAAATGCAGCATGTAAAGCCTCATGGAGCCTTATATAATATGGCTGCAGAGGACTATGCCCTTTCTACTGCGATCTGTGAGGCAATCAAAGAATTTGACAGCAGTCTGATCGTACTTGCTCTTTCCGGCGGACAGCTGGCAAAGGCTGCTCAGGATATGGGCCTGCGTACAGCTATGGAGGTTTTTGCAGACCGCGCCTATGAAGAAGATGGTACTCTGGTAAACAGACGTAAGGAAGGTGCTGTGATCACTGATGAAAATGAGGCTATTGTCAGGGTGATCCGTATGGTCAAAGAGAAAAAGATTACTGCAATTACAGGAAAAGATATTGATATTCAGGCAGATTCTGTCTGCGTTCATGGAGACGGAGCCAAGGCTCTGGCGTTTGTGGAAAAAATCAGAGAGGCTTTTGTAAAAGAAGGAATCCAGATCCGTTCTCTGGATGAGTTTGTAAGATAAAAGAAATTTAGAAACAACTATTAAAAGGACTGAAGTAAAGAGGCTGTGGCACAGATTTTCTGATTGCCACAGCCTTGTTGCTGTTTTACAGCTGGCAGCGATCCTTCTACTGATGCTTCAGATTCAACCCCTGCTGTTTTGCAAGTGAAGTGATAATCTCAATACAGTTATCGTATCCAAGGGTTCCGGTATCCAGACACAGGTCATAATCGTGATAAGTGCCAAGCTCATGTTTTGTATAGGTTTTGAAATAGGTTTCACGCAGGTTGTCCATTTTGGTGAGATATTTCCTGGGATCTTCCTTTCCGTTTAAGCCTAATTTCTGAATATGTTCTGTGCGGAGATTCACATCTGCATGAAGGAAAATATCCAGACTGGGAATACCGGCATTTCGCAGGATAAGATTGGAACAGCGGCCGATAATAATACAGTCCTGTTCTGCTGCGAACTGAAGGATCAGCTCTTTCTGAGCCTGGTAAATAGCATCATGGGAACTGAAATAACCTGCAGAGTTATTCAGAATGTTGTCCAGAAGTCTGGCGCTGCGGCTCAGATTTTCACCCTCACGATCAATATCCTCCTGGGAATATCCGCTTCTGGCAGCAGCCTGTTTTGCAAAATCCCGATCGTAATATGGGATACCAAGCCTTTCTGAAACTACTCTTGCAATACTGTGTCCCCCGGCACCAAACTCCCGGCTGATTGTGATGACAGGGTATTTTCTTTCGGACATAATAGATACCTCCATTGGGTTGTTATTTATTTTGTTATCCACGTTTTTCCTTTATTGTAACGTTTTTTGTAAGATTATTCAATAAAGATTATCATTTTTTGAAAAAATATGTTATAATTCAAAATATTATGTACCTGAAGGAGATGGATTTATGAGAAACAAAGAGCTTTTCAGAGGCAGGAGAAAAGCTGGCAGGATTGTTGGCCTTGTTTTGACTCTTGCACTTGCAGTCAGCCTTCTGAGCGGCTGCGGACAAAGTAAAGAACGTCTGACGTTCGGTACCGGCGGTACGGCGGGAACGTATTATTCCTACGGTGGTGTACTGGCCCAGTATATTACCAATAATACAAATGTAAAGGTTACAGCGGTTTCTACAGGTGGTTCCAAAGCGAACCTGCAGTCAGTACAGGACGGAGATTTCCAGCTTGGATTTGTCCAGTCAGATGTAATGGCCTATGCATGGGACGGCGTAAGAGCATTTGAACAGGACGGTGCAACCCATGATTTCAGGACTCTGGGCGGCCTGTATGCAGAGACTGTCCAGCTGTTTACCATGGATCCTGACATTAAGACAGTGGAAGATCTGAAGGGCAAGAGCGTATCTATCGGTGCGGCAAACTCCGGTGTATATTTCAATGCTCTGGATGTTTTAAATGCAGGCGGCATTACCCTGGATGATATCCATCCCCAGTATCTGTCTTTTGAGGACAGCAAGGAATCTTTGAAGGATGGAAAAATTGATGCTGCGTTTATTGTTGCAGGTGCACCTACAACAGCTATCACAGAGCTTGCAACTACCAATGGTGTCTATATGATCAATATTGACGGCGCGATCAGGGATTCAATCCTGAGTGACTGTCCATATTATACATCCTACCAGATTCCGGCAGGAACCTATCCGGGACAGGATGAGCCTGTAGAAACCATCACAGTCAAGGCGACGATCGTAGTGTCCGAATCTCTGGATGAGGATACAGTTTATGATATGACTGCGGCAATTTTTGACCATGCAGACGAGATTTCTGCTGAGAATGCAAAAGGAGCGGAGCTTTCTCTGGAAAACGCTACTTCCGGTATGACCATTCCTTTCCATAAGGGTGCGGCGCGTTATTATGCAGAGCATGGAATTACAGTGGATACGAAAGGGGAATAGTCAGGATGAAAGAAAATAAGATAAAAAAAGCAAACACATCCCCGGAAGGGCAGGCTGGTTCTGAGAACATGAGCACAGCAGATGTAGATGCAGTAATGAAGAAATACGACCGCGAATCCAATATTCGTGTGTGGACCGGCAAATATAAGCTGGCTGTACGCGGCCTGCTGGTTGCCTTTTCTCTGTGGTGTATCTATGTTACCTTATTTGCCACATTCCTGGAGGAAATCCGACTGACTTCTTTTCTGGGGCTGATCATTCTTATCGGATTTCTTACCTATCCGGCGAAAAAAGGAGATATCAGAGAAAACTACATGCCGATTGGCGATATTATTTTTATGATCGCAGGCACAGGTGCTTTTCTGTATTTTACTTTTTCTGCAAATCAGATCATCAATCAGGGTACCAGATTTGCCCCTTATCAGATTGTGATCGGTATTATCGGTATTGCTGCACTGATCGAGCTTACCAGACGATGCGTGGGCCTGCCGATCCTGTTTGTGGCAGGTTTTTTCCTGATCTATGCACTGGCTGTAGGGCTTACCAATCCGGCATTTTTGGGAAGAGTGAAATTCCTGGTGCGGAATCTTTTCTACACAAAAGAGGGTATTTTCTCCACACCTGTAAATGTATGCTCTAAATATATTGTGGTATTTATTATTTTCGGTGCGTTTCTGGAGAGAACAGGAATCTCCAACTTCTTTATTCAGCTGGCTAACTGCATTGCAGGAAAATATGCAGGTGGACCGGCAAAGGTAGCGGTTATCAGTTCTGCACTCTGTGGAATGGTATCCGGTTCCTCTGTAGGTAACACAGTAACAACCGGTTCTGTTACAATCCCGATGATGAAGGACACAGGCTACAAACCGGAATTTGCCGGAGCGGTAGAAGCTGCTTCTTCCACAGGTGGACAGATCATGCCTCCGATCATGGGAGCTGCCGCATTTCTTATGGCAGATTTTGTGGGTGTACCGTACTCCAACATTATTGTCAGGGCGATTCTGCCGGCATTGTTGTACTTTACAGGAATCTTTATTTCTGTACATCTGGAAGCAAAGAAATTAGGACTTTCCGGAATTTCGAAGGAAAAACTTCCGGTATTTAAGCTTCTGATCCGTAAAATCTATCTGTTATTACCTCTGGTCATGCTGGTAATCTGGGTGTCCGGAAACTATATGACCATGCAGAAGGCTGCCAGCTATGCAATCGTTCTTTCTGTTATCGTAAGTCTTTTTGACAAAGAAAACAGAATCAGTGTTACCAAATGTATTGATGCGCTGGAAGCAGGAGGAAGAGGTGTTATCTCCGTAGCAGTAGCCTGCGGTGTTGCAGGAATCATTTCCGGTTCCATCACCATGACAGGACTTGCCAATGACCTGATCAACGGAATCATCAGTGTTGCAAACGGAAAACTGATCATTGCACTGCTTCTGACTATGCTGTGCTGTATCGTACTTGGTATGGGTGTACCTACCACTGCCAATTACTGTATCATGGCAGCAACCTGTGCTCCGATCCTGGTACGTATGGGAGTACCTACACTGGCAGCTCATTTCTTTGTATTTTACTTTGGTATTGTTGCAGATATCACACCGCCGGTAGCGCTGGCTGCCTACGCAGGTTCAGCCATAGCGAAGGCCAATCCGATGAAGACTGCATTTACAGCCTCCAAGCTGGCTATCGCAGTATTTATCGTACCTTATGTATTCTGCTTCAATCCGGCAATGCTGCTGATCGATACCACACCGCTTAAGGTTGTTCAGATCTTTATCACCTCACTGATCGGTGTGTTTGGATTGTCCTCCTCACTGGAAGGCTTCCTGTCAGTGAAAATGTCTGTACCGGTTCGTGTCTTAATGGCAGCAGGCGGACTGATGCTGATCGATCCGTCACTGATGACTGATGTTGTTGGAATACTTCTGATCGTGGGATGCTGCGTATGGCAGACAGCGCAGAAGAAGAAAACTGCATAGAGAAGAATAGAAAATCCGGCAAAACACCAGACTTTTGAGTGTTTTGCCGGATTTTTTTCAGAAATCCAGTTCTTTCAGATACCGTCCCAGTGCATCCTGCCAGGTGGGGAGTGGTGTGAAACCATTGGCTGTCAGTTTGCTCTTATCCAGGCGGCTGTTAAACGGTCTGGCTGCTTTGGAAGCGCCATACTCTGCAGTTGTGACGGAGTTGACTGTCATGTTTTCCGGGAGATATTCCGGGTGTCCCATGGCAGCGGCCTGCCGGAAGATTTCTTTTGTGAAATCATACCAGCTGATATATCCGCCCTCATTGGTTGCATGATAATAACCGTATTTTTCAGTTTCGATCATATCTACCAGAAGTCTTGCCAGGTCATAGGTATAAGTAGGTGTACCGATCTGGTCATTGACTACGGAGAGAGTATCATGAGTTTTTCCGAGGCTGATCATGGTTTTGATAAAGTTCTTGCCGTTTTTGCCGAATACCCATGCAATACGGACGATAAAGAACTTATCAACTGTGCCGGATACGGCAAGTTCACCGTCCAGCTTTGTCTGTCCATAGACATTTAATGGTTTATAGTCCTTGCAGTCAGGCTCCCATGGAGTGGTTCCCTGACCATCGAATACATAATCAGTGGACAGATACAGCATCTTGATGTCAAGCTCTTTGCACACATCAGCAATATTCTGAGTTCCGGTTACATTTACCAGACGGACCTTCGGCTGATTCTCTTCATCTTCGGCAGCATCTACAGCTGTCCATGCAGCACAGTGGATCACCTTCATAGCCGCGTTTCGCAAGTTCGTTCATAACATCATGTCCAAGCTGACCGCCTACACCTGTTACAAAAATTCTCATAAATTATGCCTCCCCGCGGTGTGCGTACATTTTTTCATAGTAGTTCTGATATTCTCCGGAGATGATAGTTTCCCACCATTCCTTGTTATCCAGATACCATTTGATTGTTTTCTTGATACCGTCTGCGAATTTTGTTTCCGGTAACCAGCCAAGTTCGTTGTGAATCTTAGTCGGGTCGATTGCATAACGCATGTCATGACCTTTACGGTCTGCTACGTAGGTGATCAGGCTTTCTGGTTTGCCAAGTTCTTTGCAGATGATCTTAACGATATCAATGTTTGTCATTTCATTGTGTCCGCCGACGTTGTAAACTTCTCCAACACGTCCTTTGTGGATGATCAGGTCGATTGCGCGGCAATGATCTTCTACATAGAGCCAGTCACGAACGTTTTCGCCTGTTCCGTATACCGGAAGTGGTTTGTCATTTAATGCGTTGGCGATCATTAACGGAATCAGTTTTTCCGGGAAGTGATATGGTCCGTAGTTGTTGGAGCAGCGGCTGATAGATACAGGCAGTCCGTAGGTTCTGTGGTAAGCCAGTACCAGAAGGTCTGCAGAAGCTTTGGAAGAGCTGTAAGGGCTGCTTGTGTGGATCGGAGTTTCCTCTGTGAAGAACAGGTCAGGTCTGTCTAATGGAAGATCTCCGTAAACTTCATCAGTAGATACCTGATGATAACGTTTGATACCGTATTTGCGGCATGCATCCATGAGAACAGCAGTACCGATAATATTTGTGGTAAGGAAAACTTCCGGGTTTTCGATGGAGCGGTCAACGTGA
>QWCK01006267.1_pt1 | contig 10131 bp, 8 predicted proteins | sample 1972571 | NCBI WGS metagenome assembly QWCK01 (sample SAMN09866710, study PRJNA288562) | Human gut metagenome isolate term2_stool, whole genome shotgun sequencing... | isolation source: gut | host: Homo sapiens | place: USA: California | reverse complement strand
CGGATATACCATCTGCTCAGGCTGGTGACGAAAGCGGCCCTGTGGGGCGCGTTCTCCCGTCTGGCAAGCTGGCTCATGGGTAAAATCCTGAGCTAGAAGACAAGCCCGATGGAATGAAGCGACCCCCAACAGTGCTGCTAACACCGTTGGGGGTCTCCATCGGGTAAATTGGGACAACCCTTTTACCGGGGGGAGGCCCTTGAAGAACCATCCCATGCCGGGGGTCAGAGTGCGTCAACACTCTGGCCCTTTCTGTTTTGAAGGATAAGGAGTTCGAAGAGATTTGGCAAGTCACCTGGCCCGGATGAGGTAGCGAACTGCGCGGTTCACCGGGCGGACTTCACCAACAACCGGAGTAACGCGAGAAGCATAAAAATCTATTCCACCCCAATAGTGGTTTCCTGTTCCCCCATATTTCCAGTCGTACCCCTGTCCTCCTGTGACTCCAAAGCTCCCTGATGCTCCTCCTATTCCATGCTGCCCCCCTGTCGAAAATGAGGCGGAAATTTCACGTATCCCATCGCCCTGAAGTTCACCGAGTCTGGCGCTCCAGTGGCCAACCGCGCCATAGTGATAGCTGATTTGGCCACCGTATCCCCGGAGGAACACTCCCTGATAATTCGGGACGTTCCACCCGATGAGCGCGACCAGTTCCGGATATACTGTGCTGTTTATTGCTTGTCCGTTACATTCCAGCCAGTTATCGGCATCGGGAGGCCATGAAGATGAGGGCCATGTAATCACCGTTCCAACGGGAATAGAACTCCCTACACTCTGCACGGAAACGGTTGCAGGATTGAACCCTGTGGAGTCGAGGCAAAAGCCAGGTTGAACTATGCCCAAACCGAGTACAAAAACGAAAGCAACTAATTGAATAGAAAAGATTTTCATACCTGCTGTCCTCCAATTCGCTGACGGAATAATGACTGCATGACGGCCACGGTTTCTTCAATGAATCCTATCTTCAGCAGGAAGTCCGCATCGGGATCGACATCAGTACCTTTTTCTCGGCGGATGCGCGGGGTCTTCAGGCCGCTGAAGCTGAAGTCCGCGTTGAGGGTGAAGACGGAGACAAGTTCGTCCTCGGGCAGGGCTGAAACTCTGACTTTGAGGCTCTTGATGAGCAGCCCGGATTCAAGCCCGGCCTGTGCGCTGTCCGGCGCATCAGTCACGGAAACTGAAGGCCCATCAGTCCGTGTGAGTGTGGCCTTCCCCTGTTCCGCTATGGCGTAGGTTTTCCCATTTAGAGGAAGCGTCATGTTTTCGGCGTAAATGTCACGCATGAGATCTTCGAGCGGGTGTTAGGAGTCCGATGCGGACAATGTACTTGGGTACATGCGCTCCATTTCGCCGCCGAAGGCTGTTTTCGCGTAATTCTCGAACAGCTCAAGGGTAGATTTGGAGGTGCTGGCAACGTAAACGAGTCCGTTTGACGTATCGACAGCGATACCGGTCATAGAGGGGCGGGGTTCCGTTTTTGAAAGGTGCCGGGACTTGCAAAGGTCTTTGAGTTCCTTCTTTCGGGATTTGGAGAGGAACGTCTTGCCCTGCCGCTGGAGTTCGTCCCGCGTCATTTCCGCAAGATGTTTTTTGAGAATGGCCGAAGGTACTTTTCTGGTGTCGATACGAAAACCAAAGCTCATGTATCGGCCCCTTTCGAGAATGGAAGTCTCCAGATCGGCAAACATGTCATCTTCAGGGACGAAGCCATAGCCTTTTTCGTCAGGGGTATTGTCGATGGACCGGAAGGCAAACCGTCTGATCGCATCGCCAGTGACGTTGGCGAGTGTCGAAGGTTCAAGGCGATAGATAGTCAACGAGATGGAAGATTTCATGAGGCTCATGGTTGCTCCTTATATTTGTCAGAGATAGGAATTAGTTCCGCTGCAATATCTAGGAGGCGTTGATTGCGGAAGGAACGTTCTGGAGGAAGATTGACAAGATTGTGGAAATGCATTGGATCAATAGCTATGTCTTCTTTAAAAATTGTTTTGTTTTTCATAACCACCTTAAATGTAATTGTTTCATTGCAATCTGTGTCAAGTCGAGATATTTTGTGATCTACAAAGAAAAAATTAATATTAATGAAATTATTATTTGATGTTTTTACCTGATTATTATCTGAAATTTGAATGTTTTTATTATTCTTTAATGTTTTTATGATTTTGCTATCCTTGTCAAGAATACGACCATAAAGATTTTGATTTGTTGTCATGTAAGCAAACATTAAAGGTAAATTGCATAGATTTGTTCCTATATAGAGATGACCACGCATACTGATAAATGATGTTAACATGTCCCGTGCAAGCTTTTCGCTGAATACGATACCCGTTGCGCGTTGTAACAAATAAATGATCCTATCGAATTGTTCCCGCAAGAGGGAAAGAGTATTATATGACTTTGGATTCTTTTTCTCTCTGAGCATATTTTTTTCAAGTTTCATTCCAGGGTTGGCATATGGACAGTTATCATATTCCCCCTGATCATAGTCTGCGATCCTTTGTATAGACTCAGGACTATGCCGCCCATGAGGAGATGGAGAATTTTCATATCGCTTATAAAGGGCAACGAGCCGAATAGGGTTGTCACAAGCTGGACAGACAGCATATTGTACTGTCTCTGTCCCTTTTTCTTGATACCAAGGCCATTGCTTGTTCGTATCATTTTCAAACTGTTCTTTGCTGATGCGGTGAATAGGTTGCAGTCCTGGTTTCAACTTGTAGACATCCATATTCATTCCCTCAAGTTAAGGTTGTTCCGTACCCGCTCCAAACAAGGATAACGCCGTAGAACAAGAGCCCACCATTCATCAGAAAATTTTGGAATATAACCAAGGTGTTCTGCAATAGCGGTACATTCTAAGATTGTTGTCAGCCCAATGGAAAACTTATGAAAATTGTCTTCCATGCCAAAAATAAAAGGTTCATCACATGTTGGGCAAAATACTTCTTTGTTTTCAGCTTCACGTAATTGAGCCTGATTTTCAAGAAAATTCATCTTTTTTTCCTTTCTGGTTGTCATTTGGGCCTCCTATTAAAGTCAGGTTTTCCATCCTTCCCCAAAAAGCTCGTTTTACAGTTTGGATAGCCGGAGCAGGAAAAGACTTATAGGGTTTCCCCGCCTTGCTGGTGCCTTGCCTGTAGAGCAGCGCCTTACCGCAATCGGGGCAGGTAAACTCCGTCACCACTCGCGGAGACTTTTCTTTGGGCTGGCCGGGGGTGCCGTTGTCATCGGGCAGAAAGACATTGTTACCGTCTGGATGCCCTTGTTTGTTGTAGCAAGCCCAATATGTCCCCCTATCGTTTTTCCCTGAGTAAAGGGGCGACCGCAGACGGGGCATGGATGCTCCGAGTGTATGGCCCTTTCTCGCGGTTTGCCGGGTTTACCGTTCTCATCCGGCAAAAACGTCCTGCAATCGGCATCGGAGCAGCTCCAGAAAAATTCGCCGGCGTTTTTCCCTTCGCGCCGGCGCAACGCCTTGCCACACTTCGGGCAGGGGAAGGCACCGGGCTGAAGTGCGGCAGAGGTGGAGAGGACGGGGGCCAAAAGCAAAGGAAGAGCTGCATACTGTTCACGCATGAAGTCTTCCAGAGAGGTTTCCCCACGGGTTATGGCTTCAAGGCGTTGTTCCCATTGGGCCGTAGTGACCGGATCGCGGAGCGTGTCCGGGGTCATGTCGATGAGGGACTGGCCGAGCGGCGTGGACACAATGGATTTGCCGCTGGCTGCGATGAACCCACGGCCCTTGAGGGTTTCAAGGATACTCGCCCGTGTCGCTTCCGTCCCGATGCCTTCATTTTCCTTTAAAACGGCCTTGGCCTTGGCGTCGGAAACGAAACGGTGGACGTTGGCCATCGCCTCGATCAGTGAACCTTCAGAAAACCTGGAAGGCGGCGTGGTCTTCTTTTTGAGGGCGTCCACGTCGGCGCAGAGCACGGCGTCATTGTTGCCGACGGACGGCAGCGACTGTTCGGCCTCTTTCTTTTTGGCGTCCTCATAGTCCTCTTCAGCAGCAAATCCGGTCCAGCCCGGCTCTATGATCATCCGGCCACGGGCTTCCCATGCCGTTTTCACGATGGTGGCCAGAATCTTCTGGGCCTCGTAGAGCATGGTGGGGTAGAACTGGAGAAAGTACTGGACGGCGATCATCAGGTACAGCTCCTTTTCCTGCGCCGTAAGGCTCCGGGGCTCTTCGCCAGTGGGGATAATCGCGTGGTGGGCCGTAATCTTCTTCGTATCCCAGACGGGGCCTCTCAAGGCGGAATCGGCCTTGGCGGTCACGGCCTCAAGACCGGAAACGCCGGAAAGGGCGGTAATGATCCGGGCGGCATCACTGAACTGCTCTTCGGGCAGATAGCGGCAGTCGGTACGCGGATACGTCGTCAGCTTCTTTTCATAGAGCGACTGCGCGGTATCCAGAACCTGTTGCGCGGTCATGCCGAGCTTGGAGGAAGCGGCCTTCTGAAGCGAGGAAAGGCAATGTGGCAGGGGGACTGGCTTTTTCTTCTTCTCGCGTGTGACGGAGGTGATGATGCCGTTTTTGCCGCGCACGGCATCCATGATGCCTTGGGCGGTGGCCCCATCGACGAGACGGCCTTCACTGTCCAGTCCGGGTTGTGTTTCCGAAGGCTTGAAGATGGCTGAGAACGTCCCCGCATCGTGCTGGAGCCTTGCCTGAAGGACGAGATAATCAATGGGGGTGAAGGCTGCGATTTCCCGATCCCGGTTGACGACAAGGGCAAGGGTGGGCGTCTGGACGCGCCCCATCGACAACACGCCATCCCGTCCCGACTCCCTGCCCCGGAGCGTCATGGCGCGGGTTGCGTTCATGCCTATGAGCCAGTCAGCCTGTGAGCGGGCGCGGGCGGAATCTCTGAGGTTGGCGTAATCCCGGTTGTCCTTCAGCGTTGCCAGAGCTTTTTGGATCGAGCGGGAGTCCAGGGATGCAAGCCAGATGCGCTGGACCGGGCCGGTGTAGCGGAAGTGTTCCAGCACCTCGTCGACAAGGAGCTGGCCTTCCCTGTCCGGGTCGCCCGTGTTGACGACCGTAGCGGCCTCACCAAGCAGATTGCTGATTACCTGAAGTTGAGCGCGGGCGCTTTCCTTGGGCTTGAGCCGCCACTCACGGGGAATCATGGGTAGGGAGCTTCTGCGCCACAGCTTCCATGCTTCATCATAATCATCGGGATCATACTGTTCCAGCAAATGCCCGAAGCACCAGGTCACGGCGTCGTTCCCACAGACTATATACCCCTGACAAGTCTGCGTGACGCCGAGTTCAGCGGCAATGGCTTTGCCGAGTGACGGTTTTTCGGCAATGAAGAGACGTTGGATCATGGACTCCTCTCAATTCAAAAGGTTGCGATACATTCCGAAACGGCGTTTGAAGGGGCTCAGCAGGGCCGGGAGCAGACCTTCTTCCAGTTCTTCGGCCTGAAAATCGGCGGTGAAGCCCTTCCTGCGGGGGGTTTCAATGCGCAGGGGGTTCCCATAGAAAGACATGCTCCATCCTTTGGCGTCGTCATTGCGGGTGACTTCCTGTGAGTTGGGGAACGCCGCGCACCATGTGGGAAGAAGTTTTTTGAGCCTGTAAAAGAGGTTCGTCATGCGGGCGTCCGTTTGGACCTCTGTGAGATGAACGCCGTGCAGAAATGGAGAGGGTTGCGAATAGAGGAAGAACTTTGCGATGCAGGCGCGGTGGCATCCGTCTTCCGCGACGTAGCCTTTGCCCTCATGAAAGCAGAAGCTCATGAAGGGGGCACGGAATCGTTCGAGGTTCAGGTAATATTCGGGATTCACCGTAAACAGCCTGATGTTTTTCCGCATCTTTTCGCCCTTATCGAGGAGCTCCCTCCATGTCATGCCGGGATAGTTGGGATTGACTGTCACATAGATCAGGCCGGTATTTACCGAAGCCGACAAGCAACGGCTTATTGAGCGGAGGAAGGGTGCCGGACGTAGCGATTCGATACAGCTATCGGCAACGGCGGGTACTGTATCAAAAAGTTCTTTGATTTGTTCGTCAGTCATGGCCGTCCCTTGTGGCTACTCATCAATCCAGTGACCACCGTTGAGCCGTTCGCCAACATAGTTGACGCCGACCTTCCATGTGTACTCATGGCCAGCGTAGGTCCGGTAGTAGGAGGGCAAGGCGTCATCAATGATCCAGACCCATTTGGTGCGGCAGCGTGGGGTATTCTCACGGTCTTCTTGGCTCATGCGCCGCCAGACGTCATCTGGGTGCATTCCTCAAAGGGGGATTGCTTTCTGAGCTGACGGTTCAGAAGGTCAGCGGTGCAGCGTTCAGCGTCGCCTCAGTCTCATGCGTAGGTTCGAACAGTACAGCATGGCTCCAGCGAAATTGTGCGTGCAGCGGATTACCAGCGGGCGGATCGACGTGATCATGCTGTGGACAGGCCGCAGCGGTGGCGAGTACATTCTGCGGATGCCGAGGTGTCTGGCGACGAGGGGATGGAGGTTCGGGTAGGCTCTGGCTGCCCTCCCTTTTGAATGGAAAAGGGGGGTAGGGGAGAGGCCAGCCCACAGATGCACAGCGCCGCGATGACGAGTGCCAGGAGTACGGCCTTGCGGTCGGTTTCTTCGCAGGGAAGAGAAATCTTGAGGGATGAGGCGCGGAGATAGAAGCGCCCGGAAGGAGCTAGGCCGCAACGCACTTGAATGGGACGATGCGGCTTGGAAGCCTTGAAGAGGGGCTTTACAAGGGCGGGGTGCTTATAATACAAAAAGCACACCACAATACCCTGATTTTAGGGTAAAGTGATGCGCCTCTAGTTTACTAGTGGCGTCCCCAAGCGGATTTGAACCGCTGTTGACGGCGTGAAAGGCCGCTGTCCTGGGCCGGCTAGACGATGGGGACGTCTGGGTGCGTGTTGGCTGGGCTACGTGGACTTGAACCACGATTAACGGGACCAGAATCCGTCGTCCTGCCAATTGAACGATAGCCCAACGCGCAGAAAGCTGTTTAGTAAAAACACCCCCCACTGTCAACAAAAAAAGAGGCACTTCAGAAGAAAAAGTTTTCTGACAATATTTTTATGTGTTATTTTATATAATTAGATACTGGCCTAAAAACTTGTGTCTATGAGGGTATAGGGAGGCAGTGCGCAGGGGGCTTACGGAGCCACGTCCGGTATGCTGATTTGGCAGGTCACTTGACATCAGCGGGCATGGCATTGCAGTATTACCCAGTGGACATTCCCATACGAACACGCCTCGTTTTGCTCCTCGCCATTGTCATGGCTGGGGGCTTTCTCTTTTTTCCGTCGCAGGGAACTTCTCTTTCCTCCGATTCGTTTTATTCCGCCGCAGTGTTTCCGTGTACGGAAAACACCCCAGAGCCTTGCCCGGTTCCTCTCGCCTTGTCGCCCGAGGAGGCTCCCTTCGGGGGGGAAGCGGTCTGGAGCCTTCCGGAGCAGGGGAGGGCGGCATATACTCCTTATGAACGTTCCACCCCCGGTACGTCCCGTTTGGAACGGGGGCACGCCTTCAGCTCATTCGTGGCGTTGTCGGGCAACAGTTTCTGCCCGGGAATACTCCTGCGGCGAGGCAACGTTTTATCAGCCGTTTCCATACTCCCCCGTGGATGGGTTTCTTGTCACGCTTGTCCCCGTTCGCCTCCGGCGGTTTGAACGTCCAGACTGGTCTAGTCCTTTTTGTTCAATCGCAACGGCGTTCTCCATATTCTGGGGAAGGAGCGTATATGTTTCTCGATTTTTCGTGGGTGGCAGAACCCACGGCTTGGGGCGGGTTGGGCACCCTTATCCTGCTTGAAGTAGTGCTCGGCATCGATAACCTTGTTTTTATTTCCATTTTATCCTCGCGGTTACCGGAAGATAAGCGCAGGCACGCGTTTACCATTGGCCTTTCCCTTGCCCTGATCATGCGTCTGGGATTGCTTTCCACGGTTGCATGGCTGATCGGGCTCACGAAACCGTGGTTTTCCCTTTTTGGCTATTCGTTTACGGCCCGGGACATTATCCTGCTTATCGGCGGCCTGTTTCTTTTGTTGAAAGGGACTATGGAACTCCACGAGCGGCTGGAAGGGTTTCAGCCCACGGAAGAGAAAGCCGTTCACCAAGCCGTGTTTTGGCAGGTCATCACCCAGATCGTGGTGCTCGACGCCATATTCTCTTTGGATTCAATCATCACGTCCGTAGGCATGGTGAAGGAACTCTCCATCATGATGCTGGCCGTCATCATCGCCGTTCTGGCGATGCTGTTGGCTTCGCGCCCGTTGACGGAGTTTGTGGACAGGCATCCCACGGTCACCATTTTGTGCCTCGGCTTCTTGCTGATGATCGGCCTGAGCCTTATTCTGGAAGGGCTGGGCTATCATATTCCCAAGGGATACCTCTACGCGGCCATCGGTTTTTCGATTGTTGTGGAAGCCTTCAACCAGCTGGCGCTACGGAACCGAAGGAACAGGATCACAACGCGCGGATTGCGTGAGTCCGCCGCCAGAGCGGTTTTGGAGCTGCTGGGCGGAACCACGATCCCCGGCGGCGAAACGGAAATGGAAATGGCCGCGCTGGGCTACTCCGATTGCCGGGACAAGGTGTTCAGGCCGGAAGAGCGGGCCATTGTCGCGCGGGTCATCCGTTTTGGCGGGCGGACCGTGCGGTACATTATGACGCCCCGCCATAAGGTGCAGTGGCTCGACAGCAACGAGTCGCCGGAAGCCCTCCTCAAGCTCGTCGGCGCATCGAAACACGCATTCCTTCCGGTCATGTGCGGGGATACCGACGAAGTGCTCGGCGTCGTGGATCTGCGCGAGCTGCTGTGGCGCTACCAGAAGACCGGTCGTTTTTCGCTTGAGGCCTCCGTGGTCCCCGTCCCCATGGTTTTCGAGCATACCGGGCTTCCCGATGTGCTGGACGCCTTCAGGCAGCACCCGGCTCCGATGGGCATCGTTCTGGACGAATACGGGAGCGCCGTGGGCGTTGTGACGCCTATGGACATCTTGTCCGCCATCGCCGGGCATATGGGGGATGTGGCCCCCGAGCCTGATTCCTTCCGTCAGCCTGACGGCTCATGGCTGCTTCCCGGACGTATGGCCGTGGACGAGGGGCTGCATACGTTGGGCATCCAGCCGGAAGAGGAGCTGAGCTGCGCCACTATGGCAGGGTTGCTGCTTGAGCGTCTGGGGCATATCCCCGCTGCGGGGGAGAGCCTGTTTTTCTGGGGGCACTTGTGGACGGTCGCGTCCATGGACGGCCTGCGTATTGATCAAATCCGTATTCATCCACAGCGTTCAGGGGACATTACGGAAAAAAGTGAATAAAAATACGTGGATTGATTTTGCCATGAGACGACTATGGATTTCTTTGCGAGAACAGTTTAGGTTAGGGCGATTCTAAAAAGGAAAACCCTTCCCAAGCGCTTCGGATTGCTTTTTAAGCGCGGAATCCTGTTTTTTGAGAGAAAATACCTCTTTGGAGGATTGTGCGGCGTGGCGTTTCTTTTCAAACGAGTCTGGCGACTGTGTCGTCCGGCGCTGCCGTGAAGAGGAACGCTACACCAACACAGAGGAATCGGAATGAAACGGAATCTCTTACAATGCATGGCCCGGGTGCTGCTGTTGCCCGTGGCTCTGATGTTCATATGTGGGGCGCTGGTTTCCGCTCATGCGGAATATTCCGGCCCCAAAGTGCGCTTTCGGCTGGCGCATCCGTGTCCGCCGGGGCATCACACCAGCTTGGCCTTCGAAAAGTTCGCGGAATTGGTCGCCCAAAAATCAAAAAACAAGATCAAGGTGCATGTTTTCCCCAATGCCGTTCTGGGGAGCGATGTCGTCATGCTCAAAGGCGCGCTGACCGGCGGGCTCGAAATGGCGGTCAGCTCCAGCCCGAACCTGACTTGGGTGGTGCCGTCGCTCATGGTTTTCGATCTGCCGTACATCACAAGCGTCAAGTATCAGAAGAACTTGTATGAGGCGTTGGATAACGGTGAGCTTGGCCGGTATTTCAAGGGAAAATTCAATGAAGTCGGCCTAGAACCGATCATGTACTGCGAATACGGCTACCGGGATTTCTTCAGCGTTAAAAAGCCGATCCGTTCCGTCGGGGATCTGGCGGGCATTCAGGTCCGCACGACGGCTTCCGCCGTCGAGGT
>QWCK01006265.1_pt1 | contig 10131 bp, 10 predicted proteins | sample 1972571 | NCBI WGS metagenome assembly QWCK01 (sample SAMN09866710, study PRJNA288562) | Human gut metagenome isolate term2_stool, whole genome shotgun sequencing... | isolation source: gut | host: Homo sapiens | place: USA: California | reverse complement strand
AGGCATATAGGCGCTCCTGTATGTCAGGGCGGATAGACGGCTTCCGCTCCTTCGTTGAGAAGACGAGGTGATAATAAAGCGAGATATAATTATCTGTACTCATAACGTCTACGATCGGAAGGACTCGGTAAATATCTGATATAGAGGCTTACTGTCGTGTGCCACCTTGAGGTAAAGGTAGTGGCGTATAGTTTCTATCTGCGCATCACGTAGCTTGTCCCGCTCCAAGATGTACTGTAGAAATGGCTGACAGGGGCAGTCGGACTGTGCCCACCAGGCATCGCCGGCCTCTTTGATTAACTCGTAAAACATATATCGCTCTAGACTCGATTGCTTATCAAAGGTAGTAAAAAAGAAGGTTGACCACATCAATTCCCCTAGATCCCGCAATCCAGCATATCTTGTGAGTATTTCGCAGTAATGAGGCCCTCTGACTAGAACTAGCCGTGTAGCTCGATAGGTCGCCAGTTTATCGTCCCCTCGATCGAGTCAAATGTGTTTGCTGTTCCTAGTCCGACCCACAAGGGGTCGATCAATGGGCGATGTCTTGTACCCCCAGTCGTTCGGGCTATGCCCTCCGACTGGGGGCTATGATTCGTCTGACCTCCTGCGGAGGTCACAAACGACGTGTATCCGCGAGATAGGTCTTTTGGAAGGTCGGACTCTAGACGTTGGTTCTTTAGTCCGACCCACAAGGGGTCGATCAATGGGCGATGTCTTGTACCCCCAGTCGTTCGGGCTACGCCCTCCGACTGGGGGCTATGATTCGTCTGACCTCCTGCGGAGGTCACAAACGACGTGTATCTGTGAGATAGGTCTTTTGGGAGGTCGGATCCTAGACGTTGGCTTTTTCGTCCGACCCACAAGGGGTCGATCAATGGGCGACGTCTTATTCCCCCAGTCGTTCGGGCTACGCCCTTCGACTGGGGGCTATGATTCGTCTGACCTCCTGCGGAGGTCACGAACGATGTGTATTCGCAATATGGATCCTTCGTATCACCTCCTGCGGAGGTCACGAATGACGTGTATCTGCGAAAAGGATCCTTCGTATTACCTACGTAGGAGGTCACAAACGACGTGTATCTGCGAAAAGGATCCTTCGTATTACCTACGTAGGAGGTCACAACAGATGACAATGACGTTTCGCTCTCAGGCTTAGCGAGGGACGACCGCAGCGCGGTCGGACGGATCCTAGCCCCCAGTCGGAGGGCGTAGCCCGAACGACTGGGGGGGCCGATGGATACCCCCCGCATAACGACCTCCCCTCGTGGGAGGTCGGACCCTATATAGAAACAAGAAAGAGAGATGGCTCAACTGCTACGTAGGAGCGGTTGAGCCATCTCGTTATTATTCTTACGGTCTCTGATCCTGCGATCAGAGGGCAATAGATTTACTTGCTAGCATCTTCAAATAGGCGTACGGAAAATCTATTAGATGATTCGCCTTGGTATGTACAGGCATATTCGTTACCAAAGAGAGCATTCCAAGAGTACCACATATTGTACTTGGTAGAAGACCAATAATAACCAGCTAAAGACTCTCCAAAGGGTTCATCCTCTGAGTCGATAAAGCCTGCAGCGGGGAAGTATCGAACAATGTCGTTACCATTATTAGCCTCCCAGAATTTCGATGCTGAGATCTCTTCTAAAGTTGGCAAAGTGCCTTTGTTCAGCAGTGAGCGACAGGTTATCTTCATTACTCTTCCGCCGTTTAGTGTCGTATACTCATAGCTCCAAGCGGATACAAAGTTTGTACCCTTATAGCGAAGGGCATATACACTTCCACTACCATTGCTCTGATAGTCATTGGTCGAGGAGATACTCTCGCCTGCGATCTTAACATCTTCCTGAACGTCATTGTGGGTTCGTTGCTCCGAAAAGTTTACATAGTCAGGTTCTGCAGAAGTGGGTAGTATAGCCATCCACTCTTCTTTGCTGGGGAGGTGGTACTTCTTGCCAGCAATGGTCACGTTGGTAAACTTCTCTACGGCATCTTCGTAGGAGAAGTAACCACTCACATCGAGAGCTTGTGTCGTGACAAAGTCCGTTCCCTCGGCATTGACGTTGTACTCGGCGAGGTAGGCCAGAGGTAGCGTGACAGCTTGATCGACGGAGAGCGTGGTGAACTCGACCTTGGTGAGGGGCCCCCACTCGTTGTCACCATTCTTTGCTATGGCTAGTGCATAGTAGGCGGTGCCTGACTTGAGGTCAGTCCAAGCAGAGGTGTAAGCTTCTGTGCGGTATGGCAGAGACATGCTCTCAGGGCTCTCCTTTAGATACTTAAGGATCTCATCCTCGTTGTACTTAGACTTCTCGACAACGATCTCTCGATACGAAGAGGTGTTTTCGTCGGGGGTGTTGACGACTATTACCGCAGACTCGGAGACCTCCTTGATCTCGACGTTTACTTTAGCAGTCTGGGAGGTACCCTTCTTAGCAGTCGTAACCTTAAACTCCTGGACGTCGGAGTACTGGCCGTCCTTATCTACTAGGACTACAAAGAGTGAGTAGCTCGTGCCTGGGACAAAGTCAGTCATCACGCTCTGAGACTCACCCTCGTGAGCTTTGCCAGTCTTAAAGTCCGTACCATATAGTACGACGTAGTGCTTGAGGTCGGGGATGTGCATCATCTGCATCATCTGATCTCGTGCGGTCGCATCTGTCAGATCATTGAGGAAGAAGTAACCAGTGACATCTGCGTTAGGTTTTAGCGTAGCAGTGTAGCCGGTAGGCGTGACATTTGAGAAGGAAACCTCCATCTTTGGGTCGCCTGCCAGCTTGCCCTTGGGGACTTTGAACTCAACGCGCTTGACGTTGCCTGGACAGCCAAGCTCATCATACGGGAGGAAGAGTGCCGTGTAGTCATACCCCTGCTGCATACCTGAGAGGTCGTACTCCTTGCCGCCCTCGACGTTAAAGATCTGGACACCCATACGCGCAGCCATCTCTGGGGTAAAGAGCCGTAAGCACTGCATATCGTCCATGTCGGCGATCATAAAGCTCTCAGGGAGGATCACCTTGATGCTGCTAACGTCGCCACCTACATCGCCCACCTTGAGCTTCATCTTGCCAGTTGTACCATCTGCGTGTGGTGTGACTGTCGGATTGAGCGTGAGATCGACATCGTCAGTGAGAAACTTGATGCTATCGATATGCTCTACACGATAGGGCAGTATCTCGCCACTCTTGGAGTAGATGAGCATGCGTTCGTTGCTCTGAGCTAAGGCGAGCGAGGGTAGGAGGGCGAGGAGCCCTGCTAGAATTGTGTGTAGTAGTTGCTTTTTCATTAGAGAGTTATCTTGAGGGTGTTGTGTACGTTTGTTGTAGCGATGTATAGACCATCAGGCCATAGGGTAGCATCTAGGATGCAAGTAGCAGATGTGACGGGGTACTGCGATAGGAGCTGTCCCTCTGATGTGTAGATGTAGAGCGTCTCATCGCTAGAGGTGAAGCCCTCGATGTGTATCTCTCGGCCTACCGTGTAGTAGCTCAGCGTAGCTGTCGGAGCTTGGAGTGGAGACACGATGTGGGTCGTGTTGTCCTTGCGATCCTTGGCAAAGAAGAGCTTGTCGATGTCGCTCATGGTCACCATCTCGGGTGTGAAGTGCTGGTCGGCATTGTTGCGCTCTATCTTGATCGCGCCAGATGTGAATGTGATCTTGCTGATCTTGGTCAGATCATAGCACAGCTCAGCGCTCTCGGTGGTTTTGACTACCAGTGTGGTGGGGAGTGTCTGTGCGGTCACCACTTGGGGTAGTAGCAGGAGCCAGAGTAGAGGCACGAGTGCGAGTCCTTTTGTAACTCTTTTCATAGCGGATTGTAAATTGAATTGGTTTTTTGCTCTATTACGTTTGGCAAATATAATGTTTTTCAGAAATCTAGCTTTGGGTCTATTTCGCAAAGCTCACAAGTGACCCTGTATTGTGTAGGGGCACAGAGCACGGACACAGTGGTATAAGTGACACCTCGACACTCGTCTCTTCGGGCTACTCGATTTGATAAACTGAGGTTTTGCAGAGATTTACTGAGCTGTTTCTTTTTTCATTACCTTTGTATGGGAGGTCATCTATACTTGAGAGCGGACGCTCGCAGGCCTCCGATATTCAACTAACGACTAGGTATATATGGCAAAGAAAAACGAGAAGGCCGTCGTCGCTCCGCCTATCACCGATGCTGCGGCAAAGATGAAGGCGCTGGAGACTACGATGGGACGCATACAGAAGCAGTTTGGCAAGGGTGCTATCATGAATATGGCTGATGATGCCGTGGAGGATGTGAGTGTGATCCCCTCGGGGAGCTTGACGCTCGACATAGCCCTCGGTGTCGGGGGCTACCCTCGTGGGCGTATCATAGAGATCTTTGGTCCAGAGTCTTCGGGTAAGACGACGCTGGCTATCCACGCTATTGCTGAGGCGCAGAAGCTGGGAGGCATTGCTGCGATCATCGATGCGGAGCATGCTTTTGATCCGACTTATGCGCAGGCTCTGGGGGTAGACATTAGTCGTCTGTGGATCTCTCAGCCTGATGATGGTGAGCAGGCGCTCGACATTGCTGAGCAGCTGATTCGCTCGTCAGCGGTCGACATTCTCGTGGTGGACTCGGTCGCTGCTCTGACGCCTAAGGCTGAGATAGAGGGTGAGATGGGGGATACGCAGGTGGGTCTGCATGCACGTCTTATGTCTCGTGCTATGCGCAAGATCACAGCTGCCGTGAGTCGCTCTAAGACTTGCTGTATCTTCATCAATCAGCTACGTATGAAGATCAGTAGTGGCTATAGTCCTACGGGGCCTAGCGAGGTGACGACGGGCGGTAATGCGCTGAAGTTTTACTCCTCAGTGCGTCTAGATATACGGGCTTACAAGCAGATCAAGAAGGGCGATGATGTGGTCGGTAAGGTGACGAGCGTGCGTGTCGTCAAGAACAAGGTGGCTCCTCCCTTCCGTCGTGCTGAGTTTGACATCCTCTTCGGTCAGGGTATCAATCGTGTGGGCGAGATCATCGATGCTGCTACCGATATGGGTATCCTCAAGAAGAGTGGCTCGTGGTACTCCTATCAGGGCAATAACATCGGCCAAGGTCGTGATGCGGTTAAGGAGCTACTCGATGACAATCCCGAGCTGGCCGACGAAGTGGCTCAGCAGGTGATGGATCAGCTAGCTCAAGAGGGCAAGTTACACCTCTCTCCAGATGACTCTGAGGGTGAGGAGGGCGAAGAGCTAGACACGACAGATCAGCTGGTCGACGAAGACTTCGATATATAATACAGATAGAGGGACGTAGGGTGTGTGAGCGATGCTTGTCGTACCCTACGTAGCTCTCTGATCTATGCTACTAGATAACGCAGGGTCTCTTGTGACCATGTCGTAAATTCAAAAAGCTTAGTTATCATGACAGCTCTACAACTTCCTAATGGTTGGCAGCAACTCTCCGATCGCTCTGATGGAGAGTATACACCAGAGCGCATATCTGTACTCCGCGATAACGAGGTATTTGTTTTCGGCAGTAATCTGCTGGGACATCATATGGGGGGTGCTGCACGTACTGCACGCCGAGTCTTTAACGCAGAGATGGGCGTCTTCGAGGGCTTGACGGGGCAGGCTTATGCCTTGCCGACACTGGACAAGGATATGCGTCGGGTGGCACCAGAGGCTCTGCGTGCGAGCTTCCATCGGTTGTTACTCTGTGCCTTAGATCATCCGACGCACACTTTCTACCTTACGGAGGTGGGGTGCGGTATCGCTGGGTGGTCTATTGAAGAGGTGAGTACTTTGCTGTGGGAGGCTGTGCGTGAGCTCTCTGAGGAGGCTTACGAGCTGCATGCTATGCCGACTAATCTCTTGATCCCGCAACGATTTAGCGAGTCGTGAGTCTCTCCGTAGATCGGCTTTCGCTCTCTAGCGAGCAGTACACTCGATGGTGTGCTGAGATCCCTTCGCTACCGCTCTACGTGCAGCCTTGGTGGTTGCTAGCAGCTTCGGGGTGCGAGGAGATGTCTGTACTCGCTACGAGGGTAGCTAAGGAGGACGCTCCAATGCTTGTGTGGCCTCTCTTTATGCCGACACAACGTCATCTGATTGTGCCACCCTGCTGTCAATTTACTGGTCCTCTGAGCGACCGCTTGGGGGCGGTGGGAGAGGAGCCTTTCGATCGAGATCGGTACATTGCTCATCTAGCTGCTATGGAAGCGTTGGGTGAGGCGCTACCCTCATCGCTACGCTATATAGAGGCGCACTTACCGCTAGACTACTGGGACTGGCTCCTGAGCGAAACGCCTGCAGGAGTGTGGCGTAGTTCGGTCGCCTATACTCATCTCCTAGACTTGACGCAAAGACCTCCCCGGGAGCAGTACAATAGCTTGATCCGACGAAAGGTGCGCCGCGCTGCCGCCTTGGGTCTGCGAGAGCTTTGGGCTGAGACGACGAAGGTGGAAATGAAGGAGGCAACGAATGTGGCGACCTGTGCGGAGATGCTGGTGGAGCTCTGCCGTAAGAGCCTGCAGCGTAGTGGAGGAGATCGTCTCTGCGCCTCCTCGCTGAGACGACTTGTGACGGTTGCTGTGGCGCGTGGGCAGGGTGCTCTCTTGCTCCTGCTCTCACCGCATACGGATGAGCCAGTGGCGGGCGCCTTCGTAGCGCATCATGCTGGCACGGCATACTACATTGCAGGGGGCCAGGCGAGGACGCCTGAGGGCGAGGACGCTATGGCGCTACTACTGGATAGACTCATCACATGGAGTCGAGAGGCGGGGTGCCACACCTTTGACTTTGAGGGGTCTATGCAGCGTGGTATCGCTTTCTTCTTTCGTAGCTTTGGCGCTGTGCCACACCCTTACCTGCGCTTGCAGGCTGGGCGACAGACGCTCGCTATGCGTCTGCAGCTGCGTCGGTACTATCTACAGCATCTTTACTAAGTTCATTTGACTTGTAAGCTCTCTATCTATATGCGACACTACGAGGCGACAGAGTATATCTTATCTTTTCTACTCGGAGATGCGACTCCGCTCGACATCTCGGGGCGGATCCGCATCTTGCGACACGCTCAGATGCAGCGCTCACCAGACTATGTTGCTTACTGCCGTCCTGAGGAGGCGGAGCCGTATCATCGTGTGGTGATCGTGCCATCGGGCTTTTTTGATTTTGATCAGTATGGCCGTGCTGCGTCGATGCCGGCGCTGCCACTGGCGGAGTGGCATGGGATGCCTCTGCTCTTTGGAGAGCCTCGTGAGGAGTATCTAGAGACTCCTTATGGTCGGCGGCTGGTGATCTATGCCGATCTGGTGGCTAGTAGCTTCTTCCTGCTGTCGCGCTACGAGGAGATTTACTATCGTCAGCGGCGTGATGAGCATGGTCGCTTCCCAGGGCGTGAGTCGCTGGCCTATCGTGCGGGCTTCCTAGAGCGTCCGCTGGTAGATGAGTATGCTGCGGAGCTACGACGGCTGATGGGCGAGATAGGTCTGGCGGTAGAGCCGATGGTACCAGGCTTTAGCTCGGTCTCCCTGACGCATGATCTGGATCAACCGTACTACAGCTCGGGTGTGCGGGGCTTCCTGCGCTTGCTGCTCAAGGAGGGACTCTCTCTGCGGGCTGCTTATCGCAATACTTTCTCACGGGCTAGTGAGGATCTTTTCTTTAGCTATGGACGCTTCCTCGATTGGAACGTGGAGACCCAGCGTAAGTGCGCCGCTCCTGTGCGAACGATCTTCTTTATCAAGACTCCCAGCCCGCATCCACTGGACAAGCCTAACTATACGCTACGCAATCGCAAGATAGCGGCGATTATGCGACTGGCTCGGAGGCGCAAGGTGGAGTTTGGGTTACATCTAAACCTCTACTGCTCTGAGCACCCCGAAGCGGTGGAGTCTGCTAAGGAAGAGCTGGAGAAAGAGCTAGGCGAGCCAATACTCTACTCTCGTCATCACTACCTAGCAGTGCGTGAGCCTGAGGACTACAATGCGCTCCTTGGGGCGGGCATCTACCACGACTACTCGATGGGGTATGCTGATGTGGCGGGCTTTAGGCTAGGCACCTCACGCCCCGTGCGCTTTATCAATCCGCAAAGTCTAGAGGTCACAGACCTGATCCTGCATCCGCTCACGGTGATGGACTACACGCTACACGATGAGAAGTATATGCACCTAGACTATGCAGAGGCTGAGCGGGTGGCGATGGCGTTGGTCGATCAGGTGTACAAGTATCATGGAGAGGTGACGCTACTCTTTCACAATGAGAACCTGCTGCTGGACGATCCGCACATTTACCACACGCGCCTGTATCGAGCGTTGCTGCGCCAGATCATCAAGCTCTCACCAGCGTCTGACATCGTTGGGTTATAATCCTTGCTCACCTATGGCTCCTCATCGTATCTTGCTACTGACAGACCTGCTACCCCCGCAGTTTGCGCCCCGCATCACGGCACTCCTACAGCGGCTCCCCGAGGGTGATTGGCAGGTTGATGTGGTGAGCGAAGAGATACGAGGAGATCACCTCGGCTCTCACGGCTCTGTAGAGCAAAAGAGTAGCTTGCCCGCTCATCGTCTAGAGCGTGTGCCTCTAGTGCCTAGGAGGGGAAGGTCGCTCTACGCACTCGCCGATGCGCTATGGCAGGTGAAGAGCTGGCGCTTCGTACGTCACTTGCGGCAGCATTACGACTTGACACAGTACGATCTGATCGTGGGGATGAGTTATCGCACCTTCCCGCTACCGGCTGTCGCTCGCTTGGCACGACAGACGGGGCTACCCGCCGTGATGGACTGTCGGGACATCGTTGAGGAGTATACGCCAGAGGGCTTTCTGCCAGCGCCGCTACCACGGTGGGTACCTCTGCGCAGAGAGGCTTATAGATGGTTGCGTAGACGATTTATCAAAGCTCGGACAGAGGCGCTCAGGGCAGCTACAGCTATCACGACAGTCTCTGAGTGGCATCGAGATCTGTTGCAGCAACTGCACCCCAAGCAGCGAGTCGTCTGTATCCCTAATGGTTATGACGAGAGACTCTTTGTGGCATCTCTCGAAACGGCTCCACAGTTGCCTCTGCGCATTGTTTACACAGGGCGGTTGCTCTCGCTTGAGATGCGCGACCCGACGCTACTCCTAGAGGCGCTGCAAGAGGAGACGCTACGTAGATGGGTTCATCGTGGCGCTGTCGAGGTTCATTGGTACTGTGATAGCGCTTCGCAGCAACTTCTAGAGAGTCTCCTAGAGCGTTATAGCGACGAGGTGCGTACCTGTCAGCACTTTCACGCTATGGTGCCTTATGCAGAGGTACCGACGCTACTGGCGCAGGCCGACATACTCCTCCTCTTGGGTCGTCGTGAACAGCCCGAGGGTCCTCACGGGATGGTTACGACGAAGCTCTTTGAGGCGATGGCTATGCGTAGACCAATCCTCATGGTGGAGAGTGACGAGAGCGTTGTGGCGCAGATCCTCAGAGCGCATGGTGGAGCGCTTGCTGCTACTGAAGCGGCGCAGGTGGTGCAGTTTCTCGGAGATCACTTGGAGCGTCTGGAGCGAGGTGAGCTGCTGCCGATAGATACCTTTACCGACCACTATCAGCAGTACACGCGCGCAGCAATGGCGAAGGCCTTTGCAGAGCTTTTTAGCACACTGGTCTGAGTATACCGCTCTGTCTAGGGATAAATGCATCAAGCCCAGCAAACGAGCGAGTTTGCTGGGCTTGATCTGTATAGGCTGTTTGCCTATGCGTTACTTATTATTAGTAGTTGTCGCGCATTGGCTCGAAGTGTTCCTGTGGGTGATCACAAGCGGGGCACTTAGCGGGTGCCTTCTTAGCCTTAACGACGAAGCCACAGTTGCGGCACTGCCAGTAGATCTCCTCGTCACGCTCGAAGTACTTGCCAGACTCGACACGCTCTAGGAGCTTGAGGTAGCGACGCTCGTGCTCCTTCTCAGCTTTGATAATGTTGTTATAGGCGGTGGCAATCTCCTTGAAGCCCTCCTCCTCAGCTACTTTGGAGAACTCTGGATAGAGCTCCTCAGCCTCGCAGTGCTCACCATCAGCGGCAGCCTTGAGGTTTTCAGCTGTGGTGCCGATGACACCAGCAGGATAAGAAGCAGTGATCTCTAGATCACCACCCTCGAGGAACTTGAAGAAACGCTTAGCGTGCTCCTTCTCC
>QWCK01006263.1_pt1 | contig 10140 bp, 8 predicted proteins | sample 1972571 | NCBI WGS metagenome assembly QWCK01 (sample SAMN09866710, study PRJNA288562) | Human gut metagenome isolate term2_stool, whole genome shotgun sequencing... | isolation source: gut | host: Homo sapiens | place: USA: California | reverse complement strand
TGTCCTTTTACAAATTTGGAGAATAAGGATATTAAGGATTTTGATGTAAAGGAACATATATTTGAGTTAATAGGTATTTGCAACTCTTGTAGGAATAATAAGAATGAAAAATAAAATTAAATCTGATTTGAAAAAAATTAAATATTTAAAGCTTGATGATTTTTTTAAATCTACTCTAGTATTTGAAAAAATTAAAATGAATGTTAAAAAAAATGCTTATGAAAATAAGCTTTTTTATTACGAAAATGGGAAAACTAAGAAAATTTCAATGGATACGGATTTTGACATTGTAAGACTTTTTTCTTCTAGGGTAATTATATATTCGGCTAAAAAGAGGCAAGTGACAGGATTTTATATAAAAAATTTAGATACAAAAGACAAGAAGTTGCTTTTTGATATAGATTATGAGGTTCAGGATTTTGCAGTTACTGATGACAAGAAAATAGTAATTCTTGTAAATGAAAAAGATCTTATGGTAAATAACGAAACTAAGGTTGAAACCACTGATTTGAATTATCGATTTAATGGAAGTGGCTACGTTGCAGGTAGCGCTGGTAGAATTTTCATATATGACCTTATTTTAGGGCAGCTTAAAAAGGTAACTCCAAAGTGTCAGAATGTGGATTTTTTCAATCTTAATAAGAAAGAAAATAAGTTATTTTATCTGATTTCGGATAAAAACAATTTATATAATTTTAACACTCCATACGTTTATGATTTAGACAAGTGTGTTACAAAATGTTTATATGACAAAAAAGATTTTGAATTTACCTTCGTGGATTATATAGACAACAAGGTTGTTGCAGTCGCTACGAATTTCAAAAGATATGGATTAAATGAAAATCCTAAATTTTATGAGATAGAAAATGGAGCTCTTAACCTGTATTTAGAAAATGACTATGGATTTGAAAATACTATTACTTCTGATGTGCAATATGACCAAGTAGACAGGTTTTTGACTATAAAAGATAGCATTTATTTTCTATCTACTAGAGGAGATAAATGTAGTATTTATAGACTGATTAATGGAAAAGCTGAATTGTATTTTGATGAGCTGACAAGTGTGTCTGACTTTGTGATTACTGATGATGAGCTGGTAGTTACCGGGTTTAAGGATACAAATTTAATGGAGCTTTATTCCAAAAAAACTAGTATTGATGGTAAAAAAACACATGGAAAATTGAAAAAAATTACAAAACTTTCAAAAAAATTTGAAAAATCTAATAAAATTTATGAAATTGATAAATTTAAATGTGAGTTAAATTGTGATATAATATACGGATACATAATTTATCCTAGAGGGTATGACAAAAATTTAAGTTATCCCGGGGTGTTGTATATCCATGGCGGACCAAAGATGGTGGCAAGTCATAATTTTAATTATGATTTACAATTATTAAGTGAGCTTGGCTATTTTGTATTTTATACAAACCCGCATGGTTCTGATGGTCTTGGTGACGAATTTGCAGATATAATGGGCAACTGGGGAAAGATAGATTATAATGACTTGATGAATTTTACCGATGTAGTTTTAAAAAATTTTAAGCAAATAGACAACGATAGGCTGGCTGTAATAGGTGGGTCATATGGAGGATTTGCTGTAAACAGCATTATTACAAAAACTGACAGATTTAAGCTGGCTATAGCTCAAAGAAGTATTTCTAATTTTGTCAGTTTCTATGGCACATCTGATATTGGTGCGGTATTTACCTCAGACCAGTTAAATACAGAATATGATTTTGAAAAGTTGCTTGAATTTTCGCCGATAAAAAATGTTGACAAAATAAATACAAAATTATTGATAATACACAGTGAAAAGGACTTTACTTGTCCACTTGAGCAGGCTACAGAGTTTTATACTCAGCTAAAGCTTAACGATAAAGATGTAAAGCTGATTATATACAAAAATGAAAATCACAATTTATCAAGAACAGGTTCACCTAAGTCTAGGGTTCAAAGATTAAGTGATATGAGTGAGTTTTTGACAAAAAATTTGTAATTTTAGCATATAATTTAATTTTATATTGGAGCTTATATGAGAAAAAAAGGTCTTTTAATAGTGGTTTCCGGACCGGCAGGTGTTGGAAAAGGTACTATATGCAAGGTATACACAAAAAGGTATGACGATGTGTTCTTGTCACGTTCTTCCACTACTAGGCAACCTAGAGCTGGAGAAACAAATGGTGTGGAGTACGATTTTATATCTAAGCAAGAATTTGAAAGTATGATTGAGCATGATGAGCTAATTGAATATGTAAACGTATTTGACAATTACTATGGCACACCTAAAAAATGGGTTGATGAGCAAATAAATAAAGGAAATGACGTAATTTTGGAAATTGAAATTGTCGGTGCTATGAATGTAAAAAAAGTCTATGATGATGCGTTACTTATATTTATAATGCCACCATCCTCAGAAATTCTTGAACAGAGGCTAAGAGGCAGAAATTCAGATAGCGATGACCAAATAAAAAAGAGACTGGACAGAATGAAAAAGGAAGTACAAAAAATGACTGATTATGACTTCTTTGTAATCAATGATACAGTAAAAGACTCAGTAAAACAGATAAGAAGAATTATAAGGTCTCAAAGGTGCTCAGTAGAAAGATATGGAGCTGAGTACTTAGAAAAATATCTTAAATCTATGGAAAATAAGGAGAACTAATGTATAGCTATGTGCTTACTGCCGGTGTGATGGGCATAGATGGATTTAAGGTAGTGGTAGAGGCGGACATTAGTAAAGGGCTGCCGGGGATAACAATAGTAGGTATGCCCGATGCTGCAATAAAGGAGTCAAAGGACAGGATAAAGGCTGCGATTACAAATTCCTTTTTAAAATACCCAGTCACAAAAAAGATAGTAATAAATCTTTCTCCAGCAGACATTAAAAAAGATGGTTCTCACTACGATTTACCAATTGCACTGTCAATTTTGAGTGAGATTATACCATTTAGCGAAGAAAAATTAAAAACAACTGCATTTTTGGGAGAACTTTCATTAGACGGCAAGCTTAAACCGGTAAAGGCAACTACTGCACTTATTCTTGGACTGGTAGAAGAAAAAGAAATAAAATCGGTAATAATACCTGCATCAAGTGAAAAAGAGGCAAGCATGGTGCCTGATATTGATATATTTCTTGCAGAGGATTTAAAACAAGTAGTAGAATATATGCAAGATAAGGTTGAGCTACCAAAGGTAACGGAAGTTTTGACTTATGAGCCGATTAAGCCTGATAAAGATTTTTCTGACATAAAAGGTTCGTATCAGGTAAAAAGGGCGGCACAAATAGCGGCGGCAGGTTTTCACAATCTTATGATGATAGGACCTCCCGGCAGTGGCAAGACAATGATTGCCTCAAGAATGAATACCATTATGCCATCATTAAGTGAAGACGAATATATTGAGGTTAGCAAAATTTATTCATTTTTAGGAGAAATACCGGACGAGATTATTTTAAGAAACAGACCGTTTCGTGCACCACATCACACCATCAGCTATGCGTCATTAATAGGTGGAGGCTCAAATGCAAACCCGGGGGAAGTGGTACTTGCACATGGCGGCATACTGTTTATGGATGAATTTTTGAACTTTGACAGGAGGCTTATTCAAGGACTTAGACAACCTATAGAAGATAGAGAGGTTACCATTTCAAGGGTAAATGCAAAATATACATATCCAAGCGGATTTATGCTGGTAGCTGCGACAAATCCGTGCCCATGTGGATTTTTATACTCAACTGACCGTGAATGCACTTGTTCAGAGAAAAAAATCGATGATTATTTGCAAAAAGCCTCAGGTCCAATCTTGGACAGGATAGACATCTTTGTGGATACAATGTCTATAAAATATGAAGAGCTGACAGATAACAAAAAGTCTGAGCTTTCATCAGCGGACTTGAAAGAAACTGTTGAAAAAGCTGTAGCAATTCAAAAAGAGAGATTTAAAAAATTAAAAATTAATTATAATTCTCAGATGAACCCTAAGCAGATTGAAAAATATTGCATACTTGATGATGGAGCAAAAAAGCTCATGGAAACATATTATAAGACAGCAAATTTAACTGCTAGGAGCTATCATAGAATATTAAAGGTTGCTAGAACCATCGCAGATATGGACGAAAAAGAAAAAATCACGCAGGCTCATGTGGCAGAGGCTATAAACTTTAGAAAGGTTTATAGTAAATATTGGGATAGGAATTAAAATGGAAAAATTTGGAGATATTTTAATTTATATAATTAGTGCAGTTATCTTTTATTTTATTGGAGAATATGCAAAAAAGACAAAAAAACCAATGCACTTTTGGAGCGGGGACTCTATAGACCCTAACAATATAAAGGATATATATGAATATAACAGAGCTAATGCAAGAATGTGGAAACAGTATGCACTTTCATTTTTAATTTGCTCATTAGTAGTATACATTTATCCAAAGCTTTCAATAATTTTATTTATCATCAATCTTTTCGTTGGTATGGTAATAATGGTAATGCAATATGAAAAAATAACAAAACAGTATATGTATGACCCAAAAAATTATGTAATTAAAAGTAGAAAAAAATGAAAATTTAAATTAAACGGAGTATTTAATGGAAAACTTAGAAAAGACTTACAGTCCCAAAGAATTTGAAGACAAAATTTACAAAAAATGGGAAGAAGGAGAATATTTTAAAGCCCATATAAACAAAGGCAAAAAAACTTATTCAATAGTTCTTCCTCCACCAAATATAACCGGTCAGCTACACATGGGACACGCTCTTGACCATACATTGCAAGATATCCTTATAAGATTTAAGAGAATGCAAGGCTATGACACACTTTGGCAACCAGGCACAGACCATGCGTCCATCGCTACGGAAGTAAAGGTTGTAGATAAAATAAGAGCAGAAGAAGGTAAAACCAAGGAAGAACTAGGTAGAGAAGAATTTTTAAAACGTGCTTGGGAATGGAAAGAAGAATACGGCGGCAGAATAGTATCTCAGATGAAAAAACTTGGAGACTCCTGCGACTGGAGAAGAGAGCGTTTTACAATGGACGAAGGCTGTAACAAGGCAGTCGTAGAATTTTTCGTAAGACTTTATGAAGATGGATATATTTATAAAGGCAACAGAATAATCAACTGGTGTCCAAGCTGTAAAACTTCTCTTTCTGACGCAGAAGTTGACCACGAGGACACACCGGGTAATTTTTATCATGTAAAATACCAAATCGAAGGTACAAAAGACTTTGTAGAGCTTGCCACAACAAGACCTGAAACAATGTTTGGAGATACTGCAATAGCAGTAAATCCTAACGATGAAAGGTATAAATCACTAGTAGGTAAAAACGTAATACTGCCAATAGTAAACAAACCAATCCCGATAATAGAAGACGACTACGTTGACATGGAATTTGGTACAGGAGTAGTAAAAATTACACCATGTCATGACCCTAACGACTTTGAAGTAGGATTGAGACATGATTTGCCACAGGTGCTAGTTATTGGTGAAGACGGCAAAATGAATAAAAACGCCGGCAAATACGAAGGACAAGATAGGTTCGAGGCTAGAAAAAATGTAGTAAAAGAATTAGAAGAATTAGGAAATTTAGTTAAAATAGAGCCGCATGACCACAGCGTAGGACATTGTTACAGATGTCACTCCATAGTAGAGCCGATGACTTCCAAGCAGTGGTTTGTAAAAATGCAAGAGCTTGCAAAACCAGCTATAAAAGTATTAAAAGAAAATGAATTAAAATTTGTGCCTGATACTTTTGATAAAATATATCTAAATTGGCTAGAAAACATCAGAGACTGGAATATTTCAAGACAATTGTGGTGGGGACACAGAATACCGGCATATTACTGCCAAAAATGTGGCGAAATGGTGGTATCAAGAGAAGAAGTCCACACTTGCCCAAAATGTGGCTCAGCTATGAAACAAGATGAGGACGTACTGGATACTTGGTTTTCATCAGCACTTTGGCCATTATCTACACTTGGCTGGAACAGTGATGATGAAAGCTCCTTAGAGCATTATTTTCCAACAAACTGCTTAGTTACAGGCTATGATATAATTTTCTTTTGGGTTATAAGAATGGTATTTTCGTCTATGTACCTAAAAAAAGAAGTGCCGTTTAACGATGTGTTTATCCATGGCTTGGTCAGAGACTCCCAAGGTAGAAAAATGAGCAAATCACTTGGAAATGGGATAGACCCACTTCAGGTAATAGACGATTACGGTGCAGACGCATTAAGACTTACACTAGTTACCGGAAATAGTCCAGGTAACGATATGAGATACTATGATGAAAAAGTAATAGCCTCTCGTAACTTCGCCAATAAAATTTGGAACAGTGCAAGATTTATCTTGATGAACATTGACGAAGCAAATGAAATCACAATCGATGATGCACTAAAAGACCTTGAAATAGCAGACGAATGGATACTGCACAGATTAAACCAAGTAATAGAGCAAATGACAGCAAATCTTGAAAAATACGAGCTGGGTATGGCAGTATCCAAATTATACGACTTTACATGGGACGAATTTTGCGACTGGTATATTGAGCTTACAAAGAAAAGAATTTATCTTGATGGCGATGCAAAGAGCAAAAAGGTTGCACTTGCAGTATTGAAATATGTATTAAAAAATATCTTAAAACTATTACACCCATTTATGCCATTTGTTACAGAAGAAATTTGGTCACACCTTGGCGAAGAAGATATGCTAATAGTGGCAAGCTGGCCTGAATTTGACGAAAAATTTGTGTTTGAAAATTCTAATAAGAGCATGGAAGAAGTAATCTCAGCCATTACTAAGATAAGAAATGCTAGACAGGGTATGAACATACCACCATCTAAAAAGGCAAAGCTTTTCGTTGAAATTTTAGACCAAAGTAATGCTAACATATTCAAAGACACTACAGAATATTTTGTATCAGTGGGAGGAGCTAGCGAAGTATTATTTGACAGCGAAACTATGCCACAAGATGTGATAAAAATCATTACACAATACGCAAACCTTTATATACCAACCGGTGAATTAGTAGACTACGAAAAAGAAAAACAAAGACTTACAAAAGAAAAAGAAAAGCTAGTCAGTGAAATAGACAGAGTAGATAAAAAGCTTGCCAACAAAGGGTTTGTAGAAAAAGCACCGGCAGCATTAATTGAAGAAGAAAAAGCAAAAAAAGAAAAATTTGTAAAAATGCTCGAAGAGGTTAATGCTAGTCTAGCAAAAATTAATAAATAGTTAAGTATTTATTAATCTGAAATTCAGTTTTGAGATTTAATATTAATATAATAAACTTTGATATTTTAAATTAAAAATTATTTGAATTTACGAGGTGTATTGATATGAATGGAAAAAAACTTACAAGGTCATTAATAGACAGAAAAATTGCCGGAGTATGCGGTGGCTTAGGCGAATATTTAAACGTTGACCCAACAATAATCAGAATAATATGGGCAATGCTTGCTCTAATAGGCGGAGGCGGACTAATTTTGTACCTGATTTGTGCCTTAGTGATACCCGAAGCAAGTTATTAAAGACAACCTTGCCTTGCTTTAGATTAATTGCAGGTGAAAATATTTATTTGGTGGGGATAAAATGTAAAAACCATGAACCAGTTTGAAATACTGAGTTCATGGTTTTATTTTTTTGAAAAGCGTACAAAAAACATACCAAGTTATTATTTTTCAATTCTTTTATAGTTTTTGTCATTATATATCGCTTTTATTTACTGCATATTCTGTATATTTAATGTATTTTTATTTTGTGGGTCAGATACAATTTATGAAACTTTTATAATTTCTAGAAAAAATGTCTACTAATTTAGGCATCTATAGTAAATTCTTGACAAATTGTCTTGAATTTTTTGGTATTTAAACTTTTCTTAAATCAAACTATGTGTTATTATTAAAATAATGTAAAAAGTATAACTAATCCTTAATTACTTTATAAAATTAATTTAATTCTAAACTGGAGTTTTATATGAAAGGAATAATACTTGCAGGCGGTTCGGGTACAAGACTTTACCCAGCCACAAAAGTAATATCTAAGCAAATAATACCAATTTATGATAAACCGATGATATATTATCCATTATCTACATTAATGTTGGCAAATATTAGAGAAATATTAATAATTTCTACGCCAAATGATATAAAGTTTTATCAAGATTTGTTTGGTGATGGCTCTCAGTTGGGATTGAATTTGAGCTACGAAATACAACCAAGTCCGGATGGTTTGGCACAAGCATTTATTATTGGCGAAAAATTTATAGAAAATGACAATGTGTGTTTAGTCCTAGGAGATAATATCTTTTATGGGAAGGGATTTACAGGAGCACTTAAACAAGCGACATCTTTAAAAGATGGAGCAGTAATATTTGGCTATTATGTGAATAATCCATCTGATTTTGGAGTAGTAGAGTTTGATAAAAATGGTAATGTAATCTCATTAGAAGAAAAACCAAAAGAGCCCAAGTCTAATTATGCAATACCGGGACTTTATTTTTATGACAATAACGTTGTAGAAATAGCAAAAAACGTAAAACCATCAGCTAGAGGAGAATTAGAAATAACTTCTGTAAGTGAAGAATATTTAAAAAGAGGGAAATTAAAAGTAGAGCTGTTTGGTAGAGGTATGGCTTGGCTAGATACTGGTACACACGAAGGCCTGCTTGAAGCAGCTAATTTTGTGCAAACAATGCAAAAAAGAACTGGCTTGTATATATCAAGTATAGAAGAGATTGCTTATAATAATGGATTTATAGATAAACAGCAGCTTATAAAATTAGCAGAGCCACTTATGAAGTCTGATTATGGGAAGTATTTAATAAAAATAGCACAAGAGAGTATGATTTAAAAAGAATATATTTGATTTTATTAAAATGGCATCTATAAATTAGGGAGTTTAAAAAGTGAATAAATATATTGAAAATTTTATAAAATATAAGGCACTTATTATAGAGTTGGTTATTAGAGATGTCAAAATAAAATATAGAAGGTCATTTTTGGGGATATTTTGGAGCCTTATTAATCCACTTTTGATGATGATGGTTTTAAATATTGTTTTTTCAGATTTATTCAAAATAGAGATTGATAATTTTCTAATGTATTTATTAACCGGACAAATATTATTTGCTTTCTTATCTGAAGCTACAAGTTCTGCTATGCAGTCTGTTATTTCAAATGCGTCATTGATAAAAAAAGTCTATATACCAAAGTACATATTTCCTATTTCTAAGGTTATGTCCTCCTTTGTCAACTTACTTTTTTCATTGCTGGCTATTTTTATCATGATGATGATAACCAAAGTAGAGTTTTCAGTTAGTTTAATAATGGTTATTCCGCTTTTTTGTATGTTTTTGATATTTGTAATGGGAATTGGAATACTTTTATCTTCGGTAACTGTTTTTTTTAGGGATATAATTTATTTGTATGGGATTTTTATAAGTATATGGATGTACTTTACTCCTATTATGTATCCGGAGAGCATTATCCCTGAAAAATACAGTATAGTAATAATGGCAAATCCTTTATATTATTATATCAAGTATTTCAGATTGATAGTGATGGATGGAAAATTTCCTGATTTATATTTGAGTTTAGTTTGTTTAATTATTGCTCTTTTAACATTTATACTAGGGTTAATAGTTTTTAAAAAAGTACAGGATAAGTTTATATTATATATATGAATGAGAGACGATGAATGGATAAGGCTGTAGAAGTAAAAAATGTATCTATAAGTTTCAATCTTGGAAAAGAAAAAATTTTAAGTTTAAAAGAATATATAATAAAATTAGTAAAAAAAGAATTGTTTTTTGAAGAGTTTAAGGCTTTAGATGATATAAGCTTTGATATAAAAAAAGGGGAAGTGTTTGGGATTGTTGGATTAAATGGGGCAGGAAAAAGCACACTTTTAAAAATCATAGCCGGGGTTATGAAACCTGACAAGGGTACAGTTAAAACATTTGGAAGTATTGCTCCTTTAATAGAATTAGGAGCAGGTTTTGATATGGAGCTTACTGCATATGAAAATATTTTTTTGAATGGTGCAGTTTTAGGATATAGTAAGCAGTTTATGAAATCAAAACTAAATGAAATCATTGATTTTTCAGAGTTATACGATTTTATAGATGTTCCGATTAAAAATTTTT
>QWCK01006257.1_pt1 | contig 10148 bp, 8 predicted proteins | sample 1972571 | NCBI WGS metagenome assembly QWCK01 (sample SAMN09866710, study PRJNA288562) | Human gut metagenome isolate term2_stool, whole genome shotgun sequencing... | isolation source: gut | host: Homo sapiens | place: USA: California | reverse complement strand
GCTTTCTTTAGAAAAGTTCCCCTTCCCCAATATTTCCAACCTACTCTATCTACCCGGCAATAAAAAGGCTTTCAGCTCATCCGGGTCACAGCCGCTGAACAGCAGATGCAGCGGAAAACGGTCAAGCACGGGCGAAAGGGCCTCATTCGTGTAAGGAACGCCGCGCATGGCCTCTTCCAGATCATAGATCTCGCAACTGCTCACCTCGTCGGTCAGGCTCTTGCCCGGCCCGGCCATGAAGAAATCGCCGTAAAAATGACACTCGACCACACTGCCCTGCCGGATGTCGTAGGAAACCTCCACCTTGCCCCAAGGGAACCGCTGCGCCTTGCGCTCCGTGAACGGAGGCGACGCGCCGTACGTCCAATCCCACGTCGAGTATTTGGCGTCCCGCAGACGGGTGATGGCGACGAAATCCGCCGCGTTCATCCGGTATTCATCCCCGGAACGGTGCTCCATGATCGCATCGCGCACGCGCTGCACCGTCAGCGGCGGCAGATCCGGAGAATGCACGGCCAGATACTCAGCCAGATTCCCCACGCGGCTGCGGACAGAGGCCACGCCCTTTGACTTGTACTTGGCCGGATCCACATTGAGCGCCTGAGACAGTACATCGAGGTCGCTGTTTACCAGAATACAGCCGTGATGCAGATAACGCATCCCCCGGCGGCAGTGCGCCACGCCCGCCACTTTCAGGCCGTCCAGCATCAGATCGTTGCGCCCGGAAAAAGTCACGGGCAACCCGAGCTTTTGCAGCGCCTCGGCGATGGGTTTTCCGGCTTCGCTGAAGGCGGGCAGGGCTCCTTCCTTGTCCAGATGATGGATGAAGGTATAGTTGAGCGTCCCGGCGTCGTGATAGACCGCACCTCCGCCCGTCATCCGGCGCACCACGCTGATCCCGCGTTCGCGCACGAAATCGGCGTTCACTTCCTGACGGGTGTTCTGGAACCGCCCCACCACGATGGCCGGGCTGTTCTGCCACAGGATGGCGTAACCGGGATGGCCGGGTTCGATCCGGCCCAAGAAATATTCCTCAAGCGCGAGGTTGAATGTCGGGTCGAGGGAATGATTCACGATCCAATACATGCGGAACTCCATAAAAAAAACTTTCATAATGGCGCAGTCCCATTATGAAAGTCCCAAAGGGCCGAGAAAACGGCAAAGAAAGGAGAAGGAATCCCCGACAGCGAACCGTCGGGCGTCGCCCGTAATCCTGACGACGGCGGCAAAGCGTTCTTTGCGGATCCCTTCCCCTCTCCTTGGCTGTTTCTCGTTTACATATCGCCCGTCAGAACGGGCTTGCGGGCTGCGCCGACTTCATCGACGCGACCCACTTTAGTCCGGGTCGGAGAGGCATGCAACAGGTCGGCATCGGTCTCGGCCAATTCCGCGATGGAACGCATGGCCTCGATGAACGCATCCAGATCCTCGAGGTTTTCCGATTCGGTGGGCTCGATCATGATCGCGCCGTGCACCACCAGCGGGAAGTAGATCGTCGGCGGATGGATGCCGCAGTCGATCAGGCGCTTGGCGATGTCCATCGTGCTGACCCCGAACTCTTCCTGCTTCTTGTCCGTGAACACGCATTCGTGCAGGGAAGGCTGCGGGAAGGGCAGATCGTACAGATCCTTGAGGCTGAACTTGATATAGTTCGCGTTGAGCACGGCCAGCTCGCTGGCACGCTTCAGATCCGGGCCGAGGGTCTTCATGTAGGCCCACGCGCGCAAGACCACGCCGAACTGCCCCCAGAAGGGATGCATACGGCCGATGGACTGCCCTCCGGCGTCGACGGAATTGTCCACCCAGTCGAGCTTGCCGTCGGTTTCGACCAGACGGGGGCCGGGCAGGAACGGCACAAGCGTCTTGCTCACGCAGATCGCGCCGGAGCCGGGGCCGCCGCCGCCGTGCGGGGTGGAGAACGTCTTGTGCAGGTTCATGTGCATGACGTCGATCCCGATATGGCCCATGTGGGCATAGCCCATGATCGCGTTCAGGTTCGCACCGTCGCCGTAGACAAGGCCGCCGCGGGCGTGCACGAGTTCGGCGATTTCCTTGATGTTGGACTCGAACAGGCCAAGCGTGTTCGGGTTCGTGATCATGATCCCGGCGCAGTCGTCATCCATCAGGGCGGCCACGTCCTCAACGGTCAGGATGCCGTCGGGGCCGAGCGGAACCTTTACCGACGAGAAGCCGCACAGGGCGGCGCTGGCCGGATTGGTGCCGTGCGCGGTGTCGGGGATGAGCATCTTGGTGCGCGTGTTGCCCTGCGCCCGGTGCCATGCCTGAATGAGCATGATGCCGGTCAGTTCGCCGTGCGCACCGGCGGAAGGCTGGAGGCTGCACGCCTCAAGGCCGGTCACGGCGCACAGCATCTGCTCGGTTTCGTACAGCACCCGCAGAGCGCCCTGCGAATATTCGGAGGGGAACAGCGGATGCGCACCGGCAAAGCCGGGCAGCGCGGCGATCTTTTCGTTGATCTTGGGGTTGTATTTCATGGTGCAGGAACCGAGCGGATACATGCCCGTGTCCACACCGAAGTTCCACGTGGAAAGGCGCGTGTAGTGGCGCACCACATCCAGCTCAGCCAGGTCGGGCAGATTCAGATCCGTCCGCACCATGCCTTCCGCCTCATAGGGGGCGGCGGGCACGTCCGATTCGGGCAGGCTCACGCCCACGCGTCCGGGGCGGCCTTTTTCCCACAGCAGGGGCTCGTTCAGTACGAGACTCGACACCCCGGGCCAAGACTGATTGCTCATCAGGCGATCTCCTTCAGGATGGCGTCGATGTCGGCGCGGCTCCGGGTTTCCGTAACGCAGAAGAGGTAGCTGTCGGCAAGCGGGTACCACTTGGACAGATCCATGCCGAACATGATCTTCTTTTCTTCAAGGAGGCGCTTCCACTTGGCGTCGAAACCGGCGGGAGCGGCCATCACGAACTCATTGAAGGTCTGGCCGGAATATACGGGGCGGAAACCAAGCTTGGCGAGGCCGGCCTTGAGGTATTCGGCCTTGTCGCGGTTAAGCTGGGCCATATGGCGGAGGCCCGTGCCGCCCATGCTCGCAAGGTACATGGCGCAGGTCATGGCGCACAGTCCGGCGTTGGAGCAAATGTTGGACACGGCCTTTTCGCGGCGGATGTGCTGCTCGCGGGTGGACAGGGTGAGCACGAAGGCGCGCTTGCCCTTGTTGTCCACGGTCTGGCCCACGAGACGGCCCGGCAGGTTGCGGACGAAAGCCTTGCGGGTCGCCATAAGCCCCAGATAAGGGCCGCCGAACGCCTGAGACAGGCCGAAGCTCTGCCCTTCGCCGCACACGATGTCCGCGCCCTGGCTGCCGGGGGTAGCCAGCAGGCCATAGGCCATCGCTTCAGTAAAGCCGGTGATCAACAACCCCTTGCGGGCATGGATCCATTCGGCCTGTTCGGCAAGGTGTTCGACCACGCCGAAGACGTTGGGAGACTGCACGATCAGCGCGGCGAGTTCCGTATCGTCCTTGAGGTGCTCAAGGCTGGTGCCGCCCTCTTCGGTCATGGTGAGGTCACGCACTTCAATGCCGTTGGCGTTGCAGTACGTGTCCAGCACCGTGCGGTAATGGGGATGCAGGGCCTGCGAAACCGCCACGGCGCTGCGCTTGGTCAGGCGGCAGGCCATCAGCGCACCTTCGGCCAGCGCGGTCGCGCCGTCGTACATGGAGGCGTTGGCCACTTCCATGCCGAGCAGACGGGCGATGAGCGTCTGGAATTCAAAGATGCCCTGCAGCGTACCCTGGCTGATTTCCGGCTGGTACGGCGTGTAGGCGGTGTAAAATTCGGAACGGCCGGCAAGAGCCGGGACAACGGCGGGGATGTAGTGCTGGTAGCTTCCCGCGCCGATCCACGCGGAACCGGCCGCGGGCATGGAAGCGGCCAGCGCTTCAGCCTGCGCCGTCAGTTCCCACTCCGTCATGGCGGTCAGAGGAAGCGCGCCTTCGTGGCGGCAATCCGCCGGGATGGAGGCAAAAAGGTCCTCCACCCTGTCGGCGCCGACGACGCCGAGCATCTGCGCTTCGTCTTCCGCGGTGTGGGGGAAATAACGATGCATTACAGGGTCTCCAGATGCGCCTTGTATGCCGCGGCATCCAGCAGTTCGCTCACGCCCTCGGCGGATTCGATTTCGATGAGCCAGCCTTCGCCGTAGGGATCCTGATTCACTTTTTCAGGGGCATCCACCAGCGCTTCGTTGACGGCCTTGATGGTGCCCGCGACGGGCATGAACAGAGGGCTCACGGACTTGGTGGATTCGAGCGTGCCGAACTCCTGACCCTTCTCAAAGGTGTCGCCCACGGAAGGCAGTTCCACATAGGTGAGGTCGCCGAGGGCGTTCTGGGCGTAATCGCTCACGCCGATCTTCCACGGGGCGGAGGTGCTGATCCATTCGTGATCTTCCGAGTAACGCAGTTCGGCGGGAATGTTGGACATGATCGTGTTCCTCTCGTGCGGTTGTTTTTTATGGAATGCCTCCGGCGGCCGGGAGCCGCCCGGGGGGAATCATTCCCCCCAGACCCCCTCGAAACCGTCCGTATCCGCTCCTGTCGAAACACTGTTTCAACCGGAACGGATACGGACGGCCCCGAGCACGTCAGGAGTTCTCTTTTCGTTTTTCAACAAATTTCACTCATCCCCCACCCCCATTGCAAAAGTCCTAGGAGGATGAGGGGCGGGGTCCGGGGAGGGGAGAAGGAACCCTTCCGAAGAAGGGGTTCCTTCTCCCCTCCCCGGTTCTCAACTCTCTACAGACTTCCCAGCTTCTTGCGGGCGGTGCGGGCGGGACGGATATCGGTCACGGTCTCGACCTGAATCTTACGGCGCGGGTCGGCGAGCGTAAGCTTGGTGCCGTTCTCCAGCGGGCGGTTCACGCGGACAAAGCCGCAGACAAGGCCTTTGGGCGCAAAACCTTCCGGCTTTTCGGGGCTGGCGACGCTCGTGATCACGCCGTCGACGCGCCCGATGGACACGTCCGCCACGCAGGTGAGCACGTCGCCGATGACCTCACCATCCAGCAGGACCTGCGGATGCGTGTCGTGATCGGGAGACGTCACCTTGCGGGGGTCAAAGCCGCAGTAGGCGTAGGTATACGTGACATTGCCGGAAGCAAGCGCTTCCTCAAGGGCGGAACGGCCAAAGAAATTCTTGGTCCAATTGCCGTTTTCATCCTTGGGCAGGGTGAAGGGCCACGGGTTGTTCACGAACGCCCACGGGCCTATGTCCTGTTGCGAAAGCGGGAGCACAGCCCCGGCGCGCACGGAGTCGCGGGCGGCCAGACCGCAGGGGATGACGCCTTCGTCCTTCCCGGCTTCGAGAATCCGGTTCCAAATATCCACGATCTTGTCGTAGGGAACGAAGATTTCAAAGCCCTGCTCGCCGGTATACCCCGTACGGGACAGGAAGATCGGCGTACCGTCGGCAAGGAAAATATCGCTGTTGGCAAGTTCGATGTCGCCCTTGAAGGAGAAATAGGGCAATTTGTCGAACACGGCCTCGGGGTCCTTGAGAAGCTTGGTCATGACGCGGACCGTAGCCGGGCCCTGAAGGTCGAGCTTGCCGTACGTCCCGGCGAGATCGCGGATCGTTACGCTCTTGCCTTCCGAAGCGGCCCATGCGCTGAGCGATTCGGCAATGCGTTCGCCCTTGCCCACATTGAGCACCACAAAGTAACGGCCTTCGCTCAGGGGGTATACGATGGCGTCATCCACCACGCCGCCGGACGCATCGAGGAACGCGCCGTAAGCGGCACGCGGACCGGACAAGGACAAATCCTTGGTAAAGGCCCACTGAAGCGCTTCCAGCGCGTCGGGGCCGGAAACCATGAGCCCGGCCATATGCCCGATATCGAACAGTCCGGCGTGCTGGATGACGGCGAGATGTTCCTTCACCGCGCCGGTGGGATACCAGAGCGGCATATCCCAACCGCCGAAATCAACCAGCGTGGCGCCGAGGGCCTCATGCGTTGCGTGTAATGCCGTTTGATGCAACATGAATGACTCCGTTTAACAGTCCCTGTTTGTGCGAAATCCCGCGCCGCCTGTGCGACGCCAGAAAGCCGACGGGACGCCCCGCCGACTCGAAAAACTCCGCAGACCGCCGGGGCGGCTACAGAATATAGGGCACCTTCAGGCTGAATCCCTTATAGACGATAAAGGTTTCGATGGAAGACACCCTGTCGTGACACTTGGAGAACTCGTTGGTGTAGAAATCCAGCAGGCCGAACTCCTCATTGAGCAGCACGGTCAGGATAAGGTCGTGCCGCCCCGTCAGGACAGCCACGGAAACCACGCCCCGCAAGTGGGAGAACACTTCGCCCTCGCCCACAAGATCCGGGGAGCGCAGCTTGATCGCCACCAGCGCCAGCGTGTGTCCGGGAAGCTTTTCCACATCGACCTGACCGCAGATGTCCAGCACGCCGTCTTCGATGAGCCGGGCTGCGCGGGTACGGACAGTCACTTCGGAGAGCCCCAGATCCGCGGCGATGTCTCGAAAAGAGGCGCGGCCATTACGCAGCGCCTTGATAATTGCCAGATTGGTTTCGTCGAGCTTGGTTTTCATGACATTCCGATGGGTCGGGGACTTGCGAAAGCCGGGATACACTCCCAGAACCAGTACGCTTTTTGCAAGAACTTTTCTTTCAAAAAAGGATAGTCCTTTTCATTTTTTTATTCAACAGAAATTCCTCCTTTCTCTTTTGTTAACGATATTTTTCACAGACAATCCCTACAGGAGCGCTTTTCTCGAAAAAACAGGGGAAAAGGCTATAAAAAGTATCATATCAACGCCGTTTTTTTCTTTAAAAGTATCTTTTTTGCAAAAACGGCACGAGCATCCGACATCAAAATTTTTCCCAAAACCTTTACTCCGATCGAAAAAAAACGCAGGATAATCCACTCCCCTCTTTCGGGGCCTCTCCCGTATGGGCAGCCGCTCCGCGCCGCAAGCCCCCCCTTCCGCCCCGACGCATCGTGAAGAGGAGCAAGCACCTCTTTCAAACGGCCAGTTCCGGCCTTATGGCGGCGTTGGAAGGTAATCATGAAACGGGCAAAGCCATCCCCTTGATATTCGTTCCTCGTTTCGGCATTCTTTCTTTCTGAAAAAGAACGCAATCATGAATACGTGAACGGACAACCGCACATGCAAAGGACTCTATGCTGCATAACGTCGATCTCATCCTGACGCTTGCCGGTGGCCTGAGCGCAGCCCTCGTGCTCGGATTCATCACCCAGAAACTACGCATGTCCCCCATTGTGGGTTACCTGTTGGCAGGCATTATTGTAGGCCCCTATTCCCCCGGTTTCGTCGCCGATGCGGACACGGCTTCCCAATGCGCGGAAATCGGCATCATCCTGCTCATGTTCGGCGTGGGCCTCCACTTCCATCTTAAAGACCTGCTGGCCGTCCAGCGTATCGTCCTGCCCGGTGCGGCCGCCCAGATCGGGGCGGCAACCTTGCTCGGCATGGTCGTCTCGCACGGTTTCGGCTGGTCATGGGCCGCCGGGGCGGTTTTCGGCATGGCCATCTCCGTCGCCAGTACGGTCGTCCTGACCCGCGTCCTCTCCGACAACAAAGCGCTGCACACCACAACGGGCCACGTGGCCCTCGGCTGGCTGGTGGTGGAAGATCTCTTCACCATCCTTCTGCTGGTGCTTTTGCCCGCCATCGTGGGCGGCAACGAACAGTCCGAAAGCGTCTGGCACGTCCTTGCCGTTACGACACTGAAACTCGGGGCGCTCGTGGTCTTCGCGCTGGTGGTCGGCCAGCGGATCATCCCCAAGCTCCTTGCCTATGTGGCCCGCACCGGAACCCGGGATCTGTTTACCCTCTCCGTCCTTGTCCTGGCCCTCGGCGTGGCCGTGGGCGCGGCCAACTTCTTCGGCGCCTCCATGGCCCTTGGCGCCTTCCTCAGCGGCATGGTCGTCGGCCAGTCCGAATTCAGCTCGCAGGCGGCCGCAGAGGCCCTGCCCATGCGCGACGCCTTCGCCGTCCTCTTCTTCGTTTCCGTGGGGATGCTGTTCAACCCCGCCTCGCTCATCAGCGACTGGCCCCTCATCCTCGCCACGCTCGGAATCGTCCTCATCGGCAAACCCCTGGCCGCCTTCATTGTGGTCAAGCTCTTCGGCAAGCCTTTGCGCATGGCCCTTTCCGTCGCAGTCGCACTGGCGCAGATCGGCGAATTTTCCTTCATCCTCGCCGCGATGGGCGTGAGCTTCGGCGTACTGCCCAAGGAAGCTTCCAGCGCGATCATCGTGACCGCGATCGTTTCCATCACCCTCAACCCCCTGCTCTACCGGCGCATCAACGGGGCGGCCCATTGGCTGGAATCCAAAGGCATCGGGCTCCCCCGCCTCGATGAAAACGAGCTTTCCCACCCTGAAGGCGCACAGCGCATCATTGTTGTAGGGTATGGCCCCGTAGGCAAGCAGCTCACGGGCATCCTCCGCGACAACAACCTCGACGTGGTGGTCGTGGAAATGAACATCGATACCGTGCGGCAGGTCAGCGCGCTCGGCGAGAAGATCATCTACGGCGACGCCACACAACGCGAAGTCCTGCTCCATGCGGGCGCGGAAGAGGCCGAGGGGCTCATCATTTCCTCGTCGAGCGCCCCGGCCGGGGAAATCGTGGAAGTCGCCCGCGCCATCAATCCCAACCTGCGCATCCTCGTCCACACCACCTATCTGCGCGTGGCGGAAAACCTCAAGTCCGAGGGCGTATCAGCCGTCTTCTCCGGCGAACGTGAAGTCGCCGTCGCCATGACCGAACACCTGATGCGCGACTTCGGAGCCACGGACGAACAAATCGACCGCGAACGCCGCAAACTCCGCGAACGCATGGCCTGATTATCCTCAACGTACCGTATATGCACAAACCGTGAAGGCCACTAGCCTTCACGGTTTTTTCTGAACAAGACCGCCGCGTTTTGCGTTTTCCCCCTTTCCGCCCCCATTCTTTTCATCTCCCCGTTTTTGCAAAAGTGTCGCATCTGCATCAGATTTGTCGGGCACAACCATCTAAAGTCCGTGGAAACATCATGATAGCCCGTTCTTTCACAACCGGCGGGCACTTTGAGGAGAGAACCATGACCGTATCCAAGAACGTGCTGATGGCGTTGCTGATCCTGAGCTATGCAACGTGGGGCGGCGGCATGATCGCCATGAAATACGCGTTCGAGTCGTTCACCGCCATGCAGGTGGTTTTTGCCCGCGTGGCGTTCGCCGGGGTCATCTATCTGGCGCTGTACCGCCTGTGGAGCCATATCCCCTATCAAAAGGGCGACTGGAAATACCTGCTGGCGATGGTCCTGTTCGAGCCCTGCCTGTTCTTCCTCTGCGAAACCTTCGCCATGACCTACACCACGGCATCGCAGGGCGGCGTCATCGCGGCCTGTTTCCCCCTTTGCACCGCCGTGGCCGCATGGCTGTTCCTCGGCGAAAAGCTGACCAAGAAGACCATTATCGCCATGCTGCTTGCCGTGGCGGGCGTCGCCGGGGCCTCCCTCGCCGCCGAAAGCTCGGATCAGGCGTCCAATCCCATTCTCGGCAACCTGCTGATGGTCGGTGCCGTCCTGTCCGCGACGGGTTACGCCGTGTGCGTGCGCTTCATTTCCCGGCGTTACTCCTTCCTGAGCATCTCAGCCATTCAAGCGCTCGGCGGGACCATCGTATTCCTGCCTTTCGTGTTCACGACGCCCATGCCCGTCAACGTCACCATGCCCGCAATCGGCGGCCTGCTCTATATGGGCCTCGGCGTGGGTTTCCTCGTGTATCTGAGCTTCAACTTCGCGCTCAAGCATCTTGAAGCGGGCATCGTCGCCCTCTTCGGCAACCTCATCCCCGTATTCACCCTTATCTTCGCCTTTACCATCCTCGGGGAACGCCTCACGCTGGCTCAAACCCTCGGCGTCGGGCTCACGTTCGTGGGCGTCATCATTGCTGCCCTGCCAGAAAAACAACGGCAATAACCGGACAGGGGAGAGAGCCTTCACACCAACGCTCTCTCCCCTGCTTCAGCCCCCAGCTTCTCTTACTGCAACAAAGCCAATAAACGGATTTTCAGTTAATAATGTAATCGATTTTAATTCGAGAGAAATACCTGCTGGCGATGGTCCTGTTCGAGCCCTGCCT
>QWCK01006251.1_pt1 | contig 10160 bp, 10 predicted proteins | sample 1972571 | NCBI WGS metagenome assembly QWCK01 (sample SAMN09866710, study PRJNA288562) | Human gut metagenome isolate term2_stool, whole genome shotgun sequencing... | isolation source: gut | host: Homo sapiens | place: USA: California | reverse complement strand
CCTGGGCGTTCAGGGTATAGATTTCGCTTCCCTCCCGGGTCCGGGACAGGGCCCCGTCCAGGCGGTTCAGCTCCTGACCGCAGGCGGCCAGGGCCTCCGAAGCCTTGTCTCCGTAGGCGGCCAGGGTCATATAGGTGTCCATGGCGAACAGGCTCAGCTGTTCCGGCTCCGATTGGACGCCGCAGCCGGAAAGGCACAGCAGAAGCGCCGCCAGCACGGCGCAGCATACACGCTTCATAGCTCCCGCCTGCCTTCCAGGGCACGCATCAGCGTGGCGTCGTCGGCAAATTCCAGGTGCCCCCCCACGGGGATGCCGTAGGCCAGGCGGGTGACCTTTACCCCGAAGGGCTTTAAGAGCCTTGCCAGGTACATGGCGGTGGTCTCCCCCTCGGTGTCGGGATTGGTGGCCATGATGACCTCCTGAATGCCGCCCTGGGCCACCCGGTCCACCAGGGACTTGATCTGCAGATCGTCGGGGCCCACATGGTTCATGGGGGACAGCACCCCGTGGAGCACATGGTAGCGGCCGTTATACTCCCGGCTGCGCTCGATGGCCACCACGTCCCGGGGGTCCGCCACCACGCAGATGGTACTCTCGTCCCGCTTGGGCGAGGCGCAGATGGGGCACAGGCCCCCGCTGGTGAGGTTCTGGCACACGGGACACAGGGTCACGCTGCGCTTGGCCTCCAGAATGGCGTCGGCAAAGGCCCGGGCCTGGTCCTGGGGCAGGTTCAGCACATGAAAGGCCAGCCGCTGAGCGGACTTGGAGCCGATGCCCGGCAGCCGGGCGAACTGCTCCACCAGATTTTCAAGAGGGGCGGGAAAAAATTCCATAGTATCTTCCTTTTCAAGTGAAATCGGGCCGCATCAGCCCCGAAGCTCCCGGATGCGGGCGGGAATGTCCGCCGCCTTGTACACGGCGGACCCGGCCACCAGGACGTTTGCGCCGCTGGCCACGCAGATCTTGCAGGTAGCGGGGTCCACGCCGCCGTCCACCTCCAGCTCGCAGCCGGGGTTCATGGCGTCGATGTACCGGCGGATCTCCTGCACCTTGGGCATCATGTCGGCCATGAACTTCTGGCCGCCGAAGCCCGGCTCCACCGTCATCACCAGGATCATCTCCACCCGGTCGATAAAGGGCAGCACGGCGCTGGCAGGGGTCCTGGGCTTCACCACCACGCCGGCCTTCTTGCCCTTGGCGTGGATTTTGTCGATGGCGGCCAGGATGTTCTCCTGGGTGTCGGCCTCCACATGGCAGGTGACGATGTCCGCCCCGGCGTCGCAGAACTGGTCCACATAGCGCACCGGCTCCTGAATCATCAGATGCACGTCCAGGGGCAGGTCCGTCACCGGACGGATGCACTTCACCACCGGGATGCCGATGGAGATGTTGGGCACGAACAGGCCGTCCATCACATCCACGTGGACGTAATCCGCGGTGGAGATGGCCTGAATGTCCCGGGCCAGATACGCAAAGTCCGCAGACAGGATAGAGGGGGAAATTTTGATCATGAGAATCGGTCCTTTCAATCAGCAGGGTGACGGGGCGCCGGCAGACGGCATAGGATGGCTCAAGCGGCCCGGGACCGGAAGCTCTCCGGCCAGTCCGGCGCAGCCCTCCCGCCCCGCAGGAGACGCCGGCCGCCGCTTTTCAGATAGGGGGCCGGCGGTTCGCCGGCCCTCAATTGGGCAAAAGAATACGCATACATTATACCAATCCCCCCGGCAGATTGCAACGAGGAAAAGGGCCGATTCCCCGGTCCCAGAGGCCTGCGGCGGAAAAAATCATGTCCATTCTGTGAATTTTGCAAAGAAAGGCTTTACGTTTGCGGCAGATTCCTGTAGAATGAGTGCGTCCTTTTCCGGAAGGACCTCATTTTTTTGCAGAACGAGGCGCTCGTATGAATTTCTTCCAAAAAATTGGCAACTCCCTGGCCCGGTTCATGTATGGGCGCAACGGCGTGGACCAGCTGGGGTTCGTGACCCTCTGGGCGGCCATTATTCTGGACGTGGTCAACCTCTTTGTCCGGAACCAGGTGGCCTACAGCATTCTGTCGGCGGTGGCCATGGTGCTGACCATTTGGATGGTGTTTCGCATGTTTTCCAAGAACCTGTCCAAGCGCCGGGCAGAGAATGCGGCTTATATGAACAAGGTGGTCTATCCCCTGCGGCAGGCCCTGTCCCGCAGCCGGGACAAGGAGCACAAGTATTTCACCTGCCCCAACTGCCGCACGGTGTGCCGGGTACCCCGGGGCAAGGGCCGCATCGTCATCACCTGCCCCAAGTGCGGCGCGGAAATCCACGGCAAAAGCTGACAGCAAGAAAATATCAACTCCCGGCGCGGGTGCCCCGCGCCGGGAGTTTTTTTGCTCTGCCGCTTATCCGATCCACTCCACCCGGCAGGCCTCCCGCAGCATCTCATCGGAGGCTGCTTTGTTCTCGGCATAGGCGTCGGGCCCGGCCTCATAGTCGGCGGTGATGGCCTCCAGCTCCCGGGAAAGCCGGCCATAGCCGTCGGAGACCGTCAGCTTCCCGCCTCTGATGCGGGTGATCCTGTCCCGGGCGTCGGGCCACTCCCCGGTGTCCGGGCCGCTTTCCAGAATCGTCCGGTTCCGGCCCAGGGAGACGACGAGCCAGGCTTCATATCGGGCTGGTGCATAGCCCTCCGCCTCCAGCAGGGCGGACCGCTCCAGCCGCACCGCGTATCCCACGGACGGGTGCTTTTCCTGGACGTCCCGCACCAGTTGGCACACCTCCCGGAAAACCCGGTCCTCGGCCTGCCGGACCTCCGCCGCGCTGACGGTTCCTTCGGCGGGCCGGGATTTTCGGGCCGGTGTCTTGGGGACGGGCCGCTCCGGAGCGCTCTCCTCCGGCTCCTTTTGGGGCAGGGCCCGCCGGATCAGGCAGTACCCCACCAGGCAGAAAACCACCGACAGCCCCGCCTGCGTCAGGATCGACCGGCGGGTCATGGCCCCCTGCCGGACGGACTTCTCCGGCGCGTCGGGGTCATACCGGACGGTCAGGGTCTCCCCGAAACCGTAGCGCAAGCGCACCCGGTGCAGCTTCCCGGTGTAAACGTTGCCCCGGGCCTCATACTGGTAGGTGATGTTGTATTCTTTTCCGTTTTCGGCCACGTCGATCACCGTCGCCGTGGTGACCGGCCAGTCTCTTTGCCGCACATAGACGGTGACATTGCTGACCAGGCTATAGACCGTGACGCAGAGAAAGATCACCGCCGCCGCAAACAGCATGGGATTAAAGCCCTTGAACCTCTTCATAGCTCCTCCAATTACTTTGACATTAGGATTTGTAGGTCTGCAGCGGTATATTTCCCGCTTTCTTATTTGCCCCAGTACCCCACGGATTCCAGAAACGCCAGCACATCGGCCTTGTCCTCCTGCGTGGTAAAAACATAGAGCAGCATCTGCCCAATGCAGATCTTCGCCGAAAAATTCGTGGGGGTGTCCACGGCATAGACCTGACGGGAAAGGGTATTGCTCTCCGTCACCTCGCCCGTAATCGGGAGGGTCATGCCGGCATATAAGCGGCGGCAGCTGTCTGCGGAATCCATCTTGCATAGATCCAGCCGCAGGGAGCTCTCGTACACGGACACGGAGCGGCTCAGCAGGGAACCGACGCCCCAGCTCTCGCGGAGATCCTCCGTGGAATCTGCGGCGGCGTACCCGGCAGACACGGCGGCATTGCGAAACTCGTCCGGGCTTGCGATATTTGACGTGAGGAAAAATTTCACGAAAAGGACAACGGCGACGAACGCAAGAAGCCAAGCCACAAGCCGGGGAACCCACTGCTTCGCCGGGATTTTTGCAATGGCCGTTGAATCAAATCCCGTGTCTGTCTCCGGAACCGATTTCTTCAGCTCCTCTGTGTGCGTCCTTCGCAGAAGGCTGCGAAGTAGCTCCAGCACCCCAGAGAGGAAAAAGCCCACCACTGCGATGGCCGTTCCCAAAATCAAAAGGACCAGCAGATTGTGGGTATTGGGAGAGAGAATCGCCGTATTCTCTTCCGGCACTTCTGGGTTATATTTCACAGTAATGACAGTACCAATCAGACGGGGCGATGACATACGCCCTGTGCGGCCCGTATAGGTTTCTCCGTCCACGGCATACTCATACGCCATAATGTAGTAGGTACTGCTGTTGCTACCATGCCTTCCGGGCGAAGAGCTGACTACCTCGCTGGAGACATCCGTGACCGTGGCCTCTATGGGAATCCAGTCCTTCTGACGGGATTGGCCTGCATAGTCTCCAATCCCGTTTACGATCAGGTAGATGCCCACAATCATCATCACATAGCCCATGAATCGGAAGTAAAGCGGAAATTTTCTATTTTGTTTTCTCCACATTCTTAATTCTTATGCCTCCTTGCTTCGCTCCATCAGCACCTCTATTTCCCGCTGAAACAGAGCCTTATCATACAGAATCTTATGCTTCGTACCAGTGGAGTCTGTGCTCCTCCATCAGATAGAAATCACAAAAAATACCATCAGGTTATAGAAAAAGTGCATCCCGGCGCAGATGTAAAAAGCGTTGTCCCGGCGGAATATCTGCCGGACCAGCAGGGCGGCCAGCCGGAAGGCAAAGGCGATGACCACCTGCTTCACGCTGCCGTTCATCGCCCAGTGTACCCCGGCAAACAGCGCGGCCGCAGCCGCCATGCTCCACACGGCCTTCCCTCTGAACAGCCGCATCAGGGTGTCGTACAGGTAGTAGTTGAAATACGCCTCCTCAGCCAATGCAACGATCATCTGCACCAGGATGAAGCCGGCGGCATTCTGTATGCCCGGCCGGGGAAACAGCGAAATGTCCTCGAACAGCATGGCGACGCCCGCGAAAACCATCGCCAGCAGGCACCCCAACCCCAGTCCCGTCAGAACCTGCCGGACCACGTTGGCGGCGGTCCGCTTCAGCCTGAAGAGGTCCGTGTCAAAGTCCCGGCGCAGATAGGCGGCGCTCAGCCCCAGCACAAGGCCGTTGAAGGCCATGTAAAACAGGTTGGGCAGGTTGGCCGCGCGGCTTGTAAGAAAAAGCGCGGACAGATAGACCAGCAGGAGCACTGCATGGTGCGGCAGGCAGTGTTTTGGCAGTGCTTTCATATTCCCTTACCTCCGCAGATAGCCGGTCTCCGCCAGAATTTCGTTGATCTCCGTCAGAGAATCCGGCGAACAGGCATAAATCAGCGTGTCACCCCGGAACAGCACCAGATAGTACACGCCGTCCGCCACTATGGTGAACATCTTGCCGCCGCCTGAGAGGGCGGTCTCGTGGCTTTCCCGCGCCCTGGGCTCCAGGTCCGGGGCCGTCTCATAGGATATCTGGTTATACACCAGGTCCACCGTTTTATCGTCGGCGTAGCGATAGCACTCCACCCGACTGCCGCCCTTTGCCCCGGCGATGGCCTGGGTGAGCTTGTTCCGGTCGATCCGCCCATAGGTCAGGGATACGTCCGCCGTTTCGTACCCCTTTTCCTGCAGAATCTGCGCAAAATGCACCGGGTCCGGCGTCTCCGTCCGTCCGGAGGCCGCGCCGCTTCCGAAGATATACAGGACCGCCAGAAGGACGCCCACCGGCACGGCGACACGAGCCGCCATCTGCCCCGGGTGCGCCCGGCTGTATGCCCGCTCCGTCTGGTGCTTTTCCCGGAGCTTCTCCGCCGCAACAGGGTCCAGAGGATGGCCCCGCCTGTAGAGCGCACCCCCGGCGGCCAGAACCAGGTTGACGGCAAGCAGAATCCAGTTGCCGGTCATGGCAAAGGACAGGCAGTCCGGATTGGCATACACCCGGGCCAAGAGGTACATGGCCGCCACGCTGGGGAGGACCGCCGCCACGTGCATCCGCATAAAGCAGATGGACTTTTCCGGGTTGGCGCTGTACTCGTTGAAGAAGTGGACGTAGTACCACCAGTTCCGCTTTCTTCTAACGGACGACGCACTGATGCCGGAGGTGGCTTCTTTGAATTCCATATAGGTCATCCCGGTCAGATGCACGGCCTCCCGGATCATCCAGTGGGTGCAGAGCAGGTTGACCGGCACCAGGAGAACGGAAAACAGGATGCAGATTATCTGAGCATTCACGATAGATCACGCCTTTCTTATGCAAAGATTATAAAAAAAGCAGCCTTGAAAGTCAAGGCCTTCTCACGGAGCGGAACGTACCGCTCCTTCCAAAAAAAGCGGCAAAAAGCTGTGCCACTTCTGACACAGCTTTTTGCCGTATTGGGGAGGTAAAAACGCGATATAAGGGTGATTTCACACGCGGCTTTTTCAAGGGCTTTTTCCTCCGGCAGGCCGTCATCTGCGGCAGATGCTTCTGGACGATTTCCCCCACCATGACGCCGACAAGTGAAAGCAGAACAAAAAACGGTTCCCGCTTCGGCGGGGACCGTTTTTAATATGCATCGTTTCAGCCCATGCGCCGGGCGGCGATATAGTGGGCGGAGTAGTAGGGATTGCCGTTCAGCGCCGTCAGCAGGACGCCGCCGCTGCCATAGGTAGAGGCATGGACAAACTGGTCGTTGCCCACATAGATACCGCAGTGGGAGGCGGTGCTGGAGGAATAGTAGTCGTCGTGGAAGAAGATCAGGTCCCCGGGCTGCAGCTGGCTGCGGTCCACGGCGGTGCCGTAGCGCATCTGGTCCGTGGCCCCGTGGGGCAGGCGGATGCCGAACTGACCATAGATATACATGGTAAAGCCCGAGCAGTCAAAGCCTGCGGGGCCCGCGCCGCCGTATACATAGGGGGCCTTGCCCACAAAGGACCGGGCCAGGGCGGCGATCTCCGCCCCGGTGCCGGAGGCAGGGGCAGCAGGCGTGGTGGGGGCAGCAGGCGCAGGGGCGGGGGCGGCAGGCCGGGCGGCGGCCAGGGTCAGGTGATTCCCGGACATATAGCCGGTTTTGCCGCTGTACTGCACCCGGAACCAGCCGTTTTCAAAGCCGGACACGTCCACATATTCGCCCCGGGAGGCGGTGGCCAGCACCGCGCCGGAGGCGGCGGCCCCGCTGCGCAGATTCAGCCCGTCGGAGATGACCCGGGCCACGCAGCGCAGGTCACCGGCAGAGGACCGGGCCGTCACATAGTCCGCAGACATATAGCCGGTTTTTCCGTCATAATTCACCTTGTACCAGCCGTCCTGGCGGCCCAGGATGGACACGGCGGTGCCCCGGTTCAGCTCCGCCAGAATGGCGCTGCCGGTGTTGGCGGCGGCCCGCAGGCGGACGCTGTCCGCCACAACGCCCACGGCCAGAACGGACGTGGAGGAGACAGGCTGGGCAGGCGCGGCGCTTTCGGTTTTCTCCCGGGCAGGGGCCTCCGGCGCAGGAGCTTCAGCGGAAACCTCCGCAGCCGCTTCCTCCTGGGCGGTTGTGTGGATGGCCTGGGCCGGGGGCGTGTAGTCCGCTTCCACCACCGGGCGCAGGTCCCGGGCAGGCAGGGTGTCGATGTTATAGGTCATGGCGTCCATCCGGGGCTGCCCGCCGGGCAGCGCGGAGATGACGCACAGGGACAGGGTCAGGGCCGCCGCCAGCACAGCGGCAGCCGCCTTGCGGCTGAGCTTCATGAACAGGACTCCTTATCGGGTGTGGATAAATCGGCTTACTTGCCGGCCAGGGCGCGCTCCAGCCAGATGCAGCCCACGTCCATGGCGGCGTAAAGGCTGTCCTTCTCGGACTTCTTCACCACCCGGTCCCGGGACTTCAGGTCGGGGTCGGTCATCTGCAGCTGGACGGACACCCGGGTGGCCACGTCCATGTCCTGCTCCTTCTTGGTGTCCAGGATCTGCAGCAGGACGATATACTTGTCGGCCATACTGCCGTAATAGATCAGGTTGTCAACGCGGCGCAGGGGATGATTTTTATAAACAAGGCCGTTGCCCTTTTTAACCTCAGACATAACACTTCTCCTTTTAATAAATACTTGTAACCAAATTGTAACACATGGCCCCAGGAATGTCAAACGCCCTTCCAATGGAAAACCAAACCCTCCGGCCCCGCCGGAGGGTTTGGCTTTCCATCCCTATATCTCTCGGTTGTTTCCGCCACGGACCAACCGGAAAAAGAGCGTCACATGCTGCCGCAGCTTTTCCAGGCACTCGCCCTCCCGCTCCGGCTGGCGGTCGCAGATGCCGATCAGGGTCAGCACCGGGGCCACATACAGCATGGCCAGCGTGTCCGGGTCCTCCGCCGCGATCTCGCCGGACGCCATCAGCGCCCGGAAGATACCGGCGTGATAGGCAAGCACCCGGTCCACATAGCGCCCGGAATACAGGGCGGCCAGCTCCGGCGAGCGAAACTGCTCGATGGTCATCATGCGGCGAAAGCGGCTGATCTGCTCATTATGGAGGGAGTATGCAAAAATCTGCCGCACCTTCTCATAAAGCGCGTCCTCGGTGATCTCCGCAAAAACCGGGATATCCCGGAACGCGCTCTGCACATGGATGTCAAGCCTGCCGGTGTCCGCCTCATACTGCGCCGCCGTGGACTCCACAATGGCGTCAAAAATCGCCTGCTTGCCCGGAAAATGGTTATAGAGCGAGGGAGCCCTGATGCCCACCGCCTCTGCAATTTCCCCCACGCTGACAGAGTCATAGCCGCGGGCGGAAAAAAGCTCCAGGGCCTTGTCCAGAATTCTCTGCTTCGTGTCCTCCTGCTTCATCATCGCACCCCACTAACAAGTATTAGTTAGCGGTATTATAGCAATTCCTCCGGAAAAGTCAAGCCGGGAACCGGCTCCGTCACAGGGCGGCAAACAGCGCCGCGCCCTTTTTCCGCAGCCACCGGTGCAGCACCGCGCACAGCAGCAGGTTGGCCGCCGCGAAGCAGGCCGCGTATCCGGCAAAGCCCAGCCGCCAGCCGGGCAGCAGCAGAAAACCCGCAAACAGCAGGATCGTGTAGCCCATGCCGCCGAACAGGGTCAGCATCACCGGCGCGCTCTGCTTGATGGGCATCAGCTGGTCGGTCCAGGTCAGCACCGGCATTTTGACCCCCAGGGTCAGGCCCGCCAGGGCCCCCAGCAGGGCATAGGACGCGGCGAACACCGCCGTGACCAGAAGCCCCACCAGGCCCAGGGGATAGACGATGGCCGCGCACACCGCGCAAAGCAGCAGCGGCGGGACCGTCAGCAGCACCTGCATCCGCAGCTTCGCCCGAAGGGCCTGCCACGGCTCCACCGGAAGCGACTGCATGAGCCACAGGCTCTTTCCCTCCAGGGACACGGAGGGGGCCGTCATGAGATTCATGGACGCCAGGCCGCACAGCAGCACGCACAGCATCACCGGGACGCTGCCCTCGGTATCCGCAAACAGGGCGTCCAGCATGGCAAAGAGGCTGCCACCCTTCCACAGCACGGCGGCGGCGCAAATGGGCATCAGGAAGGTCCCCAGGCCGCAGTTGAGCATATAGGCGGGGTTGGCGGCAAAATGCGCCAGCTCCCGGTGCAGCAGCGCCCCGTCCACGCTGCGGCGGCGCAGGGCAGTCTCCCGGTACGTCCGGCGGGCGGTTTTCCCGGTGGAAGTGGCGATATGCAGGAAGCTGCGGGAGAGCAGCACCCACATCAGGCCGCACAGCGCCGCCACCGCCGCCGTGACCGCCAGCATGGCCGCCCCGCTGCCCGTGCCCACGCTGCCGAACAGGTACAGGGGATAGGCCCGGCTCCGGATCTGGGCGCCGTAGGTCCCGGCGTTGGCCAGCAGGTCCTGAAGGACGCTCTGGGCCTTGAAATAGACGAAGTAATACAGGCCGATGAACACCAGCGAGGCCAGCACGACGACGAGGCTCTTGTTCCGGAGCTTCTGGCTGATTTTTGCCGCCACCCAGCCCAGGGCGCAGGAGAGCACCAGCACCGCCAGGGAGATCAGCAGGGTCAGCACCAGTCCGCCCAGAACGGCGGACGCCGTGACCCCCACGGTGGCCCAATAGACGACCACCGCCGGAAGGATCACCACGGCGGAGTACATCAGGCCCATCAGATACACCCCGGACAGCCGGGCCGCCACCAGGCTGGACACCGGAACCGGCATGGACAGCAGCAGGTCGTTATCCTTGGGCAGGTACAGCCCCGCGTAGGTGTTGAATATGCTGCCGAAGGCTCCCAGCAGCACGGCGATCAAGCCCATCAGCGCAAAATAGAGCCAGCCCAGGCCCGCCGCCGC
>QWCK01006245.1_pt1 | contig 10169 bp, 9 predicted proteins | sample 1972571 | NCBI WGS metagenome assembly QWCK01 (sample SAMN09866710, study PRJNA288562) | Human gut metagenome isolate term2_stool, whole genome shotgun sequencing... | isolation source: gut | host: Homo sapiens | place: USA: California | reverse complement strand
TGTATTTTTGTAATTGCCATACTAATCACCAGAACTTTCTTTTGATTTATTAAGAAGTAGGGAATGGATCTGCCATATTTCTCTTGATAATTTTTCTATATGCTTATTCATAGACTCAATTTCATTTTTGTAAATAACACCAGTTGTATTAGTAGCCTTGGCAATCTGGTTTATGTTATTTGTTGCATTTGAAAGTAGCCATTGAAGATTCCTAAATGGTTCCAGGTCTACAATATAAATTTCTTTTTCTAAAACACATTTCCTTAAAAAATGGGACATAGTTTTACAATTTGCAAGTTTCATTTTCTTTTCAAAAATTTCTTTTTCTTCATCTGTTAAATATATTTTAAGTTGATTTTTTCTTGTTATATTATCCATACATTTCTCCTCTACTCATATTTTTTGGGGTCTTAGGGTTCTCCCTAACAAGGTAAAATTCATTAAAATAGACACCTATATTTTAAAAAGGTGCCTTAAAAAAGTCATATTATATTTTTTCTTAGATTAAATAATCTAATTATCTGATATATTAATTTTTCTGTTTTTTGAATGTCCAAATAATATTATTCTATCCAATAATATCTTTTATTTCTTGAGAAAAACGACTTGTTGATTTTTTACAAATATCTTCATAAAAATTTTTCACATCGTGATCCTTAAGAATATATCTAACTTGATTATTATCTAAAGCAATTTTTAATATTCTTTCAATTTGTTTACTTTCCCAAGAGTCTATAGGACTCATTTTTTTAATTATTTCATGGGTTTTAAAAAATGATGGGCTTTCGTTTAATTGGTCTATTAAATCTTCCTTTTTGATATAATCCTCATCCTTGTTTGTTCTTTCACGCTTCATTTCTCTTAGGCATTCTGCATTTTTTCTCTCCAAAATTTCGTTAGCAGCTGTTCTATCTATAATATTTTTTACTAATATTTCTAATTCTGATCCTTCAGTGTAATCGGCTTCTGTAAAATATTTTATTCTGTTTTCTTCTATCATCTTAAAAACTTTATTTTTTGAATCTTTTCCGTGGACGCCAATGGAGTAGCCACCATTTGTAGATACAAGTTTCATACATGGTATATCTGTATCACTGTCGCCTATATAGACCATATTTCTGAAGGGAACTCGGTATTCATCTTCTTTAAAATAATCATTTACCTTTGTATCGTTAAAATCAAGAGCACCTTTTTTTATTCTGAAGAGAAATTGGGTCTTACTCGTATAGTTTATGCATTGTGCTGGCCAGACAGCGACACCATCGGCATCGTAATAAAATGAACTTGCGTATATCTTTTTAAATTGGCTTGCTATTTTAGTTCCTTCAATCATTTCTTTTAAGCCTGATGAAATTATATAATGTTCAACTTGAATGCCTTTTTCTTTTCCATAGTTATTTATTATGTCAAACCATTCTTCGACTCCTGGAAATAATTCAACATTTGCTCCATATTCTAAAAGAGTATTCTTGTTGAAAATATGTTTACCTCTGGAATCTTTGGTCATCTTGTACATCCATGCCAAATTTTGATCCATATCATTGTCTTCTGCTAATTTATTAGATTCGTTCCAAAATTCGTCCACGTTCTGTTCTAAGGACTGTATAAATCCTTGAGCTTGCATATCATCTGGCGTAAGTGTCTTGTCGAAGTCATAGCAAATTGCTAAAATTATATCTTTTTCTTTTTTATAATCCATTACTTTTACTCCTTATAAAATCTATTTAGCTTTTAAAAACTGGACTGTAAAGCTATTTTGACTAATTATATCACTGTTATTAGTAATTTTATATTTGTAAACTTATTACAGGTTTAAATTTAAACATATTAAAATAAGATAATATTTATATATAAGAATTTAAAAATAGCATTCTCATCCTATAACAATCCAATTTCCATCACGCTTTGATCCAACTCTTTCTATCATATTTTTTTCTTGTAATGATTTGAATGCTCTTTCTATAGTCCTCTTTGTTACCCCTATTTTTTCTGAAAGTTCAATTGATGTAAGGCTTGGATTTTCTATCAAGAATTCTATAACCTTCTTCTCAGTCTTGTTCAAACCGACATTCAAACCGACATTCAAACCGACATTTTTATTATCTATTTGGTCAATTACTTCTTGCTCAAAAGGAATAGTACATCTAATATAGTTGCTTTCAATTTCAAAAACATCTTTTCCATATTTTTCTACAATGGTTGGAATTCCATGTCCGGTGTGTTCAGTTAGTCCCATATTTAGAAATATCCTCATCAATGTTGCGTTTCTAGGCTTACTTATTCCATCAAAAAATTGCTCTTTTGTCATTCCACTAGGAAGTCCTCCATGTGATAATATATCAAGTCTGTCATTAAACATTGAAATCTGTGGTTCAGTGATTGTCCAATCATTATGAACCAAAGCATTTAAAATCGCCTCATTTACACAGTCAAAATCAAATAAATATGTATCTTTTCTGGGTCTTACTGTCGTATCAGAAATACATATATTTTCAGCCTGCAATCTGTTTTTTATTTTTCCATAAGTCGTTAATATGCATCCGTAACCATAATCGCTTCTTTCAGATATAGAGGCTTTATTATGTCCTTGGAATTTTACAAAAATAAATGGAATATTGTTTTTATCAGATAATAGTTCTGCTAATAAATTATATTCTCCAGCTTCATTCCTTAAATTCAAATTCCTTTCAAAAGATTTATCTTCCAAATGATAGTTTTTTTCTGAGTAATATATCTTAAGTTCCCTAAATGATAATTCTGATGAATTTGACTTTTTCTTAAGCATGTATTCATTATCTATAAATTTTTTCTCATATCGATTTTTTATCTGTTCTGGTGTCATCTCTTTACAGGTTGTCCCGATTCGCATTGTGCAACCGGTAGAAGAAAATCCATATTTCTTTTGGCAATAAATATGATGATGCCCTTTATTTATATGAATCACTATGAGCGTTTTGCCATCATCAAATTTGAGTTCTGAACTAATTTCATCTTGCGGATTTGGTTCTATTTTAGTTGTTATAATATCGGATATTTTTCTAAGAATTTCATCAACTTTATCAACACCAACTACAACACCATCATCTTTTACTCCGATAATAATTGATCCTCCTGAACTATTAAGGAAAGATACTATTTCCTTTGTAATCGTATCTGTGTATTTTTCTTTTAATTCAATTGTTTCTGATTCAATATATCGGCTCATTGCAGTACTCCTATAATATAATTATTATATCATATTTGAGACAATAATAGAATTTAAACCGACATTTTATTGTCGCATTATTTATTAGTTTAGTAAATTATGTACAATATATGCACGCAAAAAAACCGTAGCTTAAAAACTACGGTCTAATTTTTTGTCCAAATGTAAACCACTTGGAACTATTATTTAGTTTATTCTTTTTTACATACAATTTGTGAGAAAACTTCGATGAGATTCGAGTGATTCACAAAAAATATCAATATCTATCTACATACAATTTGCGAGGGAAATTTGATGAATTTTTGTAGCTTGAGGAAGATAAAAATGGCTGACATTAAGTCAGCCGCTACAACGCTTCGCGTTATTTTTTATTTTTTATATTTCGTTTATCTTCTCTTTACATTTATACATACAATTTGCGAGGAAAAACGGGAATATTTCGCGAAGTACAGAAATTTTGCGAATGAGATGTAGTAAACCTACATCGCAGTGAGAAAAATTTCGAAACAAGCGAAAGAAACCGTTTTAACCGCAAATTGCCATTATTCTCATTCTTCTTTTCCAAACGTACTATATATCTCAAACCATTCAAAATACTAGATTTTGTTTTTTCTAATACCACCAAATTCATCTAATTATAGGACGTTTTCAAATTTTTAGTCCCGTCCCAGTCCCAGTACCGGATGAAAATAATTATTTATAACTATTCTACATAAACGCATAAATACATCTAGCCAATAATAAGAATAAAACTATACCAAATATTCCCATTTGAACTTTCCCAACTTCTGGCTTTTTTATAATCAGTTCAAATTTACTCTCAACATCTGACTCTGATTCAAATAGAATTTTATCTTTATATATGTGCTTTAATACATTATATTCTTTCTGTAAAGATTTGATTTCAGAAACATAAGCTATGAATATGAAAATCAATGCTATGATAAACATTCCAACTACAATACCTTTTTTCGAACCTTTAGAGAATAAAAGATAATGCAATAAATTATTTCCATTATATCCAATAATAATATTAAGTAACTGTACTCCAAGTGAACCTAACCATGCAAAAAAAGTAAGATTCAATGTTCTTAAAGTATTATTTTCATTTTTCGAAAGATTAAGAAAATCATCTTTTAATTTATTAATTTGATCAAAATAATCATCTGTCTTTCTAGATATTATTCTCCTGTAAGCTAATTTGCTATCTTCTAATATTTCGTTAGTGTTTTCTAAAGTTCTTTTATTTACTATTACTTGCCTAACTATTTGTAGTTTAACTATATATGAATCTTTATATTCATTACTATTTATAATCCAATCATAAATAGGGAATAAATAGAAAGGCTCACAATCAATGTTAAAATTTGTTCTATATCTTTTGTCCCCAATTATAAATTCAGAGTCTATTTCTTCAGCAGTATAGCTAATCTTTGTTGATAATGCAGATAAAATAAAAAAATCTATTATTAATGCCGATTTCCTATTATTACTATCTAATACTTCATTCAAAACATTTATAGAAATTGGAAATTCTCTCGTAGTTCCATCAATATTGTTCCCTTTAATTATTTTTTCATAAATAATCTTATCTTTTTTATCTGCTTCTATTTCTATAAAGCCAGCATTAGAAGCAATGTAAACTTGTCCTAAATTATTATAATCTTTTTTAATAAATTTTGTGATTATTGATGGTAGTCTTCTTGAATCATCAATAAATTCATCTTCATATATAAAATATTTTCTTTGATTCTCTAAAAAATAAACATTACCTTCACGTCTAAAATTAATAGATTTGTTCTTTAAAGACTTTATAAAATTTGATTCTACATTTTCTTGCAGATCAATTTTCAAAGATGTTCCCTTCCATGATAATAATTCATTCACTTCTTAGAATCTCCTTAACAGTAGGTAAATACTCATCATCTACTACAATAACTATCTCTTTGTTCTTTTCATCAAAGATTATCTCATTATCCCTTACACTTTCTAGATAATTTTTAGTTGTTATAGTGACCTCATTTGAAGTTCGAATTTTCTTTTGATAGTTGTTATTTAGCACTTTTTCTGAGATATCAAAATCCGAATCTATCTGTTTTGATTCTTCAGAATATAGCTCATCTTCTTTGCTCAATTCTAAAAGACCACTGCTATTTAAATTGTCAAATAAATCTGATTTATCAAATTTCTTGTTATCAAATAAATAGTATTCTGTATATCTTTTAATTTCATCATAATTCCCTTTAATAACTACATCGTCTGTAAAAAGTTTATCTTGATTAATAAAGTTTACTATATCTTGAGTATTATCATCAGAATTTCTTTTTCTCTCAAGTCCTAGAAATTTTTTATACCAATATTTCGCAGCTGTTTTATTCTTATCTATTATTTTTACATCTTCATAATTTCCAGAAAAAATCCCTACTTTGAAATAGTCTTTTTCCTTGCCAAGCTCACTTTTAAACTCGTAAGAATCTTTATCTATAACCTCTAATTTCTCTAGCTTCGTTATTGTAATAGAAGTATCATTAGATTTAATAAATAAAAGTCCTTCTCTAATTGTACTATTTCTTGTTCCATCAAGTTTACACTCTGCACTTAATAAATCTTCTGCTATCCTTTTGAAATCAAAATTTTCTTTCTCTTCGCATTCTTTAAAGTAATATATAGGACTAGATTTATAACTTTCAGAATTAACATCTAGATAGCAATGTGTGATTAAATCCCTCTCCTTTGTTAATTCTTCAAAAATTTTTAATATATTTTGTTTTTGCGATTCATCAAGTGTATTCTCAGTAATTTTATCTGAAATATCAAAGACTTTAATATTCATAAGACACATCCTCTCTAAAATCATCAATCCTATCTCCATATGGCAAGCTTTTTATATAGTTTTCCATAAATTTCCAATCAGGAACATATCCTTTATCAGAATACTTTTTGTTTTTATCAAATACATAGTCATTACCATTCATCAAAACTGGTAATTTTATTGTAAAATCTTTTCTAAAATGTGAGTTTAATTCTCTTCCAAAAGCTTGATATTTTATTTTGCATTCATTCCTTATCAGAGTCGAGATAAATAATTTTGTGTGAATACTAAGTGGTTCTTTCTCTTGCAATATCCCTACATTTTGTGCTGTATAAAAAGGTTCTTTTTGTATGAAACAAGATCCTAAAAAACTACCACCTAGAGCTAATGACATAGCACCAGTAGGGAATGGCTTTTGTCCTTCAACTTCATCTACAAATCCTACAACACCATTTCCGTTACTATCACGTGATACATAATTGTACTTTGGATTATCATTTGTTGTAGCTATTGCATCTATTCCGTTCCCCATAGATGTATTAAATAGTTTGTGCAAGTAAAATTCTTTCCATGTACTTGTATTTGCATTAGATAAATTTTCCTTATTTACTGTTTTTATAGGCTTATGCTTTAAAGATTTCATAAATTTTTCCATCCAGTCCCAATCAGGTTTACCTTCATTTGTAGCAGGTAAATTGATTTTAGACTTAACCATTCTTTCGGGACGCCATTTTCTACCGTATCCCCACCTATACCTATCTTTCATAATAATAGATGCCACAAATAAACCTGTAAAATAATTAAATTCACCATCTTTTCTATAAAGTGGATTCACATCATGACTGCATTTGAATTCTGTTTCCTGATAATAAGCATAGCCTACAGAGCCATTGTTTGTAACACAAACCGATTTTCCAGGAAATATTTTCTTATCAATAGTATCATTTGGCAAGCTCCCAGTTTTTGAAGAAGAATTTATTTCATCTTTCGTATAATAGGCGGTTACACCATTGTTTTTATCAGTTGCTCCTAAAAAAGGTATAGTACCATTGCCTGACTCTTCGGGTTTTTTATTATAGAATCCTTTTTTAATTATAAATACTTCTGTAAATAAAAAAGTTTTCCATTTACTAAAATCAATCTTCATAGATAAACCCCTCTTTTATTAGATAAGATAAATAATCATTAAGAACTTTTTGAAAATCTTTAGTTTCCAATGTTGTATAGTCAGTTTCCATATAAGCCTCAGCCAACCACTCATCTTTCCAAGTAACTTTCTTCATAACAGATAATCCCGGTACTTCTTTTTTGTTTTTATATAAGTCAAGCCATTCATCTTTTGTGCTTACCCACAAACTATTCCCGTCGCTATCTGTTTTTTCAACCCTACCTAATCCTTTTCTTTTTATAAATTTATCGTCTTTAAAATATCTAAAAAAAGTTTCCTTATTAGACCTTTCATGCTTTTGAGATAAATCAAAAATCATACAGCAAGCTATAGCAGCAGCACCTGGATAAAACATTTCATTTGGTAATGAAAAAACTGCTTCTAAAGTATAGTTATCTAACATTTTCTTTTTATATTTTTTCACATCGCCACTATTTCCTATAGCTGCTTGCATTGGCAATAATACGGCTATCTTTGAATTGGCTGGTATATGCCTTGCAATGTATTCAACAAAATGAAAGCCTTTAGATGGATCTTCTTTATTACTTGGTTTCCAAGTTTTAACATATTCTGGATCGCAGAATTTTCTAGTAGCATTGTATGGTGGATTCATCAAGACAACATTAATATTTTTGTCCTTAATCCATTCTCCTCTCTCAAACATAGAAGCTTGGATAACATTTGAATTCCCATCCCCATGGATTAGCATATTTGTTGATGATAATCCAAACGCTCCATCTTCATATTCAATACCAAAAATTTGATTTCTTTTTACTTCTTCACGTTCTTCTTCTGTGTCGCAATCATCCATTGCATCTGTCATTGCTCTTACTAAAAATGCGCCACTGCCAGAACAAGGATCTAAAATTCGTGAGTTTTTATTTACTCCTACAGCCTTACACATAAAATCACAAATGTGATCTGGTGTAAACGCCTGATTTTTATCTGATTTACCAACGTATTTATTAAATGTTGTAAAGAATAAATTTAATAAATCTTGCCCTGCAGTATTTGAATCATTAATAAAAGGAATTATATTGTTGTCTATAAATTCCAATATTTTTTGAAATTCATCATATGTTAAGCTAGCTATATCTTGATCGTCTAGTACCTTACTACTCAATACTGATAATTTTCCTGCTTTATTCAGCGTATCCACGTCATTGTTTTTAGATAACAATCCTGATAGAATATTTTTTATATCTTTTATTATTATTTTTTCTTGACTTAAATCTTTTCCAGTATTAGGATCCAATGTTGGTTTTAAATTTTATATGAAAGCCCATTTTTTAATGCTAATAGGCAAGTACCTACGAACTGACTTCTCAATTTCTCATTTACGCCATCTGAATGTAGCATTTCATTTAAAACCTTTATTGAATCAACAACTTTAATTTTGTCATTAACTTTACCAAAAACTATATTCTCATATTCTTCAAAAGATTTTAAAACGGTTTCTTCTTTTTTCCTGTGTTCTTCATCAATAATTACTGATTGTCCATGCCAAACCCATACATCATCTCCATCTGTTTCTATTAGCATAGCAATTATTTTTTTATCAGAATACGCTTTTTCATACCTTACATAATCCTGTAATTGTTTTCTAATTTTATTATGATCCCATCTGCTAAAGCTGTTTTTTGTTTCTACTAATATAACTAATCTATCATTTTCAAATCTTATATCTAAGTATTGATGGTTTGTATCTGTATCTCCTTTTTGGTAATCTTTTATATTTTTACCAACTGTTTTAAGTGCTTGAACATAGCTAAATTCTCCTGATTCAGTGTTACCAATCTGATACATGTTACCTATTTTTTGAATAATTTCATACCTATTCATTTTATTACCTCACATAATCCATAATATCTTCAACCCCACATTCTAGCACATAACAAATCTTTGCTATAGTTTCTAAGTCAATTCTTTTAACTTTATTATTACAATAAGAATTAAGTTGCGTCCTTTGGAGATTTGCTTCTTTTTCCAATTTGTTTTTGCTTATATTTTTTTCTTCTAAAACCTGGTCTATTTTAAAAATAATTTTCCCAAAGTTTTGCATTAATTTCTCTCCCTTGTCATATTAAAAATCGGCATTTTATTTGAATATATTATATCATATTTTAAAAACTTCTTACAGGTCTAAGATTTATTTTAGATGAATTCTATTTAGTTTTTCTTAATAACAGGGAATGTATATCCCATATTTCTTTTGCTAACTCTTCTATTTTTTCTCTCATATAATCTATATCTTTCTTATAAATGACTCCTGTTGTATTAGTTGCTTTTGCAATCTGGTTTATATTGTTTGTTGCATTTGAAAGAAGCCATTGCAGGTTTCTAAATGGTTCTAAATCTACTAAATAAATTTCTTTTTCTAATACATATTTCCTAATAAAATGGGACATTATTTTGCAATTAGCAAGTTTCATTTTCTTTTCAAAGATTTCTTTTTCTTCATCTGTTAAATATATTTTTAGTTGATTTTTAAATTTATTTTATACTAGATGCCGCTTTTAATTGTACAACCTATCAAAGAAAAAAGACCATAACACTTAAGTTATGATCTAATTTTTTGTCCAAATGTAAACCACTTGGAACTATTATTCAATTTATTCTTTTTTATAAATGTTCCCATTTTAATCCCGCAGCACTGTCTAATTTGCGGAAATAAATGGATGGATTAGACGCCGATGAGGAGCCTCGCAGCCGAGTCGTACAATTAGTACGTCGAGGTTGTGAGGCGACGAATCAAGTTTAATACGCCATTTAGACCGCAAATTTATTCCCATTCTTCTTTTCCAAACGTCCGATATATCCCAAACCATTCAAAATACTAGATTCTATTTTTTCTAATATCACCAAATCCACCTAATTATAGGACATTTTCAAATTTTTAGTCCCGTCCCAGTCCCAGTACCGGAGAAATATTGTTTTAATATAATATCTATTTTTGTCTTCTAAGCTCTTAAAAGTAAAAAAAT
>QWCK01006240.1_pt1 | contig 10172 bp, 8 predicted proteins | sample 1972571 | NCBI WGS metagenome assembly QWCK01 (sample SAMN09866710, study PRJNA288562) | Human gut metagenome isolate term2_stool, whole genome shotgun sequencing... | isolation source: gut | host: Homo sapiens | place: USA: California | reverse complement strand
CCATGCACCCGGCCGCCCGCTCTAAATAATCGGTCTGAAAGGTCACGCGGTAAAGCTGTGTCAATGCGAGGGCATAGCCGGCATAATCCTCAAGCTTTCCCTCCCCTGCCGCATCACCGTCCCGGTAACGTACCAGCAGGTGTCCGTCTTTCATAAGGGATTGCCTGATAAAGTTTTCGGCCCGGATCGCCTGCGCAATATATCTGTCATCACCGAGCACAGCCCCTGCCTTTGCACAGGCACAGATCATCCAGCCATTCCAGGAAACAAGGATTTTATCATCCTTAGGGAGCGGTGTCCGCCTGATGCGGTATTCATACAGCTGTTCGCAGCTCCCCTTTTCCCGGCTGCCGGTGCTGTCGCTACTGCCGCTGCAGTTTCTGCCGCCCATATTGTCTCTGCCGCCGTTGTCCCATTCCTCACTAACTGCTTCATAATTTTCATTATCCAGCAGGTTCGGAATGCTTTTTCCCTCAAAATTGCCTTTCCCGGTAATCCCATACCCTGCACAAAACGCTTCCCCTGCACGCTCTCCCAGAACCGTCTTTATTTCTTCCCGGGTAAATACATAATATTTTCCTTCCACGCCGTCACTGTCCGCATCCTGGCCGCAGTAAAAACCGCCCTGCCTATCGGTAAGCTCCCGTTCCACATAGGCAAGGATTTTTTCCGCCACACATCCATACAGTTTCCGGCCGGTCATGCTGTATGCCTCCAGATAAGCCAGAATGAGCAGGGCATTATCATACAGCATTTTCTCAAAATGCGGTACCAGCCATAACTCATCTGTGGAATATCTGGAAAAGCCGCCTCCAATGTGGTCAAAGATCCCGCCCCTGTACATCTGCACCAGGGTGGTTTCCGCCATTTCTATCGCTTCCCTGCAGCCCTCTCTCCTCCCGTACGCCATCAGGAACAGCAGGTTATGAGGGGTGGGAAACTTCGGGGCGCCGCCGAACCCGCCGTATTTGTTATCGAAGCTGCCCGCAAACTGCCGGTACGCCAGATGTACAAGAGCCATCCCCGGCTCAGCTGCCGCTTCGGTATGGGACTGCTCTTTTACAAACGCTTCTATCTGTTCCGCACTGTCCAGAAGTTTATTTTTTTCCGCCTTCCACTGCATGGCCGCCGCTGTCAGCAATTCTTTCAGCCCCGCACTGCCATAACGCGCCGTGGGAGGAAAATAGGTTCCCGCAAAAAAGGGCCTGCACGCAGGTGTCATTATAATTGTCAGCGGCCATCCTCCCTGTCCGGTCATGGCCTGACAGACCGCCATATATACCGAATCCACATCCGGCCGTTCTTCCCGATCCACCTTTATACACACAAATTCCCGGTTTAAAATCTCCGCTATCACATCGTTTTCAAAAGATTCCCGCTCCATCACATGGCACCAATGGCAACAAGATTTCTATAACCAACGTCAGGAATACCCAATAGATAAAAAAACAGGCTTATCTTCTTCTTTTGCTTTCATAAACGCCTGTTCACACCAGGGCCACCAGTCGACCGGATTATAAGCGTGTTGAAGAAGATAAGGACTTTTTTCATGGATTAATCTATTGGGTATCTTGCCAGTTGTCATAGGGCATCACCTCCTATCTTACCTAAAGATATAACCTTATTATACCCAAACAAAAAGTGACTATGTAAGCCGCATAGCCACTTCTTTATTTCGGTCTTTCGCAATCGTCAGGCATGCCTTACAATTACTTCTTCTTCCTTTCCGTCGTTGTCACTTATATAAACGAAGAAGATCCTTCACTACTATTTCTCCATTTGTAAATTGTATTTTATTATTGCCTAAAAAGCCATCCAACGATTCGATTGTTTTGTCCATAATAGAAATTTTCCATCTTTTGCTTCTATCTTTCTTAAAACTGATATAAATTTCATTTGCTAATGGTTTATATACTATGGAACACAGCGTATTCTCCTGTCCGGTTTTCCTTAAAACTTCAAAGGCTTCCTTTATTCCAAAGTTATGAATCTTACTATTAATATATTCATAGGCACAGATATATCTGTCAGCACCTATACCATGTACGTTCTTATAATCTGCTTCCCTGAAATCCCCATTGGGAAAATTAGTCATTATAATAAAATTATTTTGGCAGGGACTTATTATATTGGTATCATTTCCTTCTTCCAGAATACATGCATCACCGGTTTTATCAGCGATCATCGTATGCAGCCCTAAATGGGGGAACAATGGATTTACAGGATAAGAGATCACTCTTTGATTAAGATATTCAAAAAATTCAGACGTTCTTCCCGTTTTTTTCAACGCCTCATCAAAAATAGCAAAAGCAAACCAATCATTTTCATCACAACTTGATTTAAAATCCGGACTATATTCCACTGCCTGGTTACAGATAAAAAGCCCCTCGCTGTTACAGCCGGCGATATCCCTGTATCTGTTATTCATTAAGCCTGAAAAGTAAAATATGTTCCTATCATGATTACCAATTACCCTTAGTTTTAAATCAATTTCCTCCGCATCGAAATTCATGCCGTAAACAGTTCTATCCTGGCCGTATACTGCAAAACTTGTACACATTTTGACGCCTCCTTTTCCTATATAATTCTGTCGTATACCAGCTTAGAGTATTTCAAAATCATTCAGCTATTATTCATTCGCTTCCCTCTTTCTTATACTTCCATCTATAGCATACCACCAGACATCCCCATGTTCCTACCTACAACATTTTTCAGAATCAAACCTGTTCCGGTTTTCATTTCCGCCTGCTCAAGAGACATATTGTTTCAATCCCCGTCGTCCACGGAAACTGATCTACCGCAACCGCCTTCTCCACCACATACCCGTTACCGAGCAGTACCTCCAAATCCCTAACCAGGCTGGTAGGCTTACAGGATATATACACCATCCTGTCCACCCCGTACGTAATAATCTTCTGAAGCGCCCTGGGATGAATGCCGTCCCTGGGCGGATCGAGTATGATAAAGTCCGGCTTTTCCGCAATGTCGTCCAGAACCTTCAGCACGTCACCCGCAATAAACTCACAGTTGGAAAGTCCGTTCAGCCCGGCATTCTTCTTCGCCGCTTCCACCGCTTCCTCCACGATCTCCACACCTATCACCTTTCCTGCCACAGGCGCCATCAGCTGGGCGATGGTTCCGGTACCGCTGTACAGGTCATAAACCACACAGTCCTCTTTATCCAGCCTGCCGATATACTCCCGGGCCGTCTGGTACAGCACCTGTGCCCCATAGCTGTTTGTCTGGAAAAAAGAGAATACAGAAACCTTGAACTTCAGTCCCAGCAGCTCCTCATAAAAAAAGTCCTGCCCATGCAGGATAGTAGTCCTGTCACTCTTCACCACATCCGCAACGGAATCATTTTCTATGTGGAGGATCCCCGCAATTTTCCCCTGCAGCGGAAGCGCCAGAAGCATGTCCCGGAACGGAAGAAGATCCCTTTCCTCCTGTGTGGTTGTCACAAGAGCTATCAGGATTTCCCCCGTATGGGAAGCCTTCCTCACCAGCAAATGCCGCAGATACCCCACATGGGTAAGGCGGTGGAAATAAGAAGCCTTTTGTTCCGTAAAAAAACCCAGCGTCCCCCGCAGTATCTGCCGGTAATCCCCATCCACGATGCGGCATTCCTTTACAGACACAATATCATAAAAACTCCCCCTCTTATGCATTCCCAAAGCCAGGGGGCCGTCTTTCACTTCATCGCCGAAGGAAAATTCCATTTTGTTCCGGTATCCCTGCTGTACGGGACTGGCTTTAATGGGTTCGAATTCCCAGGGCTGATCCTGGCCGCAAAGCACGCTGTCCAGCAGTTCTTTCACTTGTTTTTCCTTGAGACTGAGCTGTTTTTCATAAGGAAGGGACAGGTATGTACAGCCCCCGCAGGTTCCGAAGTGGGGGCAGGATGCCTGTACTTCATCAGGTGAAGGGGCAAGCACCTGCAGAACACGGCCTTCGCCTTTTCCTTTCCTGACCTTCGTTATCATAAGGGAAATCCGCTGTCCGGGCAGCCCGTTTTTAATTGTACAGTATTCTTCCTGTTCCTCTGCCTGTATGCCTGCATCCGCTTCTTTGACCGGTATCCCCGGCTCCGCGCTTACAGGCGGAAGCAGCTTCACAATTCCTTTATTCGGAAACTTTACATCTATCACAATTCCTTCTCTGATCTGTCCTTTTTTCATATCGCCCTCTCATCTGTGAAACCGGAAAAAACGGGATGCCTCAGCATCCCGTCTCCTGTTGATACTTTTTATTCTTCACTTGTTTCATCATCGGATGACTCATCATCATCGGATGCCTTGGCTGTATCTTCTGTTGTATCGGCGCCTTCTTCCTCTTCATCTTCAAAGAATTCATCGTCGAAATCATCATCGAAATCGTCATCAAAATCTTCCAGATAGTCAGGCGTAAGATAACGGTACACCGCATAAGCAATTCCTGCTACTGCTGCAATTGCACCGATTATTGCAAGAATCCAGAGTACTGTATTTCCGTTGTCTTTCTTTTCTTCTTTTTTGCCAAGGAGTTCGTTTACTTTCATCATTTCCAATACCTCATCCAGCTTTCCCATGCAAACCATCCTTTCTTCCCTGCTACTAGTATGCTTAAATACTGTACTTATCATACCACTTTTTACAAAGCTTTACTATAAATTTTTCATGAAATTACTATGAATTTACAATTCAGGAAATAACCTCCAGCCGTTTATATTTTTTTTAATTTTGCAAAAGCCGCGTACATGATCTTCTGTCCGGCATTATCAAAATCAACGGTAACCTGATAATCCCTGGGACCGTCCACGATACGCAGGACGGCGCCTTCCCCGTATTTTATATGGCGGACTCTGTCTCCGACGCCGTATTCCAGACTCGCCTGTTTGGCACCGGTTCCTTTGTTCAAACCGTCCACACCGGACAGGCTTCCCAGTCCCTGGGCGATGAATGGCTTATTTTCCGGGGCCGTTCTCTTTGGCTTCACCACGGCTTTCGGCCTCCAGTCTCCTGACTGGGTTCCTCCGCCATAGTTCCCCCCGTAAGGGGCGGACTGGAATCTTGCCTTGCTTTCAGGCGTTTCCCTGAAGTCCTCAAAATCCACTTTCTTTTTGAATACGGGCGGCTTATTGTCCAGCAGTCCATCCGGTACTTCCCGCACGAAACGGCTCACCGGATTATACTGGGTCTCTCCGCGCAGCATGCGCTGCCTTGCACAGGTTATGGTAAGATCCTCTTTTGCCCGGGTTATTCCCACATAAGCAAGCCTTCTCTCCTCTTCCACCGCGGAAGGGTCATCGGAGGTAATGGTCATATAGCTGGGAAACACGCCATCCTCCATACCTGCCAGGTATACGTGGGGGAATTCCAGCCCTTTTGCTGAATGTATGGTCATGAGCAGCACCCGGTTATCTTCCGCATCTACGCCGTCAATATCGGCAACCAGAGCAACCTCTTCCAGAAATTCACTGAGCGTCGGTTCCTCGTGGCTGCTTTCATACGCCACGACCTTACTCACCAGTTCATCAATATTCCGGATCCGGTCCTCGGCATCCTCATCATCAGATTCCTCCAGTTCCTTCACATATCCGGTCGTCTCCATCACATCATTTATCAGTTCTTCCAGACTGTAATATTCCAGCTTGCTTCGAAAGGTCTGAATCATAGTCACAAAAGGCTTAAGCTTTACGGCACTTTTTCCGATGCTCATTATCTGGTCGGCTTCCCGAAGGGCATCATAAAAACTGATTCCCCTGGCATCGGCATACTCCTGTACCCGGAGGATGGTGGTAGCACCGATTCCCCTTCTGGGCACATTTATGATGCGTCTTACCGCCAGATCATCCCTGCCGTTATCAATGGTTTTCAGATAAGCCAGTATATCCTTGATTTCGCGGCGGGCATAAAAATTCACACCTCCCACCACATCATAAGGTATGCCTTCCATAATAAAGCGTTCCTCCAGAATACGGGACTGGGCGTTGGTACGGTATAAAACCGCGCAGTCCCTGTATTCGGCTTTGCCGTATTTTTTCTTCTTCCCGATCTCGTCTGCAATGAATTCGGACTCTTCATAGGCCGTATCAAACTGGCGGAAATGGATCAGTTCTCCTTCTCCCTTTTCGGTCCACAGGGCTTTTTCCTTACGCTCTACGTTATTGCGGATTACGGTATTGGCGGCATCCAGGATATTCTGGGTGGAACGGTAGTTCTGCTCCAGCTTGATGACCTGCGCTTCCGGAAATACTTTTTCAAAATCCAGGATGTTGCTGATGTTAGCTCCCCGGAATTTATAAATAGACTGATCGTCGTCCCCGACCACACAAAGATTCCTGTATTTGCCTGCCAGCAGGCGCACCAGCTCAAACTGGGCGGTGTTGGTATCCTGGTACTCGTCCACCATAATGAACCGGAACCGTTCCTGGTAATAATCCAGCACATCCGGACAGCTGCGGAACAGCTCCACAGTCATTCCAATCAGATCGTCAAAATCAAGCGCGTTATTCTTGCGCAGAACCGCCTGATACTCCTTATAGACGGAAGCCACCTTCTGCCTGCCGTAATCCCCCATGGCCTTCAGTTCAAACTCCGCGGGGGAAATCAAATCGTTTTTGGCCGAAGAAACCGCAGAAAGCAGGGCGCGTTCCTTATATTGCTTGGTATCAATTTCCAGACGTTTACACACATCCTTCATAATATTTTTGGAATCATCGGAATCATAAATAGTAAAATTATTACCGAATCCCAGCCTTTCTATGTACCTGCGCAGAATCCGCACACAGGTGGAGTGAAAGGTGGACACCCATATGCTCTCCGAACCGAAGCCGACGATATCATCCACTCTTTCCCGCATTTCTCCCGCCGCCTTATTGGTAAAGGTTATGGCCAGGATATTCCAGGGGTTTACACTTTTCTGTTCTATCAGGTAAGCGATCCGGTGGGTCAGCACACGGGTCTTGCCGCTTCCCGCGCCGGCAAGGATCAGCACAGGGCCATCCGTATGGAACACAGCTTCCTGCTGCCTGTCATTCAAGGTATCATAAATGCTCATTTTCCTTCTCCAATCTCAGTACTTCCGTAAACTCATGTCCTTTATTATATAGGAACATGCATTCGATGTCGATAGAAAAAAAGAAAAAGTGTCAGGGCAGGCTGAACGGTAACGTAAGAAATCAGTAGACCAGGGCGAGAGCTCCGAAATTGGTGGCAGCTACCGTCACGGTTCTGGGATCCACGTCCAGATCAGAGAGGACTTCTATATTTCCGTCTGCAATACTGATTACCTGGAAATTATTCCAGGCCTGGAACTGGTCGGGCACGCCGATGGTGAGTACCACAGGGGCCTGAGTGCGGTTTACAACAGTGGTTTTTCCTGCTGTGGTCCGCGTGAGCTGGATATCAAGCAAGGCCAAAAGGCTCCTGCCGTTCAGAGCTGCCGTAGTGAGAACGGCCTGTTTGGCCTGGGGGCCGGTTTTTCCTTCCGTAACGCTAAAATATACGGAGGCGCCTCCTTTTATCTGGGCATCTGTGAGGCCTGCCGCGGTTTTTACCATACCCTCGGGGGAAAGGACGATGAGTCCCTTTACGGTATCCGCATAAAAATAGGTGGGTATGGTGGAATTCAGCTTGGTGCCTGTGCTCATCTGCACAACATTGGGCTTTGTGGGAGCCGGTGCATTCCCGCTGGCAGAATCGGAGGCACCTGCTGTTATGGGAATAATGACGGTCAGCAGCACGGCGGCTGCCAGGTATGTTATCCATTTCCTTGTTTTATTCATAATATCTCTTCCTCCTTTTTGGCATGGGTTCACACAAGGTTACTTTATTTTAATTTTACCTGATCCGCTGTCTATATACAAGCCTCCGCCGAATAGGGGGTGAAGATAAAAAAGATTGGCTTCACCCGGAATAGCTGCGGGAAAGGCTTTGGGAAAGCCCCAGCGCCAGGAACAGGAGAGGCGTGCTGGTTATCTGCTGGAAGCTGACCATGTTATGCACCGTATAGGTAAGAAGGACGGCAGCGCCCACAAGAGCAGGCAGGCTGCTTTTTCGGAAAAGGCGCAGGAGAATCGTGATCAGAAACCCCACATAGGCCAGCAGTCCTGCTGCCCCGGTATTCATGAGGATCGTCATCCATTCATTATGGCAGTTAGTCAATACCGCATCCCGGTAGGTTACCGCCAGAAGCGGGCGGCTTCCCTGTTCCGTGTACAAAAAAGCGTTCAGACAGTCCGGCCCCACACCGAACAGTTTGCGCATCAGAGGCTCCCGGCTCCAGATATCCAGACATTCCCCCCAGATTCCGCCTCTGCCGTTGCCCCATTGTGCATCCGGTATGAAAAAGGCGGGCAGACGTTCCTTCAGGACGGCCGGCCCCCAAATCCCCGTCGCCAGAAGCAAGGCCGCCCCTGCCACCAGCAAAAGCAGGAATACGGCAAATCCCTTTTTCATCCCTGCAAGCTGCCTGCGGCATAGTTCCGGATCCCCTTTGCTTCTCCAGTATTTCCAGAATGCCCTGCCGCCTGCCGCTGCCAGAAATACCGGCGCTGCCGTTTTGACCGAAAGGATTGCCAGACTTTTGCTTTCATACAGGATTCGCTGGGGAAAGCAGTCCCGGAGCAGCCCGCCGGCCAGCCAGGCCCCCGCTGCCGTTACCAGAACATCCCAGAAGGCGTCCATCCCTTCAGCGTCCCGGCAGGATAACCGGAACAAAATACAAAGAACGGTCCCGGATACCAGAAGGCCGCTGTCGCTTCCCTGTAGTGCCGTACAGAGAAAGGCTGCTGCGGTAAACAGGCCTGCCGCCGCAGCCTTCCCGGCCTGTCCGCGATCCGTATCCCTTCTGCTTCCCCAAAACAGAACGGTTCCCGCAGGCAGCATAACGGAAAGATAACCGCACAGCCAGTTCACGTTCCCAATTGTGGAGAGGGTTCCTTCCGTCCGTCCCGGTAAAGCGGCCGGCCATATGCCGAACCGGTTCAGTACCGCAACCGCGCAGATAAACCCGCCCACTGCCAGGATAACAGCCACAGCCTCTTTTTCCGCCTTCCACACATAGGCATAATAAAAATACAGGAGCAGAAAGGAGCCGGGCATGGCAATACACGGCGGAGATATCTACGGAACAGACATTCAGAAGACAGTGGAAGAGGGAAAAGAGATTCTTGATTTTTCTGCTAATATCAATCCGTTGGGAATGCCGGAGTCGGTACGACAGGCAGTCATGACGAGTCTGTCGGCGGCAGAACACTACCCGGACCCGGAATGCAGGAAGTTAAAGCAAGCGCTAGCCAGACGGCATGGAATAAAGACAGAAAGCCTGATCTGCGGCAATGGCGGGGCAGAACTGATCTATCGGCTGGTCTATGCGCTGCGACCGAAGAAAGCACTTCTGACAGCCCCTACCTTTGCAGAATATGAGGAAGCACTTCGACAGACAGATACGGAATGCAGCTTTTATGAGATGCAGCCGGATCTTCAGATCCGGGAAGATATTCTGGATGATATGGACAGCTCACTGGATGTGATGTTTGTCTGCAATCCCAATAACCCCACAGGAATACTTACTCCCAGATCATTGTTGGAACAGATCCTGAAAAAAGCAGAAGTCTGCGGTATTCTTCTGGTATTGGATGAGTGCTTTCTGGATTTTACGGATCAGGGGTCCCAGTCTTTGATTCTGCAGGCGGTAAAGAGCCAGCATCTCTTTATCTTAAAATCTTTTACCAAAATGTATGCCATGCCGGGCATCCGGCTGGGATATGGCGTCTGCGGTGATGGGGCACTCCTTCGGAAGATGGAAGCAGCCGGACAGTGCTGGGGCGTCAGCGTGTTGGCGTCAGAAGCAGGCATTGCGGCCCTTGGGGAAGGGGAATATAAGGAGAAGGCCATTACTCTTGTGAGAGAGGAACGGGCATATCTCAAAAAAGAGATGGAGATTCTGGGGATGACCGTCTGGGATGGACAGGCAGATTACCTGTTCTTCCGCACGGATGGTATCCGGGATCTTTATGACAGGCTTCTGCCGGAGGGGATTATGATCCGCAGATGCAGCAATTACCGGGGACTGGATGAGACCTGTTACCGGGTGGCAGTCAAAGATCATGAAGCCAATGGACGGCTGATAGAAGCATTGAAGAAGACAGCGAGGTGAGAAACGTGGCAAAAGCGATTATGGTGCAGGGA
>QWCK01010549.1_pt1 | contig 10174 bp, 12 predicted proteins | sample 1972571 | NCBI WGS metagenome assembly QWCK01 (sample SAMN09866710, study PRJNA288562) | Human gut metagenome isolate term2_stool, whole genome shotgun sequencing... | isolation source: gut | host: Homo sapiens | place: USA: California | reverse complement strand
TGCGAAGATTTGTGTCATGCCAACTTTCTTTCCTAGAATTGCTTTCATATTTTCCTCCTGTTTTCTTACATTGGATTGCTCTGGTTTGGCCGCGGAACAGCTCGGAACGAACAAAACAGTTCTCTCCGAAAAGCTTGTTCTCATACCCTCACATGCAATCTTGCTAAGGGAGATTCCCTTCCATTGCCAACTAAAGCAGCATATCTGACTAGTTGAGTCTAATTTCTATATCCACTCCTGCGGGCATGTTCAGGCTCGTAAGTGCGTTTGTGGTCTGAACTGTAGCATTTGTGATATCAACAAGTCTCTTGTGAGTTCTCTGCTCAAACTGCTCCCTGCTATCTTTGTACTTATGTACAGCTCTAAGAATTGTTACCACTTCCTTTTCTGTAGGTAGTGGAATTGGACCTGAAACCGTCGCACCAGTCTTCTTAGCTGTTTCCACAATCTTTGCAGCAGACTGATCAAGCAATGCATGGTCATATGCCTTTAGCTTAATTCTGATTTTTTGTAATTCGCTCATTTCTTCCTCCTGTTTTCTGTACTGTTTTCGCTATGCTCGTACAAGGCAATTCGCTTCTCTCTGATTTTCAATAGTCTGACGAATTTTCGTGAGATTTTCTTTATCGCCACACTCTGCCGTGCGTTTCTTATGTTTCTGCACAAAAGAAAAACAAGCGAATACCCTCGCCCCCGATCATGTAGGGACTTCTCCGCAGAAATTACCTGATAGCTCAGCAACTTCCTGCTTCTTCGCCTAAAGCAAGCCCTATTAGTATATATGAGCAAAAAGCAAAAAGCAAGGGTATTTCACAAAAATTTTACTGTCTTTTAAAAAAATTTTTGCAAGATACCCTCGTTATAATAGTTGATTTTGTAACAATATTTTTACAAAAACACTAACACTGTTACTGGCGTTTCTAACTCTCGCTCTCGCGCACGTGTGCACTTGTTTTGGATTCAGATATTCTATTTCGCAAATATTACCTCAACTGTAGTTCCTTTGCCGACCTCGCTTACCACATCAAGCTCCGCACCTATAACCTTGGCAGCATGCTTTACAATTGACAGACCAAGGCCCGTTCCGCCTATTTCCCTTGAATGGCTCTTGTCTACTCGGAAAAACCGTTCAAAAATCCTATCCACATATTTTTGCTCTATACCTATGCCAGTATCTGCAACTGACACCGCAATCTTCCCCTTTGGATTTCGAGAAATTCGAACTGAAACCGTACCAGATTCCTTATTATATTTAATCGCATTATCTATTAGGTTGTATATAATCTCATGGACAAGCGTCGGAATTGAATGAATCACAGCTTCGGACGCGTCTATTTTGTCGAGTTCAACATTCACCGAAACATTTGAATCCTTAGCCTTTTGAGCGAGATGTTCAGATGAAGAGCAAACAACATCATATAGGTTGACTTCTTCTTTTTGGGTCGTTACATTCTCTTCATCAAGCTCCGAAAGCTCAATGATGTCCTGCACAAGCTGAATCATACGCTTAGACTCTTTGAAAATTCTATCCACAAACTGCTCTCTATCGGATTCTGGTACCAAGCCAGTTTTTAGCAATTCCGCACTGGCATATATCGACTGAAGTGGCGTCTTAAGCTCATGCGATACATTTGCAGTAAACTCACGGCGCATAAGCTCCCCTTCGACTTTTTTGGTGATGTCAAACAGGAACAAAATAGTACCCCGCCATTCATTTGCGTCATCCCCATGCTCTTCCATACCACTAGGCATTCCGCTTGTAAAGATTGGACTCATGCTTATTTGGTAAGTTCTCTCACCAAAGTTGGCAACTTTATTGTAATTATAGTCATGCCCTGAAATGATCAGATTTTGTGAGTCTTCTTGGTTATGCAATTCCGAAGCACTACTGTCATAGGCAATGATCCCATTCAAAATATCAGTATTTCTAGTAAACTCCATTATATTTTTGCCGATAAACTTACTTGAAATGGCAGCAACATCTAGGTCAAAATCAGTGGTCGCATGACCGGAGTCCTCCTCTTGTTTCTGCACCAATATAGCCTCAATAGCAGCTTGGTTCATCGAGATTATCCTATTTTGTTTATCTAGGATAATAAGACCATCACTCATGTTTGCAGTTATAGCATTAAATTCTTCTTGACGCCTTACAAGTTGATGCTCCTTGCTTGCAATGTCACGCTTTTGAGCGTCGATTTTCCTAAAGAGTGGTAAAAGTTCCTCGTATCCTCCCTTGCCGAGATGTCTTTCAGCGCTGCTTGGGTCATCTAAATCTATATTATTTATTGGCTTAAGAATGAATTTGGAAAGCGAATATGCTAGGTAAAATGATAGCAAAGCGATGATGATGAAACACCCTAAAAAGGCTAGTTTCATGCCGTCCATAAAACCAAGGACTGTTTCATAAGAGGAAGACACCCTGAGTATGCTATCATCACTTAATCTCCTTGCAGCATAAACATATTTTTCCGTCATAGTGGAAGAATATCTTGTGCTTTCCCCATATCCTAGTTCACGGGCCTCCTTGATTTCTTCACGATTTTTATGGTTCTTCATTTCACTAGGTTTTTCTTTATTGTCAAAAATAACTGTGCCGTCACTGGCAATAAGCGTAACCCTGTAATCCCTATAGTTTAGATGTTGGAGCAAATACACAGCATCGTCTCCGCTCTTTGAGTGCACATCCTGAGAACTACGACCTTCCTTTGTCATTTCAAGTTGAGATGCAATTAAGTCGGATTGCGCTGTAAGTTCGTTTTCCTGTATTTTGTTTATATGCTCAAGAAGAACAAAATAGAGGCCAACGATGCATAAAATTAGTGAAATCATAGATACACCCATTATGGAAAAAAAGAATCGTTTTTTCATTTTACTTCCTCCATAATGTATCCGACCCCGCGAACAGTTTTAATATGCCTACCTGCATCGCCCAATTTCGTTCTTAAAGTGCCAATATGGACGTCAACTGTTCTTGATTCACCAACGTAAGATTCACCCCACACAAGGTTCATGAGTTGGTCTCTGCTATAAACCCTGTTCATATTCTCCAAAAACACCCTTAAAAGTTCAAACTCTTTGAGCGTCAGCTCGACATTTTCCTCCGAAACTTTAACAAGATGCCTACTTATTGACATCGAGATCTCTCCATTGCCCAGAAAATCAGTTCTTGGCGTACGAGTTCTCCTTAGTACCGCTTTAATCCTTGACAGAAGCTCCATCATGCCAAAAGGCTTAACAAGGTAATCGTCAGCACCCGTATCAAGGCCCAGAACTTTGTCGAACTCTGTATTTTTTGCCGTCGTTATTATTACCGGAACATCCTTTGCAATTGTTTCACTTCTAAGCGTTTGCAAAATCGAAATGCCATCTTTCCCTGGTAGCATCAAATCAAGCAAAATCAAGTCAGGCTTCCTATTTATTAGACCGGCAAAGAAACTTTCACCATCCGCAAAGCCCTCGCATTCATAGTCTGCCATTTTCAGTGCGTACAAAATAGTTTTCCTTATGTCTTCGTTATCTTCAACGCAATATATAAGCATGCTTTGTCGTTTTTCCTCCATTTGAATTTTTCGTTACCTAACAGTACCCTCTATCGAATAAAGGACCCATCTAGCAATGTTTTCTGCATGATCTCCTATACGCTCGAGATATTTTGAAACCATCAACATGTCGATAGCATGTTCGCCATCAGCAGATCCGTCCTTTAGGCAATCAACTATTTTGTTCTTGATTCCAACAAAATAATTATCTATCTCGTCATCAGTTTTTATTACTTCCCTTGCAATTGCTTCATCTTTCTTCACAAAAGCGTCAATACTGCCTGTTACCATTTTTCGTGTAGCATCCGCCATACTCGATATGCAATCCTCAATACCGATCTCGTTGCCTGGGTTACGATCAATAATTTCTGCGATATTCCCGGCCTGTATGCCTATTCGTTTCATATCCGTAACCATTTTGAGTGCGGCTGAAATTAAGCGAAGATCCCTTGCCACAGGCTGGTGCTGCATGAGTAGTTTTATAGATATTGAAATTGCTTTTTCGCACAAAATACCTAGCGATATCATTTCCTGATTTAATTCTTCGAGTTCTTGATCTAACTTTATTTTCATATTATATATCCTTTTATATACCCTTTTTTATCATCCAAAACGGCCTGTAATGTAATCTTCTGTCCTCTTATCTTTAGGGACTGAGAAAATTTGATCCGTCTTGCCCTTTTCTATAAGCTCTCCCAATAGAAAGAATGCTGTAACATCCGAAATACGAGCTGCTTGTTGCATGTTATGCGTTACTATAACAACTGTATATTTATCCTTTAGCTCCTGTACAAGTTCCTCAATTTTGCCAGTGGATATAGGGTCTAGTGCCGATGTAGGTTCATCCATTAGAAGGACTTCCGGCTCAACCGCTATTGCCCTTGCAATACAAAGCCTCTGCTGCTGCCCACCAGAGAGTCCGAGGGCGGATTGCTTTAACCTGTCTTTAAAATCATCCCAAGCGGCAGCTCCTCTTAGTGAGTTTTCTACTATCTCATCAAGTGCTATTCTAGATTTAATTCCATGAGTTCGCGGGCCATACGCAATATTATCGTACACACTCATAGGAAAAGGGTTTGGTCTTTGAAAAACCATTCCAACTCTTTTTCTGAGCATATTAATGTCCATATCGCCGTATATGTTTTCTCCGTCAAGCCTTATATCACCAGTTATCTTGCATCCCTCTACCAAGTCATTCATACGGTTCAGGGATTTCAAAAGTGTGGACTTACCACAGCCTGACGGACCTATAAAAGCTGTTATCTCATTTTCAACTATATCCATATTTATATTTTTCAGTGCATGGAAATCACTGTAGTATAGCTCGGTATCTTTTATTGTTATCTTATTGTTTGCCATATTATTCCTCCTTGGTTGTGTTTTTCTCAAGCTTTCTAGCTATCAGCGATGAAATCCCGTTTAAAATTAGCACAAGAAGCATCAAAACAGTTGCGGTTGCATAGGTTTGCTTGATATACAGACCTTCTCCCGAAAGTACATACATGTGAACCGATAGGCTTCTGCCTGAGTTTAGAATGGAGGTCATTGGCTGTGCGATGGTGCCAGCTGTAAAGACGAGGGCAGCCGACTCCCCGACAATCCTTCCGACAGCTATGATTACGGCGGACAGGATTCCGGGAGTCGCCGGGCGCAGCATTACCTTGAAAATAGTCTGCACCCGGGTGGCTCCAAGAGCCAGGCTGCCCTCCTTGTAGCTGACAGGCACCATCCTTAGAGCCTCCTCAGTAGTTTCCATTACGATAGGCAAAATCATTATTCCAAGCGTTAAACAACCAGAAAGAATAGAAAGCTGTAAGCTCAAATATTTGACAAAGAATAATGCACCAAAAAGACCATATACAATTGAGGGAACACCTGCAAGAGTTTGCGTAGCAAGCTTTATTATTTTGGCAAGCTTACTTTCTTTTTTTACATATTCAACCATGTACACAGCTGCGCCTATTCCTATAGGCACCGACATCAATAGTGTAACTACCACCATCACAACTGTATTGACAATAGCAGGCATCATAGACACATTCTCGCTGTTGTATTCCCATGCAAAAAGTTTTGAATTTAAATTTGGTATACCATTTACCAAAATATATACCACAATGGTGAGAATTACTGCAAGCGTAATAAGTGCACCGCCCTTAACGAAAAATCTCGCTAATAATCCTGGTTTAAATATTTTTCTTGATTTTTCCCCTGCTTTGTTTCTCGCTACTGATGTGTTCTTCAATTTAAACTCCTCCTTAAAACAAGAGAGAATGTCAGATTAACTATTAATATGAAAACAAAGAGTACAGCTGCCGTAGCTAGCAAAGCCTGTCTATGTAAATCCGTAGCATAACCCATTTCAATTACTATATTACCTGTCATTGTTCTAACTCCATCAAGCACACTCTTAGGTATTATCGCCTGATTACCGGCAACCATTATAACAGCCATAGTTTCTCCTATTGCTCTACCTACACCAAGTATTACTGCCGAAAAAATTCCACTTCGTGCAGCCCTCAGTTTGACCGCGAAAATACTTCTCTCGTGTGTAGCTCCAAGTGCAAGGCTTCCCTCATAATATCCCGGGTCTACCGCTTTCAGCGATGCCTGAGAAATTGCAACTATTGTAGGCAAAATCATGATACCAAGCAAAACAGATGCTGCTAAAAGACTCATGCCTTGAGAGTCAAGGTTATCTCTAATTAGCGGAACCAAAACTACCAGTCCGAAAAATCCGTAAAGGACTGATGGAATACCTGCCATTAGATTTACAAGCCCTGAGAAGATAGAATAAAACTTCTTAGGACAATACTCTGCAAGGTAAATTGCGGTCATAACACCAATCGGTGCACCAATTAAGACTGCTCCCAGCGTAACATATATACTTCCTATTATCATAGGAAAAATCCCAAATTGATTATTCGCGGGCTTCCAAGTCTGGCCGAATATAAAATCTACAAATCCTATTTTACCTATGGCTGAAAATCCGTTTGCGAATATGAAGATTGAAATCAGTATTACCGCTGCAACGGATACCAATGCTGAAATGAGGAAGGCAATGCTGACGATGCCTTCCCGTATTTTTTTATTATATTTACTCATTATTTCCTGCTTTTAAAATTAGAAGAACTTTTCGAATTAATGAACTCGTCAAAATCTAACAGCCTATTTCTTAATCTCTGACCATTTTGTGATCTTGCCTGTGAAAATATCCTTAACCTGCTCTAGAGTTAGTTCTTCCTGTTTGCTATCCTTGTGAACGATTACTGCAATCCCATCCTTTGCAATTACAGTGGCCTTAACTCCCTGGCTAGTTTCTGTGTCTTTAAGATCCCTTGATGCCATTCCGATGTCAACGCTACCATCAATTGCTGATGTTACACCTGTAGTTGAGTCTGATTGCTGTACCATAACTTCCACCTTAGGATTAATCTTCTTATATGCCTCAGCAAGCTTCTCCATGAGTGGTGTTACAGAGCTTGAGCCGCCTATAGTAATCTTGCCGCCCTCTTTAACTGCATCAGAAGTCTCGTATTTTCCTGCTTCAGTAAGTTCTATATATCCATTTTCAGAAACTGTTTTCTGACCTTCTGTGCTTAGGATATAGTTGATAAAGTCCTTTCCTAGCTCGCTCAGATTATCTCCTGTAACAAGGTTGAAATTCCTTGCTATAGGATATTCACCCTTTTGGATATTCTTAACTGTTGGTTCAACGCCGTCAATCTTGAGTGCCTTAACAGTGTCATTAAGGGATGCGAGTGAAATATATCCTATGCTTGCTTTGTCCTCCGAAACAGATGTCATTGCAACGCTCGTTGAGTTTGTAATTACTGCTGTATCAACTGTATTATCGATCTTTTCACCTTGATCGTTCTTTTCTTCAATTCCAACAAGTTCGATAAAAGCACCTCTTGTGCCTGAACCCTCTTCTCTTGAAATTACGCTTATTTTGTCGTTTTTCTCGCCATCATCTCCCGATTTCTTATCGCCACAGGCTGACAAAATAACGGAAGCGCTCAAAACCATAGCCAATGCCAAAATCAGTGATAAAATTCTGCTTTTCTTCATTTCTTTTAATTCCTTTCCAGTTAGTTTAATTTATTTTATTTAATTCAATTACAAATCTAATAATATATGTGGAAAGTAATGTCTGTTATCACCTTTTTGTAAAGTTTTTGTAAAATCGTATTTTCCACAAGCTACTTAGAAAAGCGTATCAATCTGAGCAATATCGCAACAAAATATATTTATCTGTAAAATTCCGGCAACAAAATAGGCAGCTTCGAAACCCCACGATAAAACAACACCCCTCCTCAAGGTAATAAAAGGGATTTTTCATAAAAAAAAGCATAGCCACTCGAAGCGACTATGCCTTACTTTTGAATATTTTGTTGTTCTAGGCGGACAAAATAGCCGCGCACCGATTAATAGTTCTCAGGTTTAATCTGGAAGAATGCCTGTGGGTGCTTGCATGCTGGACATACCGCAGGAGCCTTCTTAGCAACTGTAATGTATCCGCAGTTGATGCACTGCCATGTAACTTCTTCTTCTCTCTCGAATACTTTGCCTTCCTTGAGGTTAGCAGCAAGCTTTCTGTACCTTTCCTCGTGCTTCTGCTCAACATCAGCAACTAATCTCATCTGAGTAGCGATGTCCTTAAATCCTTCTTCGTCTGCAACGTCAGCAAATCCAGGATACATTTCTGTCCACTCATAGTGCTCGCCCTCAGCTGCTGTGATTAGGTTCTCTGCTGTAGTGCCGATACCTTCAGCTGCCTTATACCAAAGCTTTGCGTGCTCTTTTTCGTTATCAGCAGTTTCCTCAAAAATCTTAGAAATTTGAACATATCCATCTTTCTTAGCCTGAGAAGCAAAATATGTGTACTTGTTTCTTGCCATTGACTCGCCACCGAAAGCAGCCATCAAGTTTTCATAAGTTTTTGTTCCTTTTAAATCCTTAGCCATAATAAAACCTCCATTAAATTATTTACATTGTTTTTTATTCTCAATGCCTGCGCAGTTATCACAGACATAGGATAACATTGTTTCTGAAATCTCGAACTTATCGGGTTCGAGATTGAATGCCTCAGCTATTGCAGCCTTTACATTATCGAAGGATTTCTCATTCACAGGAAAGATATCTTTAAGCTCCCCACATGAACGACACCTCATATGAAAATGCTCCGTCATTACAGAATCATATCTATCGCTTTCTCCAGGTATAGAAATTTTTTCAATTTCTCCAAGTTCAACAAGTTTATTAAGATTTCTATATACAGTCGCGATTCCAATTGTAGGAATGAATCTCTTTGCTTCCCCATAAATCCACTCTGCCGTTGGATGAATGTGATTATCTTTAACGATTTCGAGGATGAGATCCCTTTGTTTGCTTTTTCTTAAATTTTCAAGCACGGTCTACCTCCTAAATCGAATATCTTGACCTGTATCTTTCTAAATCTATATATCAGCTATATCTAACGCTATGTCCATGCCATGTACAAAACAGATGCTTGATATATCTCAACTATCTATTCTATCTCTAAACCTGCAAACAATCTCGCCCACGGCACTTTTCTGTATGCACGTGCTAACTGATAATCATTATCACTTATAGAAAGTATACCGCTTTTTAACGGACTTGTCAACAGAAAAAAATCTATCATAAAATTTATTCTTTCTCTTTATTCTTTCTGTAGATTATTGCGGAATTACTGCGTCGAATTAACTCATTCCTCGCTTCACACAAAATAATTTAAAGCCTTATTTTCATTTATATGTTTAAATTGTAACTTTTAGTCTATATATATTATATACGGCTTATGGACGTAAATTAAAAAGTAATATAATTATTAATTGTTTTAGGAGGTTGGAAATGGTAAAGGTTTATAAATGTCAAGAATCAGGAATTGTTGTTGCTAAGATTTATGGTGCAGATGATCATGCTCCTTCTTGCTGTGGCAAGGAGATGGTTGAGCTAAAGGCTAACACTGTAGATGCTGCAAAAGAGAAGCATGTTCCTGTAATCGAAAAGGACGGAAACAAGGTTGTCGTAAAAGTAGGAAGCGTTGAGCACCCTATGACTGAAGAGCACCACATTGGATTTATTGCTATAGAAACTTGCTGCGGACTCAGACTTGCTGAGCTTGATCACACAGGAAAACCTGAGGCTACTTTCTATCTTGGTGAAGATGAAGAGCTAAAGGCTGCTTACGAATACTGCAACCTACACGGTCTTTGGAAGGCTGAGGCATAAATTATAAATACATTTTGAGCCATTAGAGAAGGCTCAAACATCAAACGAAACTTTAAAGGAGCTGTCGCATTAAAGAAAAAATCTTTAATGCGACAGCTCCTTTTTGGGAAGATTTGTCAAGGACATAAACAAAATTTCTTTAATAAATTTATATCTTCTCTGTTTCTCTCTTGATTAACTTTAGTATTTTATCCTTATATGTTTCCCCTGTACCTTGCTTAAATGTAGGTTTACAGTATATTTTATCTTTCCAATATCCATTATCAACTGTTTATGTGGTGGTGCTTTTATATCTCTTTTTTCTTCCATAAGTCCTCCTTTCCGCTTTTAGACAAAGAAAAAACAGTAAACCTTTTTTGATTTACTGCTTTCGTGTTAGCTTT
>QWCK01015387.1_pt1 | contig 10176 bp, 10 predicted proteins | sample 1972571 | NCBI WGS metagenome assembly QWCK01 (sample SAMN09866710, study PRJNA288562) | Human gut metagenome isolate term2_stool, whole genome shotgun sequencing... | isolation source: gut | host: Homo sapiens | place: USA: California | reverse complement strand
AGCGTTATATAACACTGTTATAAGAAGGAAGGTTAACTTGACAAAACCAATCGAAGGCGTTTCAGAGCGAATTTTATCCTGTGCAAAGGAGGGGTTTCTGGAAAAAGGATATGCGGATGCATCGCTTCGCACAATTGCGGCAAAAGCAGAGACAACCACGGGTTCTATTTATTCCCGGTTCCGGGACAAGGAAGGACTGTTTGGCGCTCTGGTGGAACCGGCAGCAGGAGGCAGAACGCTGGAAATTTTAAACGAATCAGATTGCGAATATTTTTTGAATGGAAATAAGCAAACAAACAATTGATTCGCGAGTTTATTGATTGAAAACACGCAAAAAAGCAATCGCAAAAAAATACGATTGCTTTTTTGCGTGTTTTGCGTATAATAAAAGCATGAAAAAGTGGAAAGGATGTGAACAGAATGCGAGAAACACGGACCATGGAATTTAAAGAAACGATTACCAATACATTTCTGAAAACAGTAAGTGCTTTTTCGAATTATGACGGTGGAGTTATTCTGTTTGGAGTCGATGACGAGGGAAACAGTAAAGGTTTATCGGATGTAAAACAGTCATGCCTGGATATAGAAAATAAAATTAATGACAGTATTTCTCCACAGCCAGATTATAAACTGGAAACACAAAATAATGATAAAATTATCAAACTTACCGTACAAAGCGGTGCGCAGAAGCCGTATTTATATAGGTCAAAAGCATATAAACGAAATGATACCGCGACGATAGAAGTAGATACACAGGAATTTTCCAGGCTTGTTCTGGAAGGAAAAAATATCCGATTTGAAGAACTGCCATGCAAAGACCAGAATCTGACCTTTCAGATTTTACAGCGAAAGCTGAAAGAACATATTCAGATCGAAACCTTTAGCCAGGACACGCTGAAAACCTTGAATCTATACGACAATGCCAATGGATACAATAATGCCGCTGGTCTTTTGGCAGATCAGAACCACTTTCCGGGAATCGACATGGTCAGATTCGGCGAAAACATCAGTATTATCCAGAAAAGAGTAACATTTGAAAACAGATCGATTTTAGAGGTGTATGAGAAAGCGATTGAAATTTTCAGAGATTACTATCAATATGAGGAAATTAAAGGTGCGGACAGAAAAAAAATAGAAAAAATACCAGAAGCTGCATTTCGAGAGGCGATCGCCAATGGTTTGATTCACAGGATCTGGGATGTGGAATCGCAAATCAGAGTTCTGATGTTTGAGGATCGAATCGAAGTAGTTTCTCCGGGAGGTCTGCCGGCAGGTATTACAAAAGATGAATATTTGTCCGGAAAACTTTCTGTTTTAAGAAATAGAAATCTGGCAAATGTTTTTTACCGGTTGGGATTTGTTGAGATCTTTGGAACGGGAATTATGAGAATCAGACAACTTTACGAAAAAAGCTTAAGAAAACCGGAGTTTGAAGTGTCAGAAAATGCGATTCAGATTGTACTTCCGGTCTGGGAAAGCAATCTGGATTTGACAGAAGATGAGAAAATGATATACGGGATATTAAGCAAAAACAGGTTGAAATCTATGGGGGAAATTGCACCATATGTTTCATTTGGAAGATCAAAAACGACAAAGCTTTTGAAAGAGATGGAGGAAAAAGGGATCATAACTGTGGAAGGTAAGGGACGCAGCACGAAGTATAGTATAAAATAAAACTTGCGTATTTATAAAAAAAGTAGAAACACCGGCATTTTTCTTGGCAGAGAAACTTGCCGGTGTTATTATTTAACACTAGTAAATAGATAACGATATTAAATATTTGCGGAAGAAGAAGGGAAAAAGAGTGACAGAGAGTTTTGAAGAACTGTTTCGTGCATTGCATCAGTTTAAAAAGCTGAATGTGGTGTCCATGCTGCCGGACGAATTGACGAAGTCATTCAGACCAAGTCCTCGATTGAAGCTGCAGAAAATCCGGGAAAAGTGGAAGTCAAAAACGGTGTGGTTCGTTTCGAACATGTCAACTTCCGATATCCGGGTGCCGAGGAAGATGTGCTTCATGACATCGACTTTGTGGCAGAATCTGGAAAGACAACCGCGATCATCGGAAGTACCGGCTGTAGAAAATCTACACTGGTCAACCTGATTCCGCGTCTTTACGATGTAACGGGCGGATCCATCACACTGGATGGAAAAGATATCCGCAGGATCACAATGAAAGATCTGCGGGATGAAATCGGTTTTGTACCGCAGAAAGGTGTTCTGTTCTCCGGAACGATCGCATCCAACCTCCGTTTTGGAAAAGATGATGCGTCAGATGAAGAGATTGCAAAAGCAGCGGAAATTGCGCAGGCAACTGAGTTCATCGAAGCAAAAGATGACAAATACGAAACGCCGATCGCCCAGGGCGGAAGCAACGTCTCCGGCGGTCAGAAACAGCGTCTGGCGATTGCGCGTGCCATTCTGGCCGACAACAAGATTCTGATCCTTGTTATGAAAGACGGCGATATCATCGAGCAGGGAAATCACGAAGAGCTGCTCGCGGCAAATGGATTCTATGCAAATCTGTATAACTCGCAGTTTGAGGATGTTGTGGCATAGCAGATCCGTAAAAATTGAAAAATAGAAAGAGCCCGTTTGGAATATCCGATTGGCATATCCGGACGGGCTCTTTTGATGCGCGATAAACTAAAAAAGGAAAATGTGAAGAAATGGTGTAAAGTCGCTCAGAAAATGTGAATAAGATAGAAAAATTCCCTCTGATTTTGTGAAAAAAGTTGTTTTCCTTTGCGGTTAAGAATATAATAAAAGCATCAGAATAAGCAGAGGAGGTGCGCGAAAGAGATGCTTTATTTAAAACGAAAAATCGATTTTTTTCTGAGTGCATGGAAAAGCAATCCGGACCGGAAACCGTTGATTGTAAAAGGACCGCGGCAGGTGGGAAAAACCGAATCCATCCGGCGGTTTGGAGAGCAAAACTATAAAAGTGTGATTAGCATTAATTTTGTAGAAGAACCAAAGTATAAAATGATTACAACCGATGGATATAAAGCGGAAGATATTATAAAAAATATTTCCAGGATTGACCCGTCGAAACGTTTTATAGAAGGCGAGACCCTGTTCTTTTTTGACGAGCTGCAGGAATTTCCGGAGATTGCAACTGCACTGAAATTCTTTAAAATCGATGGCAGATTCGATGTGATCTGCAGCGGCTCTATGCTTGGGATCAATTACCGGAAAATTGAAAGCAACAGTGTTGGCTATAAATCCGATTATGAAATGTTTTCTCTGGATTTTGAAGAATTTTTGTGGGCGAAAGGATATGATGACAGCACGGTAGAGGATATGCTGGAACATATGCGGACGCTGAAGCCGTTTAATGAAGTGGAGATGTCGGTGTACAGTGAACTCTTTTTAGACTACTGTATTCTGGGCGGAATGCCGGCTGTTGTGCGGGAATTTGTCGAAAAGGGAACATTTGAGGGCTCACTGGAAGTACAGAGACAGCTGATTGCAGACTATAAAGAGGACATTCGCAAATATGTGGAAGGAATGGATCAGACCAGAATTTTAAATGTATTCAACCATATTCCGGTGCAGCTTGCCAAGGATAACAAAAAGTTTCAGATTTCAAAAGTGGCATCAGGAGCGAGATTCCGTGATTACCGCGGCTGTATCGAATGGCTGCATGATGCGGGAATGGTCAATGTATGCTATTGTATGAATTTTCCGGAATTACCATTGCAGGGAAATTATGATGAAACGAAATACAAGCTTTACTTCGCAGACAGTGGTTTGCTGGTAGCCATGCTTGATGAAGAAGCCCAGGTGGATTTAAGAAGCAATAAAAATCTTGGTGTATACAAAGGTGCGCTTTATGAGAATGTTGTCGGAGAAGCATTGGTAAAATCAGGTTACCGGCTGTATTATTATAAACGGGACGATTCTTCACTGGAGCAGGATTTTTTTGTCCGGACAGCAAATGCGCTGATTCCGGTCGAGGTTAAAGCACAGAATGGAATGGCAAAATCCATACGAACTTTAATCAGCGGGAAAAAGTATGCGGACATCCACTGCGGAATTAAATTTACAGGCAGTAACATGGGATACGGAGAAGCGTTCTTAGAAGGGGCTTACAGCAAGGATTCTCACATCTCTGCAGGTGATGAGATGAATTAAGTGAATGGAAATACAAAATGAAGCGAGGAAAAAACTATGGCAGACAGACACATAACAGAAAAATTACTGGAGGGCGAGCGTCTTTCCGGAAAGGTGACATTATTTGCGAAAGTAACAATTTTACCGGGCGACGAGCTTCCGTATCATGAGCATCACGGAGAGACAGAAACGTACCACATCTTATCCGGCGGGGGAATGTATCAGGATAATGACAAGACCTATCCGGTACAGGCTGGCATGACGACGTTCTGCGAGGACAGCAGCGGCCATGCGATTTCCTGCCTTGGGGAAGAGCCGCTGGTCTTTCTGGCGATGATTCAGAAAAAAGCAGAGTAACCGGAGCGGACGGCCATGAGCAGAAAGAAAAAGCCCAGGATGGAATACCGCTACTACGAACAGATTGATTACCTGCATTTTCATAATATGATGGAGATCGGCGTCTGCTATTACGGTGAGGGGACAATTGTCCTGGAAGATAAAGAAATTCCGTACGACGGGGGGCATTTACGGTAGTACCAAAGAACTTTCCACATACGACAAACTCAAAGGAAAACAGTCTGTGCTCCTGGGCATGGCTGTTTATTGATGTGGAAGGCTTTATCACAAAACTGTATAAGGATAATTCGCGTATGGCACAGAAGCTGATTTCCCGCATCAACCAGAGGGCTCATTACTCGAAAAATGAGGACAGACCTGAGGTGGCGGAGCTGATCAAACTGATTATTAAATGCATGGATGAAAAAGAGGAATTTTATCTGGAAGAAGTAAAGGGGCTGACGCGGGCGCTTCTGATGCAGATTGCGAGATGGAATGAAAAAGATGAGACGCAGGAAAAGAATGCCATTCTGGATGATGCCAGCATTGCCCTGATTCTTCCTGCGCTCAATTATATCGGGGAAAATTTCCACGAGAGCATCCGGATTGAAGAACTTGCGGATGTGTGCCACATCAGTGAGACACATCTGCGCCGTATTTTTCAGGAATCCATGCGGATGCCGCCGGTGGAATATATCAACTGGGTTCGGATCCGGGCAGCGTGCAAAGAGCTGAGAAAGACAAATGCCTCCGTAAGTGACATTGCACTGCACTGCGGATTCACAACAATATCCACTTTTAATCGTAATTTTCGAAAGATTCTCGGCGTTTCGCCCCAGCAATGGCGGAGGGCACCGGAACATTACGAGCAGAATTTGTTGAAATTTGACATAAAAACACAGGAAGGATGGTGAAACAAAGTGAAAATATCTATAAATAGTTGAAAATGCATAGGATAGAGTCGAATATGCGCACAACCGACGAAAGAATGTTGTTATAATTTGTACATGTTGAGGGGATAAAAACCTAAAAAATGTACAAAACAACCAAAAGACTTTTAGGCGATATATGTGAAAAAGTCAGGTTGTAAAATAACATCTTAAGGAGGATGTGCAATATGAGAAGAAAAATTGTATCAATCGTAATGGCATCAGCAATGGTACTTGGACTGGCTGCATGCGGATCCAGCGGAGGAACTACAACAAGCTCCAGCAACGGCGGAAACGATGCATCAGCAGCAGATGACACCACTGCAAAATCAGAGAGCAGTGACGTAGTAGAAGGTGGTTCAGATGATGACAACACCTTAACCGTATGGACCTGGGACCCGAACTTCAACGTTTATGCGATCCAGAAAGCAGCTGAGATTTACGCACAGGATCACGAAGGCTTTAAAGTAGAAGTCAGCGAAGTACAGTCCGATGACATTGAAACCCGCCTGACCACAGCAGTTTCTGCAGGAGACTTAAGTACTCTGCCGGATATCTTCCTGATGCAGGACAACTCCTTCCAGAAATATGCAACCAACTACCCGGACATTTTCACAGATCTGACCGATTCCGGTATCGACTTTGGCGAATTCTCATCCGCAAAAGTTGCTTACTCTACACTGGATGGAAAGAACTACGGAATTCCGTTTGACAATGGCGCTGTGATCGAGTGCCTGCGTACCGATATGCTGGAAGAGGCAGGCTTTACCGTAGATGATTTCACAGACATTACCTGGAATGACTTTATGGAAAAAGCAAAAGTTGTCAAAGAGAAAACAGGCCAGCCAATCCTGACATCTCAGGCCGGATCTCCGGACCTTGTTATGGAAATGCTGCAGTCCTGCGGTGAGTCTCTGTTCAACGAGGACGGATCCGTAAATATTGTAGACAACAAAGCATTAAAACCAATCCTTGAGATCTACAGCCAGATGGTAAAAGATGGTACTCTGGTAGAAGTTACCGACTGGGATCAGTATATTGCATCGATCAACAACGGAACCACAGCAGGCGTTATCAACGGATGCTGGATCATGGCTTCCATCACAGCAAATGACGATCAGTCTGGTAAATGGGCGCTCACCAATATGCCAAAACTGGACGGCATCGACGGAGCAACCAACTACTCCAACAACGGTGGTTCTTCCTGGGCAATTTCTTCCAACTGCAAGAAAACCGATCTTGCCATTGACTTTATGAAATCTACCTTCGCAGGCAGCACAGCTCTTTACGATGACATCATCGCAAAAGGCGCTCTGGCAACCTGGGCACCGGCAGGAGATTCCGAAGCATATGCACAGCCAGTTGCATTCTTCAGCGATGATCCGGTTTATGCAAAAATCGTTGATTTCGCAACCAAGACTCCATCCAACATCACTGGAGCATTCTACTACGATGCACGCGATGCTGTCGGAACCGCACTTTCCAATATCATCCAGACAGGAGCAGATATGGACAGCGAACTCCAGACTGCACAGGAAACCGTAGAGTTCAACATGGGTAACTAAGATTTCTCATATTGTAAAAAAGTAGGACGATAAGAAACGGGTCTGCTTCTAGACAGACAGAAGCAGGCCCGTTCTGTATCTGCACCGGGGTGGCTTGAAAAATGATTTCTGCAGGAGAACATGCAATGTTGTCTGCAAAAAGATTTTTTCAAGCGTACCTCGCAGCGAAAAAAGAAAGGAAGATTCCATGAGCAGCCAGAAGAAAAAAGGAATGAACTTGGAAAGAAAACAGAATTTTACCGGATGGGTTTTTCTGCTTCCGGCAACGATTCTGATCGCATGGATGAGCTTTTATCCGATGATTCAGGCATTTATCCTGTCTTTGCAGACCGGTATGGGCATTAACCTGAAATTCAACGGATTTGCAAACTATGCGCGTATTTTAAAAGACCCGACTTTTAAACAGACTTTAAGTAACACCTTCCTCTACCTGATTATTCAGGTGCCGATCATGCTGATCCTTGGTCTGATGTTTGCATCGATGCTGAACAACAAAGATCTGCGTTTCAAGGGACTGTTCCGTACCTGTATTTTCCTGCCGTGCGCAACATCGCTGGTCTCTTACGCAATGATTTTCCGTTCCCTGTTTGCAAACGATGGATTTATCAACACCGTTCTGCGCGGACTTGGCATGCATCCGATCATGTGGTTCTCCAATGCCTGGACAGCCCGTGCCGTTATTATCATCGCATTGGTCTGGAGATGGACGGGATACAATATGGTATTCTACCTCTCCGGTATGCAGAACATTGAATACTCAATCTACGAAGCAGCAAAAATTGACGGCGCAAGCCCGCTGCAGACCTTCTTCAAGATCACCGTTCCGCTGTTAAAGCCGATGATCCTGCTGACCACGATTACCTCTACCAATGGTACGCTGCAGCTGTTCGATGAGTCCCTGAACCTGACAAACGGAGGTCCTGGAAAATCGACCATGACCATGTCTCATTACATTTACAACATGTCCTTTGTACAGAGTCCAAACTTCGGCTATGCGGCAGCAATGTCGATCCTGATCCTGATTATGGTTGCCATTCTGGCACTGATTCAGATGAAAGTAGGTGACGAGCGATAATGGGAAAAACAAAGAAATTCTTCATGTATCTGGTTTTAACGGTAGCATCCCTCCTTTCTGTATTTCCGCTGTACTATATGTTCTGCGCGTCTACGAACAGAAGTATTGATGTTATTGCCGGAAAACTGATTCCGGGTACTTATCTGATGGAAAACTTCAAGTCACTGATTGCGCAGCAGAACCTGCGTCTTGCACTGTGGAACTCGTTCCGGAATGCAACGGTACTGACGATCCTTTGTCTTCTGGTCTGCTCAATCGCAGGTTATGGATTTGAAATTTATCATGACAAAGCGAAAGATGCGGTATTTACCGTGCTTCTGACTGCGATGATGATCCCGTTCGCAGCAATCATGATCCCGATGTTCCGTATGTTTTCACAGTTAAAAATGGTCAACACGATGGCACTTCCGCATGTATATGCCGACCATGAAATCGACCTATGCGGCAGCAACGATCATCACCTTCATGAATGCATGGAACAACTATCTGTGGCCAAAGGTTATTTTACAGAACAATGATTCCATTACCATGCCGATGCTGGTAGCGAACCTGCTCGGTGGCTACACGGTAGACTATGGTGTACTGATGCTCGGTGTATTTATCTGTACGATTCCGACCGCAGTCATTTTCTTCTGTTTCCAGAAGAGCTTTACGGAAGGTATCACAGGTGCTGTAAAGTAAAAATTTTCCCACATGGACAGAACAGATTAGATTGGGCTGTAATCGTACGGAAAATTTTGAGGGTACACAAAAAAGAAAAGGTGGATATTTATTTTCTGGATGAATATCTGCCTTTTTTTTACGATAAAAGCTTTAAAAAATGTTAAAATAAGAGAAGCAAAAAAGGAGGACAATAAAAATGGGTGTGTTTCAGTATGAAAAAGTCAAGGATCCGACATACTTTGGAGAAAACCGTGTGCCGGCACATTCGGACCACAGATACTATGGTTCTGTGGAAGAAATGGAGCAGAAGGTGGAAAACTTCCGGTACAGTCTGAATGGATTGTGGAAATTTCACTATGCAAAAAACTATGAGAGCACGATTCCGGGATTTGAAACAGCGGAATATGACTGCAGAACATGGGATGATATCCGTGTGCCGGCGCATATCCAGATGGAGGGTTACGACGCACCGCAGTATGCTAACGTGCAGTACCCATGGGAAGGAAGAGAAGAAATCCAGCCGGGCGAGATTCCGGAGCGCTTCAACCCGACGGCTTCCTATGTGAAATATTTTGAAGTGCCGGAACAGATGAAGGGAAAACGACTTTTTGTTTCTTTCCAGGGAGCAGAGAGCGGCATTGCCGTATGGCTGAACGGAGCTTTTATCGGTTATAGCGAGGATACCTTTACGCCGTCCGAGTTTGAACTGACATCGTACCTGAAAGAGGGAGAAAACAAACTGGCGGCGCAGGTATTCAAGTGGACAAGCGGCAGCTGGTGCGAAGATCAGGACTTCTTCCGCTTTTCCGGTATTTACCGGGATGTCTATCTGTATACGATTCCAGATGTACATATTTCTGACCTGAAAGTACAGACTCTGCTGGATGATACGTTTACCAGGGCAGATCTTGTCGTTGATACAAAAACGATCGGAAAAGGAAACGTAAAGCTTACGCTGGCGAAGGATGGAACTGTACTGCAGAGTACGGAAGGTGTGCTGCATGGTGAAACACAGTTTGTTCTGAAGGTGGATCATCCAGAACTGTGGTCTGCGGAAGCACCGGTGCTGTATGATCTTCTGCTGGAAGTGACCGCAGAGGATGGAACGGTGCAGGAACTGATTCCACAGAGAGTTGGATTCCGCCGCTTTGAAATGAAAGACCACATCATGACACTGAATGGAAAACGGGTTGTCTTTAAAGGCGTCAACCGCCACGAGTTCAGCTCGGTATCCGGCCGTGTCGTATCAAGGGAAGAGCTGATCAAAGACCTGACAACGATGAAGCAGAACAACATCAATGCGATCCGTACCTGCCATTATCCGGATGCGGTCGGCATTTACGATCTCTGCGATGAATACGGTATTTACATGATTGCAGAGTGCAACATGGAATCCCATGGAACGAGAGATACGGATGCCGTACGGAACGGGGATTTCTCCGGTGTCGTACCGTGCGACCGTCCGGAGTGGATGGACTGCATGCTGGACCGT
>QWCK01006236.1_pt1 | contig 10178 bp, 4 predicted proteins | sample 1972571 | NCBI WGS metagenome assembly QWCK01 (sample SAMN09866710, study PRJNA288562) | Human gut metagenome isolate term2_stool, whole genome shotgun sequencing... | isolation source: gut | host: Homo sapiens | place: USA: California | reverse complement strand
TTCTCTTCTCTCACCTCCGGCTCGGTACTGCAAACTCTGTTTATCGCCCTCTTAGTAGGATTCGCCGTACAAAGCCTAGGCAAAACCGGGGACGGAATCCTGCGCGCTGTCTCCGCCATCCAAAAACTGGTGTTCAAAGTGCTCTACATGGTTCTGTGGCTAGCTCCCATCGGTGCTTTTGGCGCTATGGCGGGAGTAGTCGGTTCTACCGGCGCCAAAGCGGTAGGCCAAATGCTGCTACTGATGGTGGCGTTCTATATCACCTGTATCTTGTTCATTTGCGTGGTACTAGGTTCCGTGCTGGCGATATTTACTCGCTTCAACATCTTTAAACTTATGAAATACCTGGCAAAAGAATACCTGCTGATCGTAGCTACTTCCTCCTCCGAATCCGCGCTACCAAACCTGATGCGGAAAATGGAACACCTGGGGATCCACAAAATCACGGTGGGGATTGTGGTTCCTACCGGCTATTCTTTCAACCTAGACGGAACCGCTATCTATCTGACTATGTCGGCCATCTTTATCTCCGATGCCATGAACAAGCCCATGGGATTGGGCGAACAAATCGGCTTGTTGATCTTCATGATGATTGCTTCTAAGGGGGCCGCTGGGGTTTCTGGAGCCGGGATCGCCACTTTAGCTGCAGGTTTACAATCCCACCGTCCGGAGCTCCTAGACGGTGTAGGAGTGATCGTCGGTATTGACCGCTTCATGTCAGAAGCTCGCGCCCTCACCAACTTCACCGGGAACGCAGTTGCTACCCTATTGGTTGCCACCTGGACAAAGACCATTGATCGCCAGCGCGTTCACGATGTGCTAAACGGGAAAATACCTTACAACCCCCAGGAAGACGACACTGATATTGATCTAAAGAACCCCTCGGTAGAAATCAATACCAACCTGCCACACACTCCCCAGCCAGATGTGGTTGCAATCGAAAAGTTGGCTTCCCAAGAGTAAGCCACTGCCAATAAATAAAAAGAAAACGGTTTCACCGCTGTCCCCTAGAGCAACGCTTACGCTCGCTCAGATTGGGATTCCTCCTTGGGCGGTGAATCCCCGGTACAGCTCTCAGCTAGGCTCTCGAGGGGAGACTCTTTTGGAGTTTCCAACTCACGAGCCTAGCTGAGAGCTTATTATTTAATATCTAGATATAAACCCTGGTGAACCCCTGGGCATTAATCGCATTGGAGTATAGGTAGTCAGGCAACGCATACCAGAAAAACGTGCTCAGAGTATTAAAGGTTCCGCTCCCCAAAGCGCGTTCTACAGTTGATTGTTCCCGGGATTTCTGTTTTAGCTTTGCAAACACTGATTTGCTCACTACAACCCCCTAACTTTTTACCTGGACGGAACCCGCGAATATACCGAAATGAAAGAAATGAGTAAACATAATACTGGCTAACCACCCCTTAGGGGCAGATGGTGCGGGATGCGGTCTCGCCGATTTCACTTATAGGACGAGCTTGCCCCGGCAAGGCTTCGGCAAGCCAACGGTGAATGCCGAACCACACCTCTTGCCGCACATCGGGGAAAGATAAGAATAGATCGTGTTTTCCGGGGTAACGTTCCATGGTCACGCGACGGGAGAGCCGCCAGGCATTGGCGCACATGGTTTGGACGTTTAGCACCGAATCAGTAAACATCATTTCCCGTTTACGTTTCCCGCTGGAAGAAGCGGTAGAAGTCAAGAAATAGGTAGGCACCTGCGTAGGTTCACCCGATAAAAGCCGCTTTTGCGCGACAGTAATCGCCCGTACCCAGCCAAAACGTACTAGCGCATCCGGAGTACCTTTCCAACTTGAAACCAGTGGCCACCCCTGCAGGGAGGGATCTTGCAGCCAGGGTTCCAGGCGTTTAGGCAGGGTACCGTCAACCTTACTATCCCAACCCATCAAAGAATCTACGTAAGCGGAGTCCGCCGACTGCAGCGGAACCTCTTTCTTGGCTGCCCGCCGGGAAAATAGTTCTGCGAGGGCGCGCGCCCCGAAACGCTGGGAAGTTCCCCCCGCCATTTCAATCCAGGGGGAATCAAGCAGCAGTCCTGCCACTTGATCCCGGTGTCGGTTCACCCAATAGGCAGCAGTAAGCCCCCCGGTTGAATGACCGGCCAACACTAACGGCAACCCCGGATGTTCCTCTCGTATAACCTCTAGGGCGGCGTAAATATCCAGATCATAAGATAACAGGTCTTCGGTCCAGCCAAATGTCTGCCATTGACGCCAAGATCGCCCATATTTGCAGAGGTCAATCGCGTAAAAGGCTCCCCCCGACAGAGAAATATGGCGCGCCAGTTCCCGCTGGAAAAAGTAATCATTCCAACCATGGATAAATAGACAGGCAAAGGAGGGTTCCTCGGGGGTATTTGAAATCGCCCAGGGATCGTCCTCGGGAAGATGCCGCACCAAGGTGGCACACAGTTCGCCCTCATCATCACGGGGTAGCTCCAGGGTACGAGCCTCAAATCCCGGCCCTAAAATATCGGGCACCCACCGACCTACCGGTGCGGGCATCGCCGCCGGCTCGGTCGGTAAAGACGCGGCAGATGAACTCCCTTTCCCCATTATCGTCTCCTAGTGACCGTGTTTCCGCTCGCGGGACGCCGCATGGCGTTCTATCTCCGCGTTAACTTCCGCAATAGCTTCTGCCAAAGTGGGACCCTCCAGGTTTCCAATCCGGAATGCCTCCCAGGCATCCAGTTCACTATTTCCCCCGACCTGCTCAAACACTGCCTGAACTTGATCGGTAAGCTGGCCGTCCCCCGGATCAATCACTCCCTCTTCCTTCAGAAGAGCTTCGCAAATCCGTCCTCGATCATCTGACCACAGTAACACTGCGTCTTGACCAACCAGTGACGAAATAGAACGCAATCCTGCGGCATCTTTTTGCAACAACTGAGGTGTGGAACTCGCGGCAGCATCTGACTCCTTAGCTGTTTCGGCTAAAGCTTCTGGAGCTACACCCCCATCTTCTCCCGCCGAAACTTCCGCTTCTACGCTCGCTTCTTCCTGAGGATTATCCTCCTGAGGTTCCACGTTTCCCACGTTTTCTACCGACTCTTCGCCTTCAATAGCTTCTACTTCCGGGTCACCAGTCGGTACTTCTTCGGAAACCTCTGTCGCAGCAGGCGGCGCGGGAGGTGCAGGTGGCACCGGAGAAACTTGCGCCTCCTGCGGAGCGGACTCTTCATCTACATGCCAAGAAATCTGCGGAGCCGGAGCCCGATGCCCTCCGATTTGCGGGCGTGAATAATTAATGGAACTGGAGGTAACCTGCGATACTTCTAAGAAACGACGGCCATTAGACATCTGGCGGGCAGAAATTTGGTGAATCTCAATTCCGGAAGCAAACAGCACCCCCAGCGCAGAGTAACACCCCTCATCAATTTCCCCCACTACCAGGAATAATCGCGGTCCCGGTTGAGTGGTAGGCGGCATAGCTTCCCGAAACTCTGCCCAACCGGTTTGAAAAGCTTGTACTCCCCCAGGATATTGACTGGCTAAATCCATCCATCCTTGCCCGGAGACCTGTCCGAGGCGAGAAATTGCGGCCACCAGGCTCACTGGATCGAGACGGGAAAGCACTTCAACCGAAACTACCTGTCCCGAAGCATCCAGAGCAGTTAAAGAATGCGGGCCGGTTCCCGATTCCCCGCTGTCCCCTGCCCAAGCGACCGGGAAAAGGGGGCGGTCAATTACCTCCAACACCTGCGAGCGAATAGACTCGAGCACATCCATCTCTAATCCATGCCCTACCGGGGTGCCAAACTGTGCCGGTATTAGGCGGCCAGATTCCAGTTCAAAAAGTGCCATCGATTCACCGCTCCCTGCTTTTCTTAAGGATGTTTACTCCATTGTGTCACGGATATCCTTCAGGGCGCCGGTTTTAGCGCCCATGGCGCTGTTAACAACTATTTTTTCCTGAAGGTATCCGCATTAGCTAGCAATTCCGCTAAATGTACTCCGTCTCGGCCAGCTAAAGTTTCTGCTTGGGTGCGGCAAGAAAACCCATCCGCCAAGAAAACAGCGTCCGGGTTGCCTTTTAACTGGGGTAGGAGGGCGTGCTCGGCTACCGCTAACGACATTTGGTGATGGGCGGCTTCCATCCCGAAGTTCCCGGCCATGCCGCAGCAACCTTGCAGTTCCACCAACTTGGCGCCAGTTTTCTCCAGTAAAGCACGATCGGCTTCCCAGCCCATCACTGAATAGTGGTGACAGTGCGGTTGAGCGACTACTTTCACCCCGGTGAGGTCAGGTAAGCACAAGTCGGGACAGTTCTCGTTGATAAATTCGGCGAGGGTAAAGGTTGCTTCACTAACCATTAGGGCGCGCGGGTCAGCTGGGAGGAGTTCTAACAGGTCGTCTCTAAGCACCGCGGTGCATGAGGGCTCGATTCCCACAATCGGGATACCGTTGGCAGCTGGCGGCGCCAGGCGAGCCATTAATTTTTCGAGGTGTCGCCTGGCTCCTTTAAGTTGCCCGGTGGTAATCCAGGTCAGCCCGCAGCAAGTATCTGGCGGAGCCAAAAACACCTGCCATCCTGCCCGGCTCAGCAACTGAATAGCGGCTTTGACTCCGCGTTGATCCAGTCCCCGCGAAAAAGAATCCGCCCAAATCACCACAGATTTGGAGGCTGAAAGCGCCGCCTGGTGGGTTCTTTTTCCGGCTTTATCTGCATTTTCTTTATCCGCTATTACTCCGGACTTTCCGAAAAAACCTTGTCCCCAGGGGGAAATCTCTGATGCTTTCGGCCATAGTTGGCGGTTCGGATATTGGCTTTCTAAAGAGTGAGTCGCGAAAGGAGGAAGCGCACGCTCCGTATCCAAGTGAAGCAGCTTAAGCACCGCCTGGGTTAGCGGGCGAATCTTGGTAGCCAAATTAGCCAGTTGCGCTGCTCCCGGTATTCTTGCCATTAGCCGCAGCCACCGCGGTAACCATCCCAGGGCATAATGGGAGAGCGGACGCGGCCGTCCCCGGTAGCGCCGGAATAGGGTTTCGCTTCGCCACTTTGCCATATCTACCCCGGCAGGACAATCCGCAGAACAGGCCTTACATGCGAGACATAAATCAAGCACCTGCCAGATTTCGGGGTCTGACAATCCGTGAATTAGCCCCCCGTTGGTGGCTTCTTGCAGGATACGCGCCCGGGCGCGAGTCGCATCCTGCTCACGCCGGCTTGCTTGGAAAGACGGACACATGAATCCGCCCGCCCCGCTGTTATCGGCGCGACATTTTCCCACCCCGGTGCAGCGATGGAAAGCATCGGTAAGGCTACCGGCGTCCTCGGAAAAAGCAAAGCCTTCTGGGCGGGCTTTAAGGGCGTGCGCTTGGGTACGCCGCACGTTTACTTCCACCCCATCCGGACCTGCCGGTCCAGTCAGCACCCCGGGATTCATCAAGTTCTCAGGATCAAATAAGGTTTTTACCTGCGCAAATAAGTCTACTGCCCGCGAGGAATACATTTTTGGTAGTAGCTCAGAGCGGGCTCTACCGTCCCCATGTTCCCCGGAGATAGAACCACCGTATTTTCCAACTAGCTGCGCGGCGGCAAATAAGAATTCTCGCGATTTACCTAGTCCGGTAGCGCTGCCCAGTGGCATATTGAGCCGTACATGTACGCATCCGTCCCCAAAATGCCCATACAGCAGTCCGTCCAACCCGAACTTTTCTAGCAGCTTTTGGAAATCCTGCAGATAGGGGGCCAAATTTTCCGGCGGTACCGCCGCGTCTTCCCAACCTGGCCAGGCCTGGTCTCCTTTGGGGGTGCGTCCTCCCAGTCCCGCTCCATCTGCGCGAATCCGCCAAAGAGCAGCTGCATCAGCCCCGGGAGGATAAATCATGACTGCCTCTCCGCTGGCTCCAGAAGCATCCGCGAGTTGGCGTGCCCGTTGCAAAGCGGCGTCCTCATCTACGCCTTCCCCGCCGACCTCGCATAGCAGCCAACCGCTACCTTGGGGCAAATCTGGGACTGCACCTGGGCCTTTATGCTGGCGCACTACTTCCACTAGCCGAGCATCCATTCCCTCCACTGCCAGGGGCTTTAAGGGGAGGATTTTAGGTACGGCAGCGGCAGCGGCAATCATATCTGGGAAACCTAGCGCCACCAGGACTGGGGCTTTAGGAAGCGGGACGAGGCGCACGGTTGCCTGAGTGAGCACCCCCAAAGTGCCCTCGGTTCCGGTCAGGAAAGGGGCGAGGGCGCAGCCGTTTTCTGGTAGCAGATGCTCCAGGGAATAACCGGATACTTGTCGTCCAAAGCGTCCAAATTCGGTGCGGATAGTAGCTAGATTTGCTGCTACCAGGGATTTTAAACCGGGGATTTGTTTGATTTGCTCGCTGCAGGAGGACGAATCTTGCAGGGGAGCTGACCCGATATTTTGCGGGGACTGTCCAGCGATAATCTCGCGCCCTAACCCATCGATCAGCCGCAGCTCCAAAACGTTATCGGAGGTGCGCCCATAGGCGGTGGCGTGCGGCCCGCAAGCATTGTTACCGATCATGCCGCCGATGGTGCAGCGAGAAGAGGTTGAAGGATCGGGGCCGAATCGTAAGCCGTATTCCGCGGCCGCCTGCTGTAACTGGGATTGCACTACCCCTGGTTCGACGATGGCGTAACGCTTTTCGGCATCAATTTTTATGATTCGATTCAGGTGGCGCGAGTAATCAATTACTACTCCGGGGCCAATGGCATTTCCCGCACACGAGGTACCCGCTCCCCGCGCAGTCACTGGTACCCGACATTCCCGGGCTACCCGCAGCAATACCCGCAGGTCATCTTGATCTAATGGGCAGGCAATAAGTTTGGGAGGGATCCGATAGTTAGAGGAATCCGTGGCGTAGACAGCGCGGTCAGCCCGGGAATCTAGAAGTTCTCCGCGAAACTTTTCGCGCAAGATAGAGCGAAATCTATGGTAGCCCCCTGCCTTGGTATCCATATTCCACCTTTCCTCACTTTTATGCTTAATCTTAGCTGGTAGCCCCTGTGGCCTTAGACCTAAATCCATTCTCGTGCGCATGGCGGGATTGGGAGTGGTAAGGAGTCGCTCGCTTCGGTTATTAATCAAACTCCTTGCGGTGGTTGCAGCAATGCACCTAATTGTTCCGATAGTTTTTTTAAAAGCAGAGCGTTACAACTCCCCTCCTGCTAGAAAATCGGCAGCGTTTACCTGAGGAACTGCGCCCGTATCCAGTTTGATCCGATCCATGGTAACGAGAGCACACTTCGACCCCGCAGGTAAGGAAGCAAAAGGACGCAACTCCCGCTGCAAAGTCTGGGTATCTAGCGCTGTCAAAGCCACTTGAAGATAGCAGGTTTCTTCGCCTCGCTGGGCACGGAAATCAATCTGGCCTTTGCTAGTTTCCGCGGTACTCACCTGGTAACCGCGACGAATCAGTTCCAGAAAGACCATATTTTCCAGGTCATGTCCAGTATTGGAGGGTTTATTTCCCAACAACACATCTCGCAATCCCGGATCAACAAAGTAGTATTTTCCGTTACTGCGCAGCCACTGCTTACCGCGCGTGCGGTAACGCCGGCAGGGATAACACATATGGGCACTGACCATGAGTTCAAGAAACCGGTCAATAGTTTGCGGAGAAATTTTTACGCCGTGCTCACCTAAAGTTGCAGAAATATTTCCCGGTGAAACCGCAGAACCCGCGGTATCGAAAATAAAACGCGCAACTTTGATGAATGCTTCGGTATCGCGCAGTTGCCCCCGACGGGCTATGTCTCGCGCAAAAATCGAATCAAACACACTGTTCATCGCTTGTTTCCGCACCTGCGAATTATGCATGAGTGCCACCGCTGGCAAAGTGCCATACATCCACTGCGCGTACGATTTTTCGTTGGGAACCTCCGCAGAGACCCTCATGAACTGGCGATACTCTTGCAATGAAAGTGGCATCACATCCAAGGCGATATAGCGACCGGCCAAATAGGTGAGTCCCTCTCCAGCAAAAAGGGAAGCATTCGAACCGGTAACAGTAATTCGTAAAGAGTATTTTTCACGCAACGAGTTCAAAACCCGTGCCCAATCTGTAAGTTCTTGAACCTCATCTACATGCAGATAAGCGATTTGATGCTCCTCAACTGCCCGCACTACTGCCTCGTGAAACTCCTGAGGATTACGCAAGTTATCACGCGAAAGATCTTCGAAGTTCACACTCATAATCTGGGTGCGGGGTACCCCCAATTCCAGCAGATGATTTTCATACAGATGCAGCAAAGTGGATTTGCCGCAGCGTCGTACCCCTGTAAGGATTCGCACCATGTCGCGAGCGGATGCTTCTGCGTCGATAGCTATTAGCTGCCGGAGATACAAATCCCGAGGAAACAGTACATTCATATTTATAAAGTATACTTCATTTTATACACCCTGTGTAGGGTTTTTAAAGTACACTTAATTTATTATATAAACTATCAACCTTTTTGAACTATAGCTTAAATACGTTTACACAGTCCCTAAGTGTCAGCCAGAGTTATGGCCTATTAAAGCGGGCGCAGAATTCTGGTCACCTGCAAGGCGTTAGAGAGTAAGGACTAGCGGAGCTACTGGAGGACAACAGGGATTGTAGGACTAATGCCGGAAAATGAAGGGAGCCGGCGGGAAAATCCCGCCGACTCCCAGGGGTGTTCTCGAAATAGCTTATGAACTAGACCAGTGAGCGAGCGAAAGCCTCCAAGCTAATACCAAGGATCAGCAGTTATCGCTGGCTCAAGCAATCAACCTGTCCGGTTCCCTCCCCTTACAGGGAACCGGACAGGTGCGTTTAGCGTCCTAACTAGGCAGTAGCGTCCTCTCCGGATCCTTCAATGTTCTCCAAAGCCACCACGCGACCAGCCTCCAGGCGGGCAACCGCCACCCGGAACGGCGAGCAAGACACGTAATTCAACCCGGTCTTGTGGAAGAAATGAATCGATTCTGGATCGCCACCATGCTCGCCACAAACACCCATCTTCAGCTGTGGCTTGGTAGAGCGACCGCGGCCAACCCCTTCCTTAACCAAACGACCCACACCATGAGTATCAATCGTTTCGAAAGGAGAAGTCCCAAACACGCCCTCTTCAATGTACTTAGGGAAGAACACGCCCTCACAATCATCACGAGAGAAACCCCAGGTAGTCTGAGTGAGGTCATTGGTTCCGAAGCTGAAGAAATCAGCCTCTTTAGCCATAGACTCGGCGGTAATCGCAGCGCGCGGAAGCTCGATCATACAACCAATCGGGATATCCAATTGCACGCCAGCTGACTGAGAAATCTCGTCAATAATCGCCTGAGCGCGGTCACGAATAATTCCCAGCTCCGTAATCGAGCCCACCAAAGGCACCATAATCTCCGGGCGCGGATCCAGACCCTGCTTCTTCAATTCTGCGGCAGCAGACACTAGCGCATGAATCTGCATTTCAAACAGACCCGGCATCCACATACCCAAACGCACCCCACGCAAACCGAGCATCGGGTTAGCTTCATGCATCTTCCGGACTGCAGTGAGCATCCGTTGATCATCCGGGTTTACCTTGCCTTCAGCTTTTTGCAGGGCAACTTTGACCTCTAGACCAGTCAAATCTGGCAGGAATTCGTGCAGCGGAGGATCAATCAAACGAACCGTCATCGGCTTGCCATCCATAACTTGCAGCATTTCCACAAAATCCTGCTGCTGACGCTGACCCAACTGAGCGAGAGCGTCTTTCCGGTCATCCGAGCCCGGCTCCGAAAGGATAGCGTGTTCAACCAGAGGACGGCGATCGCCTAAGAACATATGCTCTGTACGGCACAGCCCAATCCCTTTAGCTCCAAAGTCTACCGCTAGCTTCGCGTCCTGCGGATTGTCGGCATTGGCGCGCACCTGCAACCGGGCACGTTTATCAGCCAGTTCCATCATCCGGTCTACGCAACGCACCAAATCTTGCAAATCGGCATCGTTGTCACAAGCTTCAAGACCCGCTGTTAGACCGCTCTCCAAATAAGTAGTTACTGGGGAGTCCTGAACTGGAACCGCACCCTCGAACACTTCACCGGTTCCACCATCAATCGCGATCATATCGCCTTCGTGGAAAGTCTTGCCGTCAACGGTCAAAGTCCCGGCTTCTGCATCAATCTCTAGAGCTTCCGCGCCACACACACAGGTCTTGCCCATACCTCGCGCCACTACCGCGGCGTGGGAAGTCTTACC
>QWCK01006529.1_pt1 | contig 10181 bp, 7 predicted proteins | sample 1972571 | NCBI WGS metagenome assembly QWCK01 (sample SAMN09866710, study PRJNA288562) | Human gut metagenome isolate term2_stool, whole genome shotgun sequencing... | isolation source: gut | host: Homo sapiens | place: USA: California | reverse complement strand
ACGACACAGCCGACACCACTTTCAGATATGGTTATAAAAGAGGCGAAGAAGAAAGGCATTGAAGTTTATCTTGCAACGAACCCGATCTTTCCAAGATGTGCAACAATGAATCGTATCGACTGGGCGGGACTGGATCCGGAAGATTTTAAGATTATTACAACATATGAAGATCATGTATATTGTAAGCCAAATCCGGAATATTTCCGTCAAATTTTGGAACAGTTTGAGCTTGATCCGTCAGAGTGTCTGATGGTTGGAAATGACGTGGAGGAAGATCTTGCGATCCGTGCGCTTGGAGTTCCTGTATTTCTTATCACAGATACGATGGAGAATAAGAAAAACCTTCCGATCGACTCCGAATATCAGGGCTCGATGGAAGAGTTGCTGGAATTTGTAAAAGAACTGCCGGAAGTGTAAGAGCGCGGTGAGAATGTAAAATAAGAATGAAAGATAATCGTTTAATATTGCGAAACACCTTGAGGAGGTATTAGTAAAAAATCTCTTCAAGGTGTTTTGTGTTTATAGGAAGCTGAAAACAAGCGTAAGAAAGGCGCAATAGAGAAATTTGTTTTACATGGATTTAACATAAATCATATCAGAATGTAAAGCAGCATTTGTAAAATAGAACAGAAAAATGGAAAAGAATGTTGTCAGCTTTGTATTTAAGATGACAACAAAGACTCAGAGAGGGCATTATTATATGATTAAAATTTATGTGATGGATACCAATGTTCTGATTCAGTCCCCAAATGCGCTTTTTAGTTTTGAGGATAATCTGGTCGTTCTCCCGATGGTTGTATTGGAAGAACTTGATCATTTGAAAAAAGCAGATGGCGAGACAGGAGCCAATGCAAGAAAATGTATCCGTCTGCTTGAAGAACTGCGTCAGAAGGGGAATCTTCTGGAGGGTGTATCCCTTGAGAATGGAGGAATCTGTTGGGTTGAAAAGAATTTTGTAGATGTTGAACTTCCGGTAGATTTATCTCTGGAGGTCGCAGATAACAGAATCTTAAAGGTTTGCCTTGGATTAAAGAAATCAAGAAAAGAACAGGTTGTTCTTGTAACGAAAGATATCCTGCTTCGAATTAAAGCACAGGTGTTGGATCTGTGTGCAGAAGATTTTATTTCCGAGCAGGTGATCGCTCATGACAGACAGTATACCGGAAGATGTGAAGTTTATGCACCGGATGAATTGTTTAAGGATTTTAAGAAAAAGGGAATACCGGTGGATGAAGTTTATCAATTAGATGAGAATGAGAAAGCATTTTGTCCTAATCTTTTGGAAAATCAGTTCGTGATCATTAAATCAGATCAGGCAAGAAAGAAGACACATCTTGGAAGAGTGGAGCATGGAATCCTTCGGAAACTGGAATTTAAAAAGAGTTCTCCGTATGGAATTTCTCCAAGAAATGCAGGACAGTATTTCTTACAGGAAGCTTTGATGCAGCCAGCAGAGAAAGCACCGCTTGTTATTGTCAAAGGAATGGCCGGAACAAGCAAGACATTTTATTCTCTTGCAGTAGGTCTGGAAAAATTGATGAATCATCCGACAGGCGAATACAGAAAGATTCTTGTCTGTAGACCGAATGCGCAGTTTGACGAAGGAATCGGATTCCTTCCGGGAGATGAACAGGAAAAGATTTCTCCGTTGATGCGCCCAGTCCTTGATAACCTGGAGCAGTTGCTTGATTCGAATGAGGACGAGCGTTATAAAGACGAAGAGGTATTGCGGGATAAAGTGGAGGAAATTTATTCCAGAGGTTTCATTCAGGCAGAGGCACTAAATTTTATCCGTGGCCGGTCGATCGTCAAGACGTATCTGATCATTGATGAAGCGCAGAATACAACGCCGGATCAGATCAAAGGCATTATCACAAGAGCAGGAAAGGATACGAAGATCATTCTTTTAGGAGATCCGAATCAGATAGACCGTCCGTTCCTGGATGAGAGAACCAATGGTCTGAGTTATGCGGCAGAACATATGAAAGGAAGTCCATTGTGCTGGCAATTGACGATGACAGCAGAAGAATGCGAACGTTCAGAACTTGCAATGGAGGCAGTAAAAAGACTTTGAAAACAACATATAAAGAGATTCGGGAGATAGAAGAAATAAATCTGTTGATCGAACAGGGAAATGCTACTTTAAAAGAGCTTGGATATACAGAACATTCCAAAAAACATGCCGCAAAAGTATCAGATACTGCAGGCAAGATTCTGACAGAGCTCGGATATGGAAAACATAAGATTGAACTTGCAAGAATCGCAGGTTATATGCATGACATCGGAAATAGTATTAACAGGCATGATCATGCACACAGCGGTGCACTGCTGGCATATCAGATATTAAAGGATACAGAGATGTCATTGAAAGATGTTCTGGTAATTATGACAGCAATCGGTCACCATGACGAGGCAACCGGAGATGCTGTGGATCCGGTATCAGCTGCACTGATACTGGCAGATAAGACAGATGTAAGACGAAACCGTGTACAGAATCCGGTTCCGGCAACATTTGACATACATGACAGGGTAAATTATGCAGCCCTGTCAACGAAGTTGACAATTCAAAAAGAGAAGAAAGTAATTCAGATGGAACTGGAAGCTAGATGATGAAATCTGCACCGTTATGGATTATTTTGAAATCTTTCTGGAGCGTATGATCATGTGCAGAAGAGCGGCAGAACGCCTTGACTGTAAATTTAAGCTAATTGCAAATGGCAACAAAATGTGTTAAAGGATGGAGAAAATTAAAATGAGTAATGTATACATGAACCGTGAATTATCCTGGTTGAAGTTCAATGAAAGAGTATTGGAGGAAGCAGAAAACCCGGAAGTACCGCTGTGCGAGCGTATGACATTTGTGTCAATCTATCAGAGTAATCTGGATGAATTCTTCCGTGTGCGTGTCGGATCACTTCAGGATCAGATGCTGATCAGTACAGAGATCAGAGAGAATAAGACAAAGATGACTTCAGCAGAACAGATCCGTGCAATCATTAAAGAAGTTAAGAAGCTGAATCAGAGAAAAGATAAGGCTTATGAGAAGCTGATGAAGAAGATTGAAGAGTACGGAATTACATTGATTAATCATGCTTCTGCAAAATCAGAGGAGAAAAAATTTCTTGAGAAGTATTTTATGAAGGAGATCATGCCTTTAAGTTCACCGACAATCGTCGGTAAGAGACAACCATTTCCTTTCTTAAAAAATGGAGAAATTTACGCAGTCGTTGTTCTTGAGACGAGAAATAAGAAGGAAAGAATCGGAATCATTCCATGCTCCAACAATATGCTGACAAGAATGGTTGAACTTCCCGGTGGAAAAGGAAGATATATGCTCATTGAAGATCTGATTCTTCATTATATTGGCAAAGTCTTTAAGGGATACAAGGTAAAGGGGAAATCTTTATTGAGGGTCGTAAGAAATGCGGATATCGATGCCGATGCGGCTTATGATGAGGATCTTGATTATCGTGAGTTTATGGAAGATCTGATGAAGCAGAGAAAGAAACTCTCTCCGGTGCGTATTGATCTTTCCAGAGAGATGGATGAAACTGTTGTAGACGCATTGTGCAGATACCTGGATGTAACTCCGGATAGAGTATTCCGTAGTGAAGCACCACTGGATGTTTCTTTCGTGTTCCAGCTTCAGGATCTTCTGCGCAGAAATACAGAGCTCTTCTATGAAAAGCGCGTGCCGCAGAAGAGTCCGGAATTCAAGGATGGACAGAGCATTTTACAGCAGATCACAGAGGAAGACAAGCTGTTATCCTATCCTTATGATTCTATCAGACCTTTCCTGAAAATGCTGACAGAAGCAGCAGAGGATGACAGTGTCATTTCCATTAAGATGACATTGTACCGACTGGCAAAACAGAGTAAGGTCATCGAGGCACTTTGCGAGGCGGCAGAGAATGGAAAAGAAGTAGTTGTTCTCGTAGAGCTTCGTGCACGTTTTGATGAGGAGAATAATATCCGCTGGTCCAGAATGCTCGAAGAGGCCGGATGCCAGATCATCTACGGACTGGAGCATTATAAAGTACACTCCAAGCTGTGCCTGATCACACGCAGAGGGGAAAATGGAATCCAGTACATCACACAGATCGGAACAGGAAACTACAACGAGAAGACCGCAAGACTTTATACAGACCTCTCTCTTATGACAGCGAATGAGCAGATTGGAATGGATGCCGCAAGAGTTTTCCAGGCACTGGCTAAAGGTGAAGTAGTTGAAGATATGGAACATTTACTCGTTGCACCAAAATGCCTTCAGTCTAAAGTGATCGAGAAAATCGAGGAACAGATCCAGAAACAGAAAAATGGAGAGACTGCATACATCGGCCTGAAAATGAATTCTCTGACAGATAAGCGTATCATTGATAAATTAATCGATGCGTCTAAGGCTGGTGTGAAGATTGACATGATCGTCAGAGGTATCTGCTGTCTGATCCCAGGTGTGGAAGGTGAGACAGAGAATATTCATGTGATCAGTGTTGTCGGAAGATTCCTGGAACATTCCAGAATCTATATCTTCGGAAATGGAGAAGAGGCACAGTATTATATCGGATCTGCTGATTTCATGACACGAAATACAGTGAAGCGTGTAGAGGTTGCAGCGCCAGTTTATTCCGAACGATTAAAGAAACGTCTGCAGGATCTTTTTGATTTGATGTTAAGTGATAACAAAAAAGCGCGAAAGGAGGATGCAAAAGGAACCTATTCTGTGGTAGAATGTAAGGGACAGCCAATTAACTCACAGGAACTTCTTTACCAGGAAGCCTATGCGAAAGCAGCAGTGAACAGTAGTAATCAGTTGGAGGCGGCTGTACAACAGACAGAAAATAAGGTGATAGAATGATCTATAAATTCGGGGAACGTCTGACAGAGATCAGTCAGGAAGAATGGGAGAAAGAAAAGTGTCCTGCTGTGTTCCTCACAGATTCCAATCATGCGGAGGAGACATTGGCAACAGCAGGGATTGTATATGAAGCAGAAATCCAGATTGCGAAGATCGGATTCTGTAAGATTGAGAATCAGCAGGAATGTATGGTAGGAACTTTCTGCATTCCAAAGCTTCTTGATGTATTAGGAAGCAGATACCGAATGTACATGTTTGTAAATGAAAATAATGTTGTTATCGTAGATGATGAAACATTTTCTGAGCGGCTTATTAGTAGGATCAAGAGGAAACGAATGCATCAGGGTGAGACGAAAGAACGTTTCCTCTATAATTACATAGCAGAATTCATGAGCAGAGATCTGGAGATCCTTGTGGCCTATGAGCGTAGACTTCTTCGTATGGAAGAGGATGTGTCCCAGGATCATACAGATACGATCCAAAACCGACTGATGCCAATCCGAAGGGAACTTCTGAATCTGAGAAGCTATTATGATGAGATGATGGACTTGACAAAAGAGCTTGAAGAGAACGAGAATGGATTGTTTTTGAATGATCAATTGAAATACTTCGGAACACTTACTGACCGTGCAGACCGTCTGATGAGCCGTACTTCTCATCTGTTGGAATATGCCCGTCAGGTAAAGGAGGCTTACCAGTCTCAGATTGATAATAGACAGAATAACAACATGCAGTTTTTAACAGTGATTTCTACGATTTTCTTCCCACTGACATTGATCACGGGATGGTTTGGAATGAACTTTAAAGATATGCCTGGACTTGAAAATGGATATCCGGCAGTAATGGCACTTAGTATTGTCATTATCGTGATCTGTATTTTGATCTTCAAGAAAAAGAAGATCATCTAAAAAACTGAAAAAACTGTAAAAATAGCGTTGACAATCCTCGATTGAATGCTATAATGATGGTCAGAAGAAGTTAAGGATTATAAAGCAACATAGTTCTTAGCCGATAACACGATGACGAGACGAGTAGGATGTGGAATGTTACAGAGAGAGATACATTTGCTGGAAGTATCTTAGCAGGAATCATTTGAAGACTACCTCTGAGTGGCCCCAATCCGGTCCGGTGATTCCGTTATAATCATGAATGAAGTGGTTTTAAAGCAGTACATTTACTGTGATCTTGAAAACAAAAAGGGTGGAACCGCGGATAGTAAAGTAATTGATAATCAGACTTTATCCGTCCCTTGCATGTGAGTGCAGGGGACAGATGAAGTCTTTTCTTTTTCCATAGAATCCCCGAATGAAAGCATGCATAGTTACTTGAAGAAAATAGGAGGAAGCGAAAATGATTATTACATTAAAAGATGGATCAAAAAAAGAATATTCAGAAGCAAAGTCAGTGATCGACGTTGCATTTGACATTAGTGAAGGACTTGCACGCGCAGCCTGTGCAGGAGAAGTAGACGGAGAGGTTGTAGATCTTCGTACAGTACTTGATAAAGACTGTGAACTCAATATCCTTACAGCAAGAGATGAGAAGGGACTGGCAGTACTTCGTCACACAGCATCTCATGTAATGGCAGAAGCTGTTCAGACACTTTTCCCAGAGGCAAAGGTTGCAATCGGACCTTCTATTGATACAGGATTTTACTATGATTTCGAATGTCAGTCATTTTCAAGAGATGACCTTGACGCTATCGAGAAAGAGATGAAGAAGATCATCAAGAAGGGCGCAAAGATCGAAAGATTTACAAAATCAAGAGAGGATGCGATTGCATTTTTCAAAGAGAAAAATGAGCCATATAAGGTTGAGCTGATCGAGGATCTTCCGGAAGGAGAAGAGATTTCCTTCTATTCTCAGGGAGACTGGGTTGACTTATGTGCAGGCCCACATCTGATGAGCACAAAGGGAATCAAAGCATTCAAGCTGTTATCATCTTCTGGTGCTTACTGGAGAGGTGATGAGAATAAACATATGCTGACACGTATCTATGGTACAGCTTATGCAACAAAGGATGAGCTGAAAGAGCATCTGACACAGTTAGAGGAAGCAAAGAAGCGTGACCATAACAAACTTGGACGTGAGATGAAGCTTTTCACAACTGTAGATGTAATCGGACAGGGACTTCCGCTGATCATGCCAAACGGTGTTATCATAATGCAGGAGCTGCAGCGCTGGATCGAGGATGAAGAGGAAAAACGTGGATATATCCGTACAAAAACACCACTTATGGCAAAGAGCGATCTTTATAAGATTTCCGGACACTGGGATCACTATAAAGAAGGAATGTTTGTTTTAGGAGATGAGGAGAAAGATAAAGAAGTATTTGCTCTTCGTCCGATGACATGTCCATTCCAGTATTATGTATACAAAGCAGAGCAGCACAGCTACCGTGATCTGCCACTTCGCTACGGCGAGACATCTACACTGTTCCGTAACGAGGATTCTGGAGAGATGCATGGTCTGACACGTGTTCGTCAGTTCACGATCTCTGAGGGACATTTAGTAGTAAGACCAGATCAGATGGTAAAAGAGTTCAAAGATTGTATCGCACTTGCACAGTACTGTCTGCAGGTTCTCGGAGTAGAAGAGGATGTAACATATCACCTTTCTAAATGGGATCCAACAGATACTAAGAAATATATTGGAGCACCGGAGGTATGGGAAGAGACAGAAGGTCATATCCGTACAATGCTTCAGGAACTCAACATTCCATTCGTAGAGGATGTCGGAGAAGCAGCATTCTACGGACCGAAGGTTGATATCAATGCGAAGAACGTATATGGTAAGGAAGACACAATGATCACAATCCAGTGGGATGCGCTTCTTGCTGAGCAGTTTGATATGTACTATATCGATGAGAATGGTGACAAACAGCGTCCGTACATCATCCACCGTACATCTGTGGGATGCTACGAGAGAACACTGGCATGGCTGATCGAGAAATATGCAGGAATGTTCCCAACATGGCTGTGTCCGGAGCAGGTTCGTGTGATTCCGATTTCTGATAAATACAATGATTATGCAGCGAAAGTGGAAGCACAGCTTAAAGAAGCTAATATCCGCTGCTCAGTAGATGGACGTTCCGAGAAGATGGGATACAAGATCCGTGAGGCTCGTCTGAACAGAGTTCCATATCTCTTAATTGTTGGAGCGAAGGAAGAGGAAGAGCAGAAAGTATCTGTAAGAAGCAGATATCTTGGAGATGAAGGTTCTAAGGATCTTGGAGAATTCATCGAAGCAATCAAGGATGAGATTGCAAAGAAAACAATCCGTAAGATTGAAGTAGAAGAGTAAGAATAGTTACCCGAAACAACAAAAATAAGAATCTCCCGAAGAAGTTCAAGTATGAAAATACTGATTTCTACGGGAGATTCTTATTTTATGCTATATTGTAACTGTTCAGAGCCAACCTCCAAAATGCTACGCATTTCGTCGGTGTGGCGTATCCGCCAAATAAAATTTCAAAAACAATCTTAAAAATACAAGCATTTTTAAGACTGTTTTATGAAATTTTGCTTGGCTCTGAACAGTTATGTCATATTATAATATCCGGCATAAATACCATTTTTCTCAAGCAGAGTTTCGTGTGTTCCGCGCTCTGCGATACCATTTTCTGTAATAACAATAATCTCATCTGCATTTTTGATCGTGGACAGACGGTGTGCGATTGTGATGGTCGTTCTGTTCTTGGACAGTTCTTCCAGACTGTGCTGGATCCAGCGTTCACTCTCGTTATCAAGAGCACTGGTTGCTTCATCAAGGATCAGGATCGGTGGATTCTTTAAGAAGACACGGGCAATCGAGATACGCTGTTTCTGACCACCGGAAAGTCTTGCGCCGCGCTCGCCGACGAATGTATCGTACTGATCAGGCAGTTCCATGATAAAGTCATGGATGTTTGCACATTTTGCTGCTTCGATGATTTCTTCTTCTGTCGCATCCGGCTTGCCATAGGCAATGTTGTCGCGGATGGAACCGGAGAAGAGGTAGACATCCTGCTGAACGACACCGATCTGGCTTCTAAGACTCTTCAATGTAAGAGAGCGGATATCCTGTCCGTCTACTGTGACGCGTCCGCCAGTTACGTCGTAGAAGCGAGGCAACAGGGAACAGATTGTTGTCTTTCCACCGCCGGATGGACCGACCAATGCAACTGACTTCCCAGCAGGAATCTCGATCGATACGTGAGAGAGAACAGTCGTTTCATCGTCGCTGTAATGGAAGGAGACATCTTCGTAGCAGACACGGCCTTTCACATCTTTGAGTTCTACTGCATCCGGTGCATCCTGAATCTCAGGTTCTGTCTCCATAACATCAAGGAAACGGCGGAAACCGGAAAGTCCTTTCTGCATCATTTCCATCAGCTCTACGAGAATCTGGATCGGGCTGATAAAGATTCCGATATAAAGAGCATACATCGCAAGATCAGCAACTGACATTTCATTGTTGGCAATCAGATAGCCGCCGTATACAAGTGTGACCAGATACATCATTCCCTGGAAAAAGAGATTGGAGCTCATGAATTCGCCCATGCATCTGTAATTGTCTTTCTTGGAGACAAGGAAGGCGTGATTGCTCTTCTGGAATTTTTTCTTTTCGATCTCTTCATTTGTAAAAGACTGGACAACGCGGATCCAAGGAAAATAAAGGATCCGACGATCTTAACTAATGAGATAAATAAGTTCTCCGGGCCATGGTGTGCAAACTCGGAAATGTCGAACAGGTCACTGACCAGTTTGCTCATCATCTGACCGGAATTGTTCTGACTGTAATAGGAAAAGGATAGTTCTTCATAGTGTTCGAAGAGTTCCTGGCGCATATCCCTCTCCATCTTGGCTCCCATGATATGTCCCTGACAGCTGACATAATATTTGCAGAAACTTTGGATGACATACATCATAAAGAGTCCGATTGCAATCCACGGAAGTGCCTGCAGGATGATTGCTTTATCCTGAGTAAAAAGCGTCTTGGTCGCACTTCGCAGAATCTGCGGATACGCAAGATCCACAAGACTGATAATGGCTGCACAGAGAAGGTCAATAAAAAAGACCGTTTTGTACGGGCCATAGTAGTGGATGAATTTTTTTAGTGTATTCATAAACAAATCCTCCCAGTTTTTTCTTATATACATTAGTTTAGCACAAGTGAATATTCTTGACAAGAAAGTCGCGGTATGATAAAAATGTTATTACTGTTTAAGTTACTGTTTACTCCGTTTACAGCAACTTGGTCAAAATTCATTCCAAATCACCTTCGGTGATGGAATTTTGCCCCGTATGTCTCGGGATTTTGCCATATTCATGGCAAAACACCTCGC
>QWCK01006234.1_pt1 | contig 10181 bp, 6 predicted proteins | sample 1972571 | NCBI WGS metagenome assembly QWCK01 (sample SAMN09866710, study PRJNA288562) | Human gut metagenome isolate term2_stool, whole genome shotgun sequencing... | isolation source: gut | host: Homo sapiens | place: USA: California | reverse complement strand
CAATGAAAAGGTTGTTTTGTGCAAGTCGTAACCCAGCGAGCAATGCGAAATTTTCTTGACAAAGCCTTCTTCATAACTCGCGTATTCGCAGCCTCATGCCCCTTTGCTCGCAAATACGGCCAGGATTTCGCGTGTTTGTAAGATGTTTGTGTTCAGTTTGTTATCTCTTTTGTCAAGGCTTCTTACTTTCAATAGCTATGCTTTTACCTTCCAATAGCATTGCTTTTGCCCGTCAAACCCATAACTTTAATCACTCAATGTCATGGTTATTTTTAGCCCAAAGTGCATAAGAAGTGTTGAAAAAGCATGGAGATTGGCCTTCAATGTGCATGAACACCCCGCCAAAACTCTCGTCACTGCATCTGAATCACCCTATTCTTTTTCTAGAAGAAGCGTTCGGGAAGTGTTAAAAAACGGTTGGTTTTCTTGACAAAATCCGGTTCTAGAAAATTATAAATCAGCAGGGTCTGGTCGTTTTGTGGATAATCATTTGTTTGGGTTGTGATGTTTATCAAGCAACAAATGTACAGTTTTGTTTATTAAAGCAGCAAAGGTATTTTTCTTGTAGAAAATGATTTACCATATTCGACAAGAAAAAAGATATGTTGATTCTTAGGAAGCAATCTGTGAGCTATGGGCTTACAGTACGTTTGAGCGCAAGCAATATCATTTGATTTTTACCGATAAAAAGTGGTAAAAGGAGGTTTAATTGTAAAAGAAAGTTAAAAACGATATTATACTTTTAAATCAACTTGCGTTTATAGTTTTTTTAACTTATATTTGTCCAAGATGTTTTAGTGACTATAACTCTTTTTTGTTATTATTTGTACTGTTTTTACTTTTAATTCATAATTTCATGTCGTGAGACAGGATGAAATACTCAATAATGATTAAATTGGGAGTAATCTTAACTTGAAAAATATGAAACAAAAATTAACGATTTTGCTTGTGGATTTGTTTCTCTGTATAGGAGTGGCAAATGCTCAGACGCTAATCAATGGTACCGTAACCTCTGCGGATGATGGCCAACCGGTGATTGGAGCATCTGTGATGGTTGTTGGGACAAAGACAGGCGTGGTGACGAATGTTGACGGTAAGTTTTCGCTTACTTCAACGAAGAGCAATCCTATGATTACGGTGACGTACATAGGAATGAAGACGCAGACCTTGCGCGGTACGCAAAACATGAAGATCGTGTTGCAGTCGGACGCGCAGAAAGTAGACGAAGTAGTGGTGACTGGTATGCAGAAGATAGACAAACGCCTCTTTACCGGTGCCTCCGCTAAAGTTAATGCCGCGGATGCGAAGATAGACGGTATGGCTGATATCAGTCGATCGTTAGAGGGTCGCGCGGCAGGTGTCTCCGTACAAAACGTGACGGGAACCTTTGGTACCGCGCCCAAGATTCGTGTACGTGGTGCCACCTCTATATATGGTAGCAGCAAGCCACTATGGGTGGTGGATGGTGTCATCATGGAGGATGTAGAGAATGTCAGTGCAGATCAGCTCTCCTCAGGTGATGCCAATACGCTAATTTCTTCGGCCATCGCCGGACTGAACGCCGATGACATCGAGAGTTTCCAAATCTTGAAAGACGGTTCGGCCACCTCTATTTATGGTGCACGCGCCATGGCTGGCGTGATTGTCGTTACCACCAAGAAAGGAAAAGCAGGGCAGGCACACATTAATTATAGTGGCGAGTACACCATGAGGCTGGTACCCTCGTATGCCGAGTTCAACATCATGAACTCGCAGGACCAGATGGCCGTATACCAGGAGTTGTTCCTCAAGGGATATCTTCCTTATGCAGGAACGTCCAACGCCTCCGACTCGGGTGTCTATGGAAAAATGTACCAGATGCTGAGTCAGTATGACGTGCGGACAGGGCAGTTTGCTTTGGAGAACACTCCGAAAGCCATTGCCGAATATCTTCGTGAGGCAGAGTATCGCAACACCGACTGGTTTGCCCAGCTGTTCTCAACCAATATCATGCACAACCATTCGGTTAGCATTTCTTCGGGAACGGACAAATCGCAGACGTATGCCTCGGTGAGTGCCATGTTTGACCCGGGCTGGACAGAGCAGAGCAAGGTGCAACGCTATACGGCGAATGTCAATTCGTCGTTCAACCTTTTGAGAAAGGTGAACTTCAATTTGATCGCCAATGCCTCCTATCGTAAGCAGCGCGCACCAGGAACCCTCAGTTCGTCGGTGGATGCCGTGATGGGTGAGGTGAAGCGTGACTTCGATATCAACCCCTACTCGTACGCACTGAACACTTCGCGCGCATTGGATGCAAATACATTCTATACCCGCAACTACGCACCGTTCAACATCATGCATGAGTTGGAGAACAATTATCTGGATCTGAATGTCATCAACTTCCGTGTTCAAGGCCGTTTGACCTATAAGCCCATCACACCTGTTGAACTCACAGTGCTGGGAGCGGTGAAGTACGATGCGACCTCAAACGAGCACAACATACTTGATGCCTCGAACCAAGCCATGGCTTACCGGGCCATGGGTACATCGACCATCCGTGACAAGAATCCGTTCTTGTACAGAGATCCCGAGAATCTAACGGCCCTGCCTGTGACGGTTATGCCTTATGGTGGTATTATGGAACGCACCGACAACCGTATGTTTGGATTCGACTTCCGTGCCACGGCGGCCTACAACAATGTCTTTGCCGAGGATCACATCGTGAACCTGTATGGGGGATTGGAAACCAATAGCTATGACCGCCATAAGACATGGTTCCGCGGATGGGGCATGCAGTACCAAATGGGTGAAATCCCAAACTATGCCTATCAGGTATTCAAGAAGAGCAAGGAAGAGGGCGCCGACTACTATTCGCTGCGTAACACGCATGTGCGCAGTGCCGCTTTCTTTGCAAACGCCACCTATTCATGGAAAGGACGCTATACGCTGAATGGAACCTATCGATACGAAGGTACCAACGGACTGGGTATGTCAAGACAGGCACGATGGCTCCCAACATGGAATATCTCTGGGGCTTGGAACGCACACGAAGAACCTTGGTTTGAGAAACTTAGGCCGGCATTAAGCCACCTCACTTTGAAAGCATCTTATTCACTGACTGCAGACCGCCCCTCGGTAACCAATGCACAGGCCGTCATAGGCAGTTTCACACCGTGGAGATACATCACCAAGGACAGCGAGTCGGGACTGTATATAGACGATGCGGCCAACCCCAATCTAACTTATGAGAAGAAGAAGGAATGGAACTTTGGCTTGGAGGCAGGCTTCTTGTCAAACCGAATCAATTTTGCAGTCGACGTGTATTCGCGTGACAATTACGACTTGATTGGGCTTGCCACTACGGCAGGTACCGATGGCTTTGTACGTAAATATGGAAATATCGCCTCGATGGAATCAAATGGTCTGGAGATAAGCTTGAGCACCACGAACATCAAGACGAAAGACTTCTCGTGGACCACCAGTCTCATCTACTCATACGTACATAACGAGGTGACTGATTTGGAAACGTCTACGCGTGTTATCGACCTGGTGAGTGGAGGCGGTTTCGCACGCGAGGGCTATCCCGTCAGGGCTCTGTTCTCCGTTCCATTTGCAGGATTGAATGGCGAGGGACTTCCCACGTTCACCAATTGGGACGGTACAACCACCGTGTCGGGCATCTATTTCCAGGACAGTAAGAAAGAGCAGCTTGACTTCTTGAAATACGAAGGCCCTACAGATCCCACCACCACTGGCTCGTTGGGAAACATATTCCGATATAAGGGACTGAGCATGAATGTATTCATTACCTATTCCTTTGGAAACGTGGTAAGGCTGGATCCTGTGTTCAAGGCATATTACAATGACCTGACTTCAACCCCAAAAGAGTTCAAGAACCGATGGATGACGGCAGGAGAGGAGAAAACAACAGACATTCCAGCGATTGCCACACAACGGCAGAACTGGAACGACACCGACCTGCGTATTGCCTACAACTCCTATAATTTCTCTACGGCGCGTATCGCCAAGGGCGACTTTATCCGCATGAAAGAGATATCTTTGGGATACGATTTCCCAAAGTCCCTATACGGTGCTATCGGTTTGAACAACCTTTCCCTGAAGTTGCAGGCTACGAACCTCTTCTTGATTTATGCTGACAAGAAACTCAACGGACAAGATCCCGAGTTCTTCAATACGGGTGGTGTTGCCGTTCCCGTTCCGAAGCAGTTTACACTTACCTTGCGATTAGGAATTTAAAAACATTTATCGATATGAGAACAATGAGATCTATATACCATACATTTATCCTGGCTTTGGGTGTTGCAGTACTCACAGGATGCGATAATTTTTTGGACGTGATGCCCGACAACCGTACTATTGTGGACGATGAGGTGAAGGTAAAGGACCTGCTCGTTTCGGCCTATCCTACCCACACCTATCAGATCTTCACAGAACTGATGTCTGACAATGTCGACGAGTATCCCAATACCTATACAGACCGGTTCGTTGATGAGTTCTATGCTTGGAAAGATCCCACGGAGAACAACAATGAGTCGCCCGAGAACTATTGGCAGAATGCCTACAACGCTATTACCACGGCCAACAACGCACTCGATGCTATTGACAAGCTGGGAGGTCCAACCACCCCTTTGTTGCGTGAGAGCATGGGCGAGGCATTGATGGTTCGAGCATACGGACATTTCATGCTGGTGAACATCTTCTGCAAAAACTACAACGCAGCCACGTCCGACAAGGATTTGGGTATCCCACTGATGTATGAAACAGGCTCGCTGATTGGCCAGGTCCCCGATAGGGGAACGGTTGCCGATGTGTACAAGTCGATAGATGCGGATATCCAGAAAGCCCTTCCGCTGGTTGGTGACAGTCATCTCAGTGTGCCTAAGTATCATTTTAATGTGGGTGCCGCTTATGCGTTTGCTGCACGTTTCTATCTGTATTATGAAAAATGGGACAAGGCCATTGAGTATGCCAACAAGTGCTTAGGAGGTAATCCTGCGTCGTTACTCAGAGACTGGGCTAATACGGCTAAGCTGCCCTCTAAATTTGATGTGCGTTCACAACATTATGTTTCATCAGAACTGAATTGCAATCTTTTGTTGGCTACGGGATTTTCAAAAGGTGGGTTAGCGTTCGGGCCATACAGGACTTGGAAGAAATACACGCATGGCACCTATATCTCTACCAATGAACTTGGCGGAGCTCAAAACATCTGGGGTGGCAGCACGAGGCTCTACGATGCTCCTCACACCTATCCAGGAACAGGCTATAGTTACGTGATTTACTGGCGCATACCTCATCTATTTGAGTATACTGACCCTGTGGCAGGTATAGGTTACAACAAGTCTATATTTACTTTGCTCACCACAGACGAGTGTCTGTTGAATCGTGCTGAGGCCTACATTATGACTAAAAAGTTTGACCAGGCGGCAGCCGATCTGACCCTGTGGATGCAGAATGCCACTAAGTCGAAGATGGTGCTCACGCCCAAAGAGATCGAGGAATTCTATAATAAGGCGAAGTATAGTTATGATGACAAGGAAAGTCCATTAGCCTCGACCATCAAGAAGCATTTGCATCCTGCGTTCACAATCGATAAAGAAGGCAGCACGCAGGAAGCGATGTTGCAGTGTGTGCTTGGCTTCCGTCGGATGGAAACCATTCATCAAGGCATCCGTTGGTTCGACATCAAGCGCTACGGTATAGAATATCCGCGCCGTAAGATATCTATGGCAGGAGAGCCCGAAGAGAAGACGGATTTCCTTTCTAAGGACGATGACAGGCGGGCACTCCAGTTGCCATCCAAGGTAATTGATGCAGGTGTTAAGCCTAATCCGAGAAATACAACTAAAAAATAATTTTCAAGAGTATCATTATGAATGTGAAGAAATTATCAATATACAGTCTGGCGTTGTTGTTAGGTGTGACCGCTTTCACGTCGTGTTCGGAAGATGAACTAAGCGACGAGAGCATCATCACCGTCGACGACGTTGACTACACGGAGTTTGACTATTGGCTGAAAGCTAATTTTATCAATACCTACAACATTGATTTGAAATATCGCTTTCAGGATATTGAGTCAGACCATGACTACTATCTGATTCCAGCCAACTATGAGCAGTCGGTGAAGTTGGCTCACGTCATCAAGTACGCCGTGCTTGAAGCCTTTGACGAGGCGGCCGGTATCAACTTCACGCGCAGTAACTTTCCCAAGCAAATTTATCTGGTTGGGAACTGGGAGTTCAAGAACAACGGCACGTTTGTACTAGGTACTGCCGAGGGAGGCAAGAAGGTTTTCCTGGCAGGTGTGAATCATTTAAACGAGAACCTTGGAAGTGTGTCTTCGCTGAATCATTATTATCTGAAGACCGTCTACCATGAGTTCACTCATATTCTTAACCAGACAAAAGATTATCCAGCCGACTACCAGCTGATCACCTCCACAGGTTATGTGGCAGGCGAGTGGAGTGATCCTCCGTACAATGGAAGTAATTATTGCCTGGAGCATGGCTTCATTTCTTCCTATGCGCAGCATTCTCATGGTGAGGACTTTGCCGAAATGGTTTCAATTTATGTTACCAATACCGCCGAGCAATGGGACGCATTGATGAAAAAGGCAGGCGAAGAAGGTTCTGGACTGATTGCTTCGAAACTCTCCATCGTGAAAGACTATATGGAAAAGGCATGGGGAATCGATATGGATGAGTTGCGAAAGATCGTACTCAGGCGCGAGGCTGAAGTTGTTGACGGAAAGGTCGACTTGTTGGATTTGACAGTAAAATAACGAGAGGAGACTATTATGAAAAAAAATAAATATTTCGCATATCTGCTGTTCTTGCTTCCCGCATTGTTGGCGGTAGTAGCCTGCAATCCGGAACAGGACGAATATTTTGATGTCCCATCATCCAAACGCGTCAACAATTTGTTGAATTCAACGCGACAAGCACTGATGAAATCGGAGCATGGATGGGTGTTTGAGGTTTATCCAGGGCTCAGGGACAAGGACCAGGAGAATGGTGGCTTTGTCTACACGGTAAAATTTGACAGCCTGCAGGCAACCATACGGGGCGAGATGAGTGGCAATCCGGCCGTTTCGGAAACATCCTATTATAAAATGACCAGTGAGGGTGGCCCCGGCATTATCTTTGACACAGGCAACAAATTGTTTCACATCTTGGCCGAAGGAACCAGTGACCGCTATCAGGCCTATGGAGGTGACATTGAGTACCTGATTGATAGCGTGGGCGTTGATGTTATCAAACTTCATGGCGCACGTTCGGGTAACACTTGCTACTTGCGCCGCCTCACCATGCCGGCCGAGGAATATGTCAAGGGCGTGATTGCCGTACAGTCCGATTTCATCTTTGGAACCTATGGTGGCAGCATTGGCGGTAAGAAAGTTGGGGTAGAGTTTGATTTGAATAATAACCAATTTTATGTCAATCCAGATACCACGAACAAAGCGTCTGAGGAAATGGAAGTAGCATTTGTATACACCAACAAGGGTATTCGCTTCTATCAGCCTATCACGGTGAACGGTGTCGAGCTCTCGGAGTTAGCGTTCGACTATGAGGCGGGTACACTGACGAGTGAGGGCGAGGGTGGAAAAGCCTTTACGCTGCAAGGGGTGCTTCCGGAAGGTTTCCGCAAGTTCAGTGAATATGAGGGCACCTACCAGTTGGTATACGACAAAACTAAAAAGCTGACAGTCAAACTCACGCCTAACAAGGAAAAGGGTTGCTACTACATGACCAATTTCTTTGCCAATTCACCCGAAACCCCTGTTGTACTTATTTACAACAAGGCCACTGGTACGCTATTCTGGAACTCACAACCTGTAGGCGAGGAAGGTGGAAACATCGTTTTCATGTGTGCATGGGCATTGGATGCTGGTGGAACCCTGACATGGAACACCGACGCCGGCATGAAGACATCATGGAATGGTGATGAGGCGCATCCTGTCTATACATGGGTGAACAACGGGTTGACTAATTATGTCATTGACTCGTTCATCATGTGGACATTGAAACCGTCAGGCGGAAGTGCTGGCAAATACAAAGGCTCCAAGTATCTTGTAGGGACAACGAGACTGAGTCATCAAATTGCGCATGTAACAAAAATGATTAAACAGTAAAGGAGAAAACGTATGAAAAGAATACATGGAATATTAGGAGTCTTCTTTCTTCTTATAGGCTTCGTGGCCTGTAGCAGGGACGAAGTGGACAACCCTTATGCAAAGGAATCTACTATTCGGGTAGACAGTTGCTCGGTGTTGTTCCAGGCAGCTCCGTCTACTGGGCATGTCAAGGTAGTGGCTCCTCATGGAATCACGAAAGTAGAGTCGGAGCACCCATGGTGTACGGCAACTGTCAGTGGCGATGTGGTGACCGTCAAGGTGGAGGAAAACGCTGGAGCCTTAGGTCGCTCATCGGTTCTGAAGATTTATTCGGGTGACGATTTTACAAAGGTAACCGTGCAGCAGACAGGCATCATCTTCGCCATGGAGGGAGGCAATGCCATGGCTTTCAATGATGCTAAACGCTCATTCAGCCTCGCACTGAAACATAATGTGGACGTTAAGCTCACCAGTATGGCAGATTGGATTACCTGTTCGTTGAAAGACGGAGAGGTGTCTATAGACCTCACGAAGAACGACACAGGACACATGCGGCAGGGCTACATCAAGTATCAAGCTGGTTCAACCATCGTAGACTCTATTAAAATCACGCAGTGTGATTTTGATAAGGATATTGTTGGTATGTATCATCTGGTGTTCTATAAGGATGCAAATAAGACACAAAAGGGTGCGGTCAACGTTAAAATTACAAAGGGATACATGAAGTTCCCGGGCTTGTTTACTGAGAAACTGAATGTGGATTTCGATTCAGAAACTGCGACATTATCAATACCTTCTTGCCAGTATCTTGGTGAAATGCAAAGTTTATACTTGTATACCTATTATGAGTCTGAGAAATATTGGACCGTAAGCAACAGCAAGGCTGTTTCTTTGGCTCCCTTCTCTTATTCAGAGAAAGAAGGAACTACGGCACCGCTGACCGCAATCATCAATGGTGAGGAAATGCAAGCAATGGTTATTGGCGCATTCAAGAAAAAAACAACTCCACCCAAGAGTGCAAACTTGGCGGGTAGTGCCCTTGATCTTTTCTATCCTTATCTGGTAAAAATCACTGAATAGCAAAGCACAGCAAACAGTTGATTACTGATGATAAAGTGAAGGATGACAATGCAGACAAGCAGTAATCCTTCATTAAAATGCACATCATTTATCTCTATCCTCTCTTTATTGCAAGTTTGGAGAAAAAGATAACTGATGTGCATTTCTTGTTTGTATCGATGAAGAACGTAACCAAGCAACCATTCGATGCCTCGCAAGTTGTTAATCAGCAACGTTCATGATTGGTGCAAAGTGATAAAACCATTGTAGACCTATCTGCTGGCATAAACATGGCTCTTTTATTAAAGAAAGGTTGTTTGTTGTCTAAAACCAATGTATTCACAACAAACTTGATGCAAAAACCAGCCATGAACCACAATGTGTGGAAGCACAACTGACCACGGCACTCACTTTTGTTAATAAATCTTTTATTTGTTAAATGCATTCTTTTTCTTTGACAAAATAAAATTGAGAAATAGCTCATATAAACCTTCAAATAATCAATTTGTGGCACATTCACACCGTACAAATCGCCAATTATCATGCTTTTGCCGCTCAATTGATATGCTTTTGCCTCTCAATCATCATGCTTTTGCCCTTCAACTTACATGCTTTTTCCTCTCAATTGGCATCTAATAGAAGGGATTTTAGCTCCAAACACATTACTTTTTGTTGGCGTTTTTAGTTCAAAAATCATTTAACAAGTTAGTAGTCAGTCTGTTAATAAATATTTCTCATAATTCGCATATTTGCAGAAATATGGCAGAGATGGCAGAAAAAACGCCTGCATTTGTGTTAAAATGACGTTGCGACAGAGAACATTTTACCGAAAAACGTTTCGTTTGACCTGAAAACTCAATGCTTCATTCTTCAATGAAAGCCCCGTGCAGAATTGACGTTAATTGTCGTTAAACCGTTGCTATATCGCTGTTTTTTTTGTTCCTTTGCAACAAATTTGGTGTATTATATCCGTATCGGAATGGGAAAAAAACGAAATAGAACCAGT